>Ga0209125_1002317_pt1 | contig 14914 bp, 22 predicted proteins | sample BarGraIncub1131A_FD_184503 | JGI IMG/M metagenome (GOLD analysis project Ga0209125, IMG submission 184503) | Arctic peat soil microbial communities from Barrow, Alaska - Barrow Graham LP Incubations 11-31A (SPAdes) (version 2) | ecosystem: Environmental > Terrestrial > Soil > Wetlands > Peat... | reverse complement strand
AATCTCGGTAATTATATACCACATCACCCGCTGTAAACTTTCGTCTTATTGCGGGTTTATCGGCATCAAATAAGATAAATTCTGCAAGCCTATGATTCTCATATCTACCGAAAGCAAGTGAGGTGAGAGTATTACCAGTAAGACTGGTGTACTCTTTTTCAAAACTTGCATCCATTAGCAACCTCTCGCCAAGTAGGTTCAGTGCAACCATAGTCCTTTCGGAAATCATTGCATTGGCTTTTGCCATACCGTCTCGAATTGCTTTCTCATTGATATTCATAACCTAATTGTTTACCTTGTTCCAATATACTGTCAGTCCTAAATTTCCCAAATAAGCATCATCTACTATACCACTTATTGTCCGTACCCTCTCGGTTACTACAATACTGTCGCCTGTTTTAATGTCTATCTCGGTAAAAGGAATAGAAGCTGCATAATCAGACTGGATAACGCCATTCACAGGCGAAGTCTTGTTGTTCTTGTAGTTTCTGCCCTCACCGTGATAGACCTCAACAGTAGAAGTAGTGCTGTCACCTGTTTTGGGTGGTACTGCTGGTGGTTCTGCAAATGGGTCATACGGTACTTCCTCAGTAGGGTCAGTTACATCAACTGAAACTACCCTTGTAATTAGTATCGAATGCGGGAATCTCGGATTTTCCATAACACTTGTCTTAAAAAGAGTGAATAGTAAAACCAAAACTAATAGGGATTTCACCATACTTGGTGTATATCTCATTTGCCATCTTGCGCCACATAGCCTTGTCAGCATCGGTGATCTGTGAACCTGCCTCGTTATGTTTCCATCCCGCATCAGCATCCTCAACCCTCTTGCTGCCACTTGGAAGTGTTACCCCCCAACGGTAGGCATCGGCAATACAAAGCTCTCGTGTCTGCAATGACAAGGTAGAGGCATCCACCCCTGCCGTAACCTCTCTGTTGAAGAAGATACTCGCAAGGGCGGCCTCTGTGATCTCAAAGCCTACACAACCTGTAATATAATCAGATATAGTGATAGCCATAATAGTTTATTTTATGTTCAGATAAAACATGTAGTTCTTCTTGTTCGGAACGCAAAGAGCAGTCAGTTCGGATTCAATCTTCTGAACCTTGTTAGTGGCATCAAAAGTCTGTGTAAGAACTGTCCTTCCACCGTCATACATTGCTATACGGGCAGCAGGGTCACCTATAACAATAGGCTGTACGGCCTTGATTGTTCCAAGCTCACCAGCAGGTAAAAGAACCCAAGCATCCTCATTGAAAGAGCTAAGCCTTGTACGGACAATAAGTTTAGTGGTCTTGTTGTATGATTCAACTTCGGAAACATGGTCGATAACCTTAATGTCAACACCAAGTTTGCGTGAAAGCAATGCCCTTGCCTCTTCAACTGAAAGCCTGTTTGAAATGTTGGTTGCAATAGCATCAGAAGCAGCCTCAGGGCTGTAAAGATAACCAAGAGAAACCTTAGTCTTAGAGTGTCCTAAGAAGCGGTTGAAACCAACTTTGGAAACCTCGATAACGCCTACCGGTGCAAAAGCATCGACAGCTTGTTTAACCAAAGCCACCAAGTCCTCAACAGGAGCAGAAGTGCTACCTTCGGAAGCATAACCACTGTCAGTCCACCAACGGTAGTTGGTCAGCAAAGTAGTTACATTGGCAGCAGGAATCTTAAAGTCAAAGGTAAGATTTTGTATACCAGTAGGGTTGTTGGTAATGGTAAGAGCTAATTTACCGGTAGAAACGGCTTGGTGTCTTTGATAAGAAAGACTGTTGTAGTTACCGCCAATAAGTTGGTCAGAACTATTATAAAGCAGTTTCATAATGGCACTCTCGGCAGCAGAGTCAAAGGCATTTTTACTTGCCATAATCATCTGCTCTCTTATGATCTTCTCATTAAGAGCAAACCCGTGTTTCATTCTCGGAATCTTTCCGGTTGAAACTTCCAAACCTTGAACTGAACGAAGCGGCCCGGGTGAATCAACGTCTACGTAAGTAGCCATTGCATAGATACCCATCTCTACTTCTAATTGATGATATGTAAAATCCATTTGGATTTCATCGTCCCACACAAAGCCTTCTGTTGAAGGAGCATTGTATTTATCTGCGAACATTGTGTCCACAAAAGATTGGTATGTGATGCCCTGAAGCGATCTACCAACCAAGTCGTAATATGCAGCGTCTCTGATAATCATAATTAAATTCCCTCCTCAAAGATTATGTTAGGTATTCTATTTCTAACGGAGAAAGGTACGAAAGGTACACGATCTGCATAAACAGTACCCGAAGTCACAACGGCAACAGTAGCATAGGTTGATCCTGCTTCCATATAAACATCGTTCTCGGTAAGACCTGCAAGGTTAGCCAAAGCGACATCGCTTGTTCTCTCGGAAAGATAAAGAACTGATCCCGAAGGAATGGCAGCAGAGAGTCCGTTTACAGTAAGCGGAATTGCACCAGCATTAGCAGCACCTACTACGGATATAGTAAGTTCTTGCCCGTCAATAAGGGTGATTTTATCACCAGCAACGGGAACGGCATAATTATCGCCAGATGTAATGGAGAGGGTAGTGTCGCCCGAAGCGGCTGTCGAAGCAGCAACGGCAAAGTATATAGGATAAGCAGTCCCGCCAACGGCAGAAACGGCAACAGGTGTTCCCGCAGGTAAAATCCCGCCAATAGCAGGAAGAATACCCAATGATGCACCACTTGTCAGCTTATCTACTATTTTCTTCCACACGGGCACTCCACCGCCCACTGTGGTAGTTGTAGAACCATAAGTGTTAAACATTTGTTAATTGTTTTAGTTAATAATTACTTCTTTTGTCCCTTCTCCATTTTTTCTTTGAACTCTTTAAGCCTTGCTGATGTCTCTGCGGCAGATTGGTTATTGTCCGTTCCGCTGCGTGGTACGCTACCTTCGCCATACGCTTTTTTAAATTCATTGTCATAGATCGGGATACATTTTTCGGCCAGACTCTCGGCTGTATCACCATCAGCTATTTCTACCTTGTTCAGAGTGTTTTCAAGAATATAATCCTTGTCGGCCTTCTTTGATTTCAGTATTTCTGCTGTTTTGTTCCTGATAGACAACATCCTGTTCTGCTTTTGCGATTCCTGAAATCTAGCCTCCATCTCGGATACTCTTTTCAGCACATCGGCAATAGGACTATCTGTCGTTACAGGTACGATTGGTGGTACGGGCGGAACAGGAATTTTTTCCAACTGCTCTTTTACGATTTTGGCCACGTCTTTTCCAAGTTGCCCGTTAAGCTCCTTTAAAAGTTCTACACCATCAGTAATAAATTCGTCAGTGATCTGACTCTCTTCGGTTACTTTTAATGCCATTCTTTTAGCGGCTGCTCGTATGGTTCTCTCGGATAATGAACTGTTTGTCAGTCCTGATTGTAACTTTAAAAAGATTTTTTCTTCCATTGTTGTTATTTTAACTTTTCCAATTTGTTCGGAAAAGTACATTATACACCTAAATTAAGCACAAAGATAGACAAAATCTATTTAATATGCAAATTATTAGAAAAAATTTCTTACCTTTGTATAAAATTAGGTATGTGGAGAAATTTGAAAAGCATAAAACGACATCAGGACAGAAAATACTTACCAATGAGTATATACAACATTTAAGGTCTTTAGAGAAACCTGCAAAGCATATTATTCTGCAAGAGGGTGGACAAGAGTTAGCTGCAACATCCGAAGCAGACATTACATTTTATGGAGGCGAGCGAGGCGGTGGAAAGTCTTATTTGGAGATATTTGAGGCTATAAAAGATGTTGGAAACAGTAACTTCAATGCGTACATATTCAGAAAGGAAAAAGACGACTTCAAGGCACTGATAGACATAAGCAAGAACCTCTTGACTCCATTTGGGGAATATAAGCGGTCGGCACAGACCATGCAGTGGGATTTTACGGCAGGCGGTTCTTTGAAATTCGTATATTATAAGGATTCATCCTATGAGGAATTTAAGGAGAGGTTTCAGGGCAGGGAGATACCGTATATGGGAATAGACGAAGGTACGCAGATGCCTTACAAGTATTTCAAGTATCTGATGACCTGTAGCCGTAACTCAAAGAATATGCGTAATCGTATTCTTGTTACCTGCAACCCTGACCCCGACAGTTGGGTAGCGGAGTTTCTTGACTGGTGGATAGGTGAAGACGGATTGCCAATAGAAGGGCGAAACAGCAAGGTACGATATTGCTTTATGGAAGGGGATGCCGTAGATGGCATTTATTGGGGCGATACAAGAGAAGAGGTGTACGAGCAATGTAGTCATATCATAGATAGGTATTGGAGAGATGAATATGCTGAGTTCGGCAAGAAAGAGGATATGTTCATCAAGTCCGTTACTTTCATACGAGGCAGGTTATTTGAGAATAAGATACTGTTAAAGTCCGACCCTGCCTACATTGCCAATCTTGTAAACCAAGATGATGAGCAGAGGGCAAGGGACTTAGACGGCAACTGGAAATTTAAGGAAATAGGTACCGACTTGATTTCCAATGTCGATATGGATGCGTTCTTTAGCAACACACCACAAGACAACGGATTAGGTTATGTTACTTGCGACCCTGCGTTACAAGGCGGTGACAATGCCGTATTCTGGTATTGGAAAGGTTGGCACTTGTCCGAGATGATGGTGGTAAAGGTAGATGCCAAGACACTGGTTGAAAAAGCCAATAATTTTTTGGCACTGCACGGAGTTACCGAAGACAGGTTTGCCTATGATGTAAACGGATTAGGACAGTTATTCAAGGGTTGGTTTCCCAATGCAGTGGCGTTTAATAACAATGAAGTGCCGACTAATGGAGATAGAACGATATACGAAAATCTAAAGTCTGAGTTTGCCTATAAGTTGGTGCAGAAATTCAAGGCAAGAGAATTAAGTATAGACCCGATGTTGCTTGACAGACGATTTGAGGTAGGTAAGGAAAGACGGAAGAGTGTCAATGATGCACCGAGCAAGAAAAAGTCTATGACCTTGCGGGAGATATTAAAGAAAGAGAAAAAGGCATTGCGTAAATCGGACAAGAACACCGATAAGAACTGGGCTTTGATTAAGAAAGTTGAGATGATAGCAATGTTACGATGGTCGCCCGACTTTATCGAATCCATGCTGACAAGAATGGCTTTGGAAAAAGAGATTGTAAAAGTAACGGCAGTAAAAGTAACGGGATTATGGAGATGGTGAAAAATAGTATTTATTTAGGAGATTGTTTGGAGTTGATGAAGGATATTCCCGACAAAAGTATTAATATGATACTTTGCGACTTGCCGTATGGGGTACTTAACAAATCAAATATCTCTGCTAAGTGGGATTCAGTTATTAACTTACAGTTATTATGGCAACAATATGAAAGAATTATCAAATATAACGGGGCGATAATACTTACCGCACAAACACCATTTGACAAGGTTCTTGGTTGTTCTAATCTAGAAATGTTAAGATATGAATGGATATGGAGAAAGAGTAGACCCACGGGACACTTAAACGCAAATAAGATGCCAATGAAGGCTCACGAAAATATTTTGGTGTTTTATAAAACGCCACCAACTTTTAATAAGCAAATGACCGTCGGGAATCCAAATCACATAAAAGATGGTAGTATTAGAAAAACTAAAGCGACAAATAACAATTACGGCCACTTTGAAAATGTAGTACAAAAGATAACTAATCTCAAAAACCCCACAACCGTTTTAGAATTTTCTCAGCAAGACCCAAACAAAATACTACACCCCACCCAAAAGCCAGTAGCCCTATTTGAGTACTTAATCAAAACCTATACCAAAGAAGGCGATTTCGTATTAGATAATTGTGCAGGAAGTTTTACAACTGCAATTGCAGCAATAAATACCAATAGAAATTATATTTGTATGGAAAAAGATGAAACTTATTTTAATATAGGTAAGGATAGGATAGAAAAGCATTTAACAGAACGAAATTCAAAAATATTTTAAGGCAGATAATTAAAATTATATGATATGGCAGACACAATTAAATTAAAAGAGGTATTAACCAAAAAAGCCTTTACCCGCATAACCCCATTCGGATATGGGTTGGGAACAATTTCTCCTTTGCCCGAAGATTTCGGCATAGACAGACCGCAATGGAAAGTAGTGACACAGGCGGATTTCCTACGGGAGTATTACCCCGATGGACACCTGATAAATGACCCTGCATATTATCCCGACAAGGTAAGCATAGACCCCGAAACGAAACGGCCATACGAAGAGAAAGTCTTTCGGTGCAACTTCGCCTTTCAAAAGATAATAGCAACCAAGCAACTGATACACCTTTGCGGAAACGATGTCAGATTTGAACTTGCCGAACCAAAAGAATCGCAAGGGCAGATAAACGATTTCTTTATGTACAAGAAAGGCTGGCAGATGAAACATTCTGAACACGCTTGGTACTTGCTCGCCAAATCCGTTAAGATCACAGGAGACGGAGCAGTGGCGGGTTATCTGGATAATGGCGTATTCGGTTGGCGTAACTTCTCCTTTATGACGGGAGACAGGCTTTATCCGCAATTCGACAACCTGAAAAAACTCAAACTCTTTGCGAGAGAATATAACTCATACGATGAAGAGGGGAAAGCCGTAACCTCATTCGTGGAGGTATGGGATAAGGTAAACCATACTACATACAAGAAGCCGTTATCGGGCATAAAAGCCGGTGCTATCAAGGTGTTAGAGGTATTCGGCTTGACAGGTTATGTTAAAATCGAGAGTAAGGCTCACGGGTTTACTTCTCTTCCTGTGGTTTATCGTAGGGAAGATGATGGTGCTTGTTGGTCTGATTCACAGGATTCGTGCGACAAGTACGAGATAGCAGTATCTCACCTTTGCCAAAATAACCTCGCCTATGCCTTTCCTATACTATTCTTAAAAGGTGAAAAGGTGGACATACAGGGTAGTAACGATATTTACAGACCAGTCAAGGCTATTACGGGCGATAAGGATTCATTGGCTTCGTTCTTAAACACCCCAGACGGTAGCTCTTCATTTGAGTTACAACTAAAGATACTACTTAATAATATCTTTATGGGTAGCTTTACAGTGTTGCCACCAGAGCCTAAGAGTGGAGACTTACCCGGAGTTACAATCAAATTGCTTTACTCTCCTGCGATTGAAAAAGCTATGGCCGATGCTTCCGAGTTTGACCAAGCCATTGCCGATATGACCACTATCTTTGCACACGGGTACGGTTTGGAAGTAGACCGTATGACAGCATTCGTAAACTTGCCGATCAACTCTTGGATTGAGCCGTATGTGCATCAGAATGTTGCCGAGCTTATGCAGAATCTGTATCAAGGCGTTATTGGTGGATTCTTATCGAAAGATACCGCTTCGGAACTGACACCGTATGCCAAGAACGATGAGAACTTCAGGCTCATCAAGCAGGCTGCGGCAGAGAACCAAGCGGATTTACTTGCCGATACTAATCTAAATAAACCCGACACAACCATTACGCCCGTAACAAAACCATAAGATGAGTGATATTGAAACCGCTAAGTATTATGCAAAGAGGCGTATAGAGCAAGAGGAAGCGATGTCTAAGGAACTATTGAAAGCATATCTGTATGCTTTTAGTCGGGCGATAAAACTTACTGCTTCGTCTGGTGTATCTCCATCTTATTTCGCCTTCTCCCGTAACCTGCAACTGGATGCGAAAGTTGATAAAGTAATGGACAAGCTGGTTGCAGACCTATACGCTATCATAGAGAAGTATTCATTTAAAAATATGGACTTGGCCAAAGCTAAGAATGCCCGTGAAGATGATTTGGATATAGTAGCGTACATAAACAGACCGATAAAAGGCCAAGATATAAATGGCCGGCTGGCCGGATATTCCGAAAATGCCAAATTGGAATTTGAAGCATTTATTGCGGCAGGGTTATTGCTGACTAAACCCGTCAATGCCGTTATTAGCGAATTTGGGGCATATTTTAACAACCCTTATGGTTCGCCTATGATTCGGGAGGCGTGGAGTGACAAAGCGGCTAAAATCGCCTCAATTCGGCTGTTATCAAGGGGAGTTAGTTTTGGTGCGGGAAAATATGTGGCGAGTTTTAATAGCCTTGATAGGTTAGGAAGGGCTACTACCAACTACGGATTCAATTTTGCCGACAATGAGTATATGAAAAGGGGCGGTGCTATTGGATATATCGCCTACCGTGGAAGTAATTATCCGTGCGATTTGTGCGACAATAATCGTGGCTTTCACCCTATAAGCGATCTAACTTTGCCCGTGCATAGTCGCTGCTGTTGTTATGGAGTAGCGGTTTATACTTAAATTAAAATCTTTCTAATTGTACTATTGACGCGTAACCTCTCTATCCTTTTGTCCAGCAAGAGCATTTTCGGCATAGTGATAACCCTGCATCACTTGTCTATCGTGGCAGGTAACTCTTTTGCTACTATGATGAATGTTAGCGGTTATTCTTAAAGCGTCTTTTATCGCCTCCAATTGAAATCTATAAATGGTTATTTCTTCCATTCTGTTTGTTTTTATTTGATTCGTCTGTTCTTTAGTAATTTCTTGAATATTCCCTCAACGGTTCTCGTCTCCCTACTCATATACCGCATCAACGCTTTATGTAAATCCTTTTTATGATACGGCACAACTATTTCAAACGCCTTAAAGACTGTCTTATACATCCCAAATATGGTTGCATCACTCATTTGAAGTTCAGCAGCAATATCAATTTCAGGTATGTTTTTGACGAGTAAATCTATGAAAGTCCACCACTTAGTTATGGTCTTTCTGTTGCCAGATAGGATAGTATTGGTAAGTACCGTGAATTGTCGGTTGTGCCATTTACAAACGAATGTATTCGGTAAAGGGTGAATATATACTTTAGCATCTTTTCTGTACGGGCTGACAACGCCGTTTGGCCATCTAATACCTTCTAAGTAGGTTATTATTTCTGTCTGTGTCATATTATTCTTGTATTGCCTCATAGGTCTTTTTAAAGATATCGGGCTTACACGGATACAATTCACCATTTACGCCCTTAATAATCCAATCGCCTTTGCTAGCCCTCATAATTCCTTCAAGCGTGTGAATAAGCAAATCGCCGGCATCTACACGAATAGAGCATGCCGAACTTACTGTTTCTTTAAGTTGTAATATTTCAACAACCGAATATGCTGTACCATTGTATTGTATCGCCTCAATAACTACTGACCTTTTTCTAAATTTTCCCATAATATTTTTTTTAAATTTAACATATATAATTATATCTTTTTTCTTATGTCAAAAACTTTCCAAATCGAGAAGAATAATAAGCCAAAGCCGAGTGCATTGTACACATATCCGTCCGATTCCAAATCATTAATTCGGCATATGCCAAGCAAAAAATCATTTGGCGTACCTAATACAAATTCAAAAAAACTGTTTTTCATAATATTAATTACAGTAGGCTTTGTTCGTCTCCACTATATGCGAACCTAAGGCATCCGTCCATTTAATTTTCAACCAAATATAGTTTAAAAAATAATATCCTGAAATAGCTGTATAGGTAGTGGTGAATGCTTTCTGTGTCGCGCCGTCCACGACATAGGTATTCGTCAACCTTAAAGTTGCACCCAAATGTAGCCCGTTTTCCCAGTACCACTCGGTTGTAATAATTACTGGTTTGGCTTCTCCTGTTTCTGACGCGGTGAATGTACAGGTCAGCGTACTGACGTTAAACCCGCCATTTGGCTGCTGTGTGATTGCTAAATTTAATTCAGTAGGCTTCGGCTCTTTACTACACGACAAGAGTAGTATGGCCAGAAATAATAATACTAAGATTTTTTTCATTGTGTGTTTGTTTTTAAACTAATCCTTTTAATTTCCTAATTTTTCCTTCTAATTCCTTTATTTCTTGATGTCTTTGTTTCATTGTCGCTATTTTGCATTTAGCAACACTCGGCAAAAGATAATCGTAAAGGTATTCTTTAGCTGATTTATAAACTGATTCTAAGTATTCTATATCTGCATCAAATGGCATTTCTATTTGTTTTGAATAACCAATTATTTTAACCTTTTTAAATTCTACCTGCCAAGTATCTCCTCCTCTATCAAAATAAATATTTATTAAATCTCCTTCCTTACCATAATCAGGCATATCATTGCCGCCTCTAATATGGTTGTGCGCATTAGGTAATCCAATTTCGATTCCAAAAATTACATAATCTTTTGCTAATTCAATTAATTTCTCGATTTGTGTTTTCATTGTGTGTTTGTTTTTTGCAAATGTAATCAAATAAATTTAATATGCAAATTTTATTTCAAAATATTTTACTTTGTTGTTCTATCAAATGTTTCCTAACTCTTTCGTTACTTATCTCAAAATATCCTTTGTCTTTTTCTATACAGATATAGTTTCGGTTTGTGTTTAAACAAGCTATCGCAGTTGTACCACTTCCTGCGCAATTATCTAAAACTAAGTCACCTTCATTAGTATAAGTTTTAATTAAGTATTCAAAGAGTGCTACTGGCTTTTGAGTTGGGTGCGAACCAACATTATGCTCATTATTTATTTTCAATATACTATCTGGATAACCAGTTTTATTTTGTAAGTGTTCTGGCTTATTCCCAGTTTTGCCATAAATATTACTATTCAATCTCCCTTCTGTGTTTTTTTTAATTATCTTACAATCCATAATGCCTTGTGGATTATATGTTGGTTGGCCCTCATAAAATACAATTATATTTTCGTGTTTTTTAAGTGGTTGTTTTTTAGCCATCATATGATTCGTTTTTCTACTTTTCTCCCAAATCCACTCATATCTAAACATATTAATATTACTCATTACTAAGGCACTCGTAAAAGGTTGTGATGCTGTTAATACTATTGCACCATTAGGTTTTATAATCCTCTTATATTGTTCCCAAAGAGGTTCAAAAGGAATAATGGTGTCCCACTTACAGGCAGTCGTTCCATACGGTAAATCGCAAAGCACCATATCAATACTCTTGTCGTTAATTTCTTTCATCAACTCTAGACAATCACCCAAATAAACTTTATTCTTTTCCATTTGTAAAATTATTTCAATTATTTACATAAGGCACTTTATATCCCAGCATCTAATAGAATTTCCAAATAGTGTCATAATCTATTTACTGCTTATACTATATTCTATCATTTACTTTTAAATTTAGAACAATGTTCAAATTTATGAGAGTGTTTTTGCAAATGATTATTTATCATAATAAACATCTTTGGATTACTTTTCTCTATTTTTGGCCAAGTTTGCACCCATATCAAATACCTAATATGTTCATCTGAAATCATGTCTTTTATTGGTGTTCCCTTATATTTTCCAAGCGGTATTTTATAATCGTTTTCTTGTTTGACTACAACACCATCTTTTTTTATCTGCGCTATACGCAATAGGTCTCCCTGAATAGGAATATCTAAAATCATTCTTTTAGCAAGTTCTGCCTCTTTAAATCTTAATTTAAACCATTCTCCTCCTGTACGAAAATTTCTAAATATTTGGTGCATCTTATCCTCTGAATATCCAATACCAAAACATAATAATTTGCAATTTGGATTTCCTGTATTCATTTCCTTCAATCTCTTTTGTGGATTCTTGCTTTTGCCTATTTTATAATATAAACCGTCAAACATTAGATAAGTGTAATCCACTTGTTTTATTTCGTCAATTTCCATTATGTGAAATTATTTTAAATATATTTAACCCTTTCCCCTCTTGTTGTAACCTAAATTTGTCTACTTTCTGGTGGTGTTGTTCAAGATTATCGCAATGATTCTATCCCCTCCAAACTCGCATTTGAAGGTTAGAATCCAATAATCCAGTAGCTACTTTTCGGAGCCAGTGCCCTTTCATATCGCAATATAGTCAGTATAGGGCTATACATTTGAGAACAACTCACAAAGTCTATACACTCCGTCGTACATACACCTTTTCTCTTTATTCTGGTGTTCCACTTTGTACGAATCCCCCAGTAGTGGTTTTTCGGGCAAATGCTGGTCTCTTTTCCTGCTCACTTGCCTATACATCAAAAGAAAACCGAAGCCTCTTTTTTTGATTGAATCAATAACGGTCAAGCTAGTTGCACTCAGTCTAAGACTTCGGTCTATGTATTTTTTTATGTCAAAATAATTTCAGACCGATACTAGACGTGACCAGTACAAAGGTACGCATTTTATTTTGATTTTCCTAATTTCTACCTTAAACTTTCATATTCTTTCATCAGCTCGGCGAAAAAACCTACGCCCAGTTCGGTTCTATCTTCTATCCCTTTACCTAACAGCCAAATCGCCATTTGCTCGCTGACCTGCTCTGGTCTTAATTCGTACCTGTCGGACTTGTAATTGCAAAAGATGATTTGTAGATTATTTGAAAAGGCTTGAAGCATAGTCCAGAATTCAATCGGAAAGCGAAAGTCGGAAATGATATAGGTGTCTTTCGTCTCGCAAGTGTCCATATCGTTAAAGATCGTATCGGCAACCTTCTCGGCGAAAAAATCATCTCCGTAAACCCTCTTAAGTTCCCTGCCTAGATCGACCATAAGTTTTCTGTTCTCTGGTTTGCTTTTCCACTCTGTATAAGCCTGTTCGTCTCCTTTCGGAATATTATACATCCCCTCGACAATATCCCTTAACGAAGCGGCAAAATTAAGACAAACCACTTTCTCTTCGGGGTGCTCTTGTTTGTACTGGTTCGCATAAAATGATTTTCCGCTACCAATCACTCCTGCCAATAAAATTATTCTCATACTTTTTTGTAATTTCTTAACCACGAATGGATAATGTAAATGTCAGTTCCATACATATTTGCAACAACCAAGAGTACTTCGGTATCGTCACTCGGTGCGCCATGACCTTGAACTCTCAATATGGTTACTCCGTTATAACTCGAAACAATCTGAACTGAATTAAAATAGGCTTGTAACGGTTCGTAAAGAACCCTAAGCCTGTGGTCTGATATTTTTATTATTGCCATGTTGTTTTATTTTAGCCTATTCGTTATGTTCTTTTGAAGTGGATATAAGTATTATTAGCTAATTTCGTAACGGTAATTTTTACTGGCAATTCCTGCTCCGTTAATAGTTTCTTTGCCTTAACCGCCTTAAAGTAATCATTAAAGTAGATTCGTATTTCGTCCTTATCATTGTATCTAATAGATAGTATGGGCTTGATATAAACATTTGTAGAGCTTCTTCTTCCATCGTATTGTGGTATTTTGTCGCAATGCGTTATTGGCAGAACTTTAGTAGCCACCCATATAAACCAGTATTTTTTTAATACGGATGCTGAAATGCGATACGGGAGATTGAATTTAAGATATTTCTCAATAATAGGTGGAAATAATTTCCTTCTACCTCCATCCCGATAATCATATAGATTATCCCTCTCAAAGTAAGTAACTTCTACTTGCTTTATTTCTTTTGTGTTTAAAAATAAATCTGTTATCATTTTACAAATTGTTTTAAGTCGTCTGCTGTAATATAATCTTTGTTGCATTCATAAAATAAGTACCTGAGTTCAAAATCCCGCCTATCGGGAAAGTACTTTAATAATAGTTCTCTTGCTTTCCTGAGTTCCTTGCGGTCATTAAACCAATTATTTTTAAGGAACTCTGCCACATCTTTATCCCTCATTAATCCAAGTAAATTGACTGAAAATTTGTAAAACCGTACTTTTCATTAAGCAAGACCAAAGCCTGCTGTGGCGGTTCAAAATCCAAAGCCTTGCCCATAGCGTAGGAATCGTAACCCTTAAAGCTGCCGTTACCTACCGCCTGTTTAATGTCAATGGTTGTATGGTAGTGTCCAAAAAATAGCTTCTGGATATTAAATGTAGCGTTTATTTTTGCGTAATACCTTAATAATGGGATATATAATCCACCTATTCCTCCGAGAAAACGGAAAGCATTTCCGTGAATAAAGCCGTATTTCTTGCCAAAGATAGTAAGGATAGCCATAGATGCTTTCGGGATGATAAAGTTGAACTTGGTCAGACCTATCAGCTTGCACATTTCCTCTATATCTTTGTACATAAAATACTCATAGGAAGTTTCTGTAAGGTTGGCAAATGGTAACTTATCCGTTGTCCGTGCGTGGTTGCCCACGATACAGACTACATCAATACTATCCACTTCCAAATTATCCTGCAAGTATTTAAACCCGCTTAAGATAACCGATTTGGCAAAAGATATACCCTCCATAGGTGTCATTGAGTTGGTCTGCCTCAGCTCTTCGTGTATGAATCCGCCTATGTTATCCCCAAGCATACCGATTATATGCCGCTTAATGGAGTAGTTCTTCTGGTGGTGGCTAATCAGCTTGACAAGGTTTATGAAGTAACTGTCTGCCCTCTTTCGGGCTATCGCTGGGTTATATTCATTCAATCCCATAACCGATTCGGGTAGGACAACCTCGTCACAGTGGAAGTCGGAGAACAAAGATATGGATACCGTCTCCTTTCTGCTCGATGTGCCCAATGGCTTTAATTCGTATATCTCCACATTGGCTGTTGCCTCTCGGATGCCAAGAGTATCTTCCAGATTCGTATTGCGCTTTAATAGGTAGTCGCGCTCATCCTTAAGTTGTCTTTCCTTTCTTTTCTCGCGCTCCACCTCTTTCTTATCGGCAATCATACGGTCATAGTCTATCGGCTCAAATTGGTCTTGCTTTTCCAACCGGTATTTGGTTAATATCCCGTATTCTTTTTCTGTCAGGCGGAATAAATAATTATCCCTGTCGGTAGCTGTGTTATAATCTTTGTGAGTCTTTGCGTCTTTTCTTACATCACAAATCAAGTCAACCTCATCGGCTGTCATCCTTAATCGTTTATTTTCCATTATATTTTTGTTAAAATTGTAAATTTAATTTATTTCATTTAGATTTGCAAACTCGCAGAATAGCTCGATAGCTTTTGC
>Ga0209125_1002316_pt1 | contig 14917 bp, 14 predicted proteins | sample BarGraIncub1131A_FD_184503 | JGI IMG/M metagenome (GOLD analysis project Ga0209125, IMG submission 184503) | Arctic peat soil microbial communities from Barrow, Alaska - Barrow Graham LP Incubations 11-31A (SPAdes) (version 2) | ecosystem: Environmental > Terrestrial > Soil > Wetlands > Peat... | reverse complement strand
CTTTAAAGCCTCGGTCGCCTGTCCAGCAATATACACCTTACCATCTTTAAGCCTCTGAATTAACTCTTCGGGTGGTATGTCAATCAGTTTGATTTGGGAGGCAGTTTCTAGAATCTTGTCAGGAACGGTCTCTCGTACAGTGACCCCTGTGATCTGTGCTACGATATCATTTAACGTCTCCAAGTGTTGAATGTTTAACGTGGTATAAACGTCTATTCCCGCTGCCAATAATTCTTGGACATCCTGAAAACGTTTCTTGTGTCGGGAACCGATGACATTGGTGTGGGCGAGTTCATCAACCAAGACAATCTGGGGACAACGACTTAATATCCCATCTAAGTCCATTTCGCAAAAAGCCTTGCCCTTATAATCCAAACATTTTGTTGGAATAACAAGTAAGTCTTTCAGCATGGCCTCAGTTTCCGCTCTCCCGTGGGTTTCTACTAAACCCACAACAACATCGATTCCCTCCGACAATTTTTCGCCGGCAGCTTCGAGCATAGCGTACGTTTTCCCCACCCCGGCGGCGGCCCCCAGGAAAATTGTAAGTTTCCCAAGGCCCTCCTTCTCAAGGCTGGCAAGCAACTCATCAGGGTCTATTCGTGTCTCCTTCTCCATTGAACATCACCCACTTATAAAGAATCTAAAGCGAGGTTTAATTTTAGCACGCTGACCCTTGGTTCGCCCAAAAATCCGAACTGTCTGCCCAGAGTAAACTGGTCAACAAGAGCCTGAACCTTCTGTTTACTCAAATTTCTAGCTTTAGCGACCCTGGCTACTTGGATTTGAGCAGCTTCAGGGGTTATATTGGGGTCTAAACCACTTGCTGAAGCTGTCACCAAGTCTCCAGGAACGGGAGCCGTTGAAGATAATCCGTTCTCTGCTCTTACTTTTTCCGCTTGCTTAGCAACGTTATCTAAAAGGACTTTGCTGGTGGGTCCTAAATTAGAGCCACTTGAATTGGCTGCATCATAGCCATCCTTACCCGCTGCTGAGGGACGACTATAAAAATATTTCGCATCGCTATAATTCTGCCCTATAAGAACAGAACCGATCGGTGCACCCCCCTTATAAGCAAGCGATCCATCAGCCTGCTGAGGGAAGATAACTTGCGATATTCCTGTAACCACTAAAGGATAGGCAATACCCGTTAACACCGTCATTACAAGCATTAACATGAAGGCCCTACCCATTGTTTTAAGCATATTTTAATTCACCCTTTCCAATCTGTTTAGCTTAAGCCCACCATAACTAGAAGCATGTCAATCAGTTTAATTCCGATGAAAGGGGCAATGAGACCTCCTAAACCATAAATCAAGAGATTGCGCCTCAAGATGATATTCGCGCCTAAGGGACGGTAGGTAATCCCACGTAAAGCCAGAGGAACTAAAGCTACTATAATCAAAGCGTTAAAAATCACCGCTGAGAGAATGGCGCTTTGGGGTGTCGCAAGCCCCATAACATTTAAAACACCTAATTCAGGGTAAGTCACTACAAACAAGGCTGGAATAATCGCAAAGTACTTGGCAATGTCATTCGCGATACTGAACGTTGTTAAGGAACCCCTTGTCATTAACAATTGTTTACCGATCTCTACAATTTCAATGAGCTTTGTGGGATTACTGTCAAGGTCCACCATGTTACCCGCTTCTTTGGCCGCCTGCGTACCGCTGTTCATCGCTACACCCACATCAGACTGGGCTAAAGCAGGCGCGTCATTCGTTCCATCTCCCGTCATAGCCACCAAGTGACCTTTCGCTTGATACTCTCGGATTAGTTTTAATTTTTGTTCAGGTGTTGCCTCCGCTAAGAAATCATCCACCCCGGCCTCGGCAGCAATAGCCGCTGCTGTTAACGGGTTATCCCCGGTGATCATGACCGTCTCAATGCCCATACGGCGGAGTTGGGCGAACCTTTCTTTAATTCCACCCTTAACAACGTCTTTAAGGTAAATGACGCCTAAGGCTTGATTTCCCTCGGTCACAACCAGTGGAGTGCCCCCTTGCTTAGCAATGTCCTCTATGGCAGTTCTCACTTCAGGCGCCGTTTCTCCCCCTTTTTCCTGCAAATATTTTTCAATCGTGTCCATGGCTCCTTTGCGGATTTCGCGGCCCTGTAAATCCACACCGCTCATCCTGGTTTGGGCGGTAAAAGGAACAAATTTTGCACCTAAAGCTGTGATATCCCGTTCCCGCAAGTTAAATTTTTCTTTGGCTAGGATCACAATACTTCGGCCCTCAGGGGTTTCATCTGCGAGAGAAGACAATTGGGCGGCATCTGCTAACGCTTCAGGTGATACACCTGGAGCAGGTATAAATTCCGTGGCCATCCTATTACCGAGGGTAATGGTTCCGGTCTTATCCAAAAGTAAGACGCCTACATCACCGGCTGCTTCGACTGCTCTGCCGGACATTGCTAAGACATTACGCTTTAACAATCGATCCATCCCAGCGATACCAATCGCACTGAGCAGGCCTCCAATCGTAGTAGGGATTAAACAAACTAGTAAGGCAGCAAGCACAGGGATCGATACCGTTGACCCAGAATAGATGGCATAAGCCTCTAAAGTTGTAACTGCCAGTAAGAAGACAATGGTCAATCCGATTAACAAAATAGTTAAGGCTACTTCATTTGGCGTTTTCCTGCGCTTAGCTCCTTCGACTAGGTTAATCATACGGTCCAAGAAAGTCTCCCCGGGATTGGCGGTGATCTTCACCTTAATCCAATCTGAAAGCACCTTAGTGCCACCCGTGACAGCATTACGGTCGCCGCCCGATTCCCTGATCACTGGAGCAGATTCACCCGTGACCGCACTTTCATCGACCGAAGCTATACCCTCAACGATTTCTCCATCGCCAGGGATCAATTCCCCTGTCTCAACAAGTACGATATCCCCCTTAACCAGTTTTGCAGCCGAAACGTTTTCTACTTTTTCTCCCACCAGCTTTTTAGCGATCGTTTCACTCCTGGTTTTCCGAAGGGACTCAGCCTGAGCCTTTCCTCTTCCTTCAGCTAAAGCTTCGGCAAAATTAGCAAACAAAACGGTAATCCATAACCACGCTGCAATCTGCCCGTCAAATACCAAGCTTTTGGACTGCAAGGCGATATCTCTAAAAGCAAAATAAGTGGTCAATACGGCTAAGATCTCCACCACTAACATGACGGGATTCGTCCACAAGACCCTAGGATTTAATTTTGTAAATGATTCTTTAATCGCCCTTACTACAATTGAACGATTAAGGCTTGAACTACTTGTACTCATAGTTTGCTCACTCCTCCTTAAAAAGCCTTACCAGACAGCATTAATAGGTGCTCAACAATAGGCCCGAGAGCTAGCGCTGGGAAAAAGGTTAAGGCCCCCACGATTAAAACCACTCCCGCCAAGAGACCAGAAAATAAGGCTCCGGTCGTCTGAAAAGTCCCTGCACCTGCTGGGGTTACTTTCTTGCTTGCCATACTTCCTGCAATGGCTAGAACCAATATAATAGGGCCATAACGACCAATGAGCATACATAAACTAAGGACAACGTTGTAAAAAACGGTATTGACACTAATTCCAGCAAAAGCGCTCCCGTTATTACCTGACGCTGAAGAGAAAGCATAAAGTATTTCACTTAAGCCATGAGGTCCGGGGTTGAGGATCGCAGAGGACCCTGCCGGAATGAGCACGGCTAAGGCACTACCTAATAAAATGCAGGCTGAAGGGATAAGCACCGCTAGAATGGCCATCTTCATCTCAAACGACTGTATCTTTTTGCCAAGGTATTCCGGCGTTCGCCCGACCATAAGACCGATTATAAACACCGTTAAAATTACAAACAGTAACATAGCATATAAACCTGACCCGACACCGCCGAATACCACTTCACCCAGCATAATCTGCAGCATGGGAGCGAGTCCTCCTAAAGGAGTCAGGCTATCATGCATGGTATTGACTGCGCCGGTGGATGTTGCTGTGGTTATCGTAGCAAACAAGGCTGAGTTGACAACTCCAAATCTTACTTCCTTTCCCTCCATAACGGAGGAACCAGTTATGCCAATATGGCTCACTAGAGGATTACCCGCTATTTCAGCACTATATGTTGTGCCTAAGGTTAACAGCAACAAAACCAACATCGCCCCAAATATAACCCTACCCTGTTTGACATCCTTTAACATCTTGCCAAAGGTAAACGTCAAACTAACCGGGATAACCAGTATAAATAACATCTCCAGAAGATTACTAAAGGGGGTAGGATTTTCAAAGGGATGGGCGGAGTTGGCATTAAAGAAGCCGCCTCCATTGGTTCCTAATAATTTGATTGCTTCCTGGGAGGCTACTGGGCCCATAGCTAAGGTCTGGTTTGCGCCTTGAAGGGTATGCACGGTAAGATAGGGAGCAAAGTTCTGAATCGTCCCTTGGGAAACCAGTAACAAGGCTCCCACCAGCGACAAAGGTAAGAGTATCCATAGGGTAGAACGAGTTAGATCTGACCAGAAGTTACCGATTGATTTCGCTTGGTGGCGGCTGAGGCCTCGAATTAAAGCAACCACGACCGCTATGCCAGCTGATGCCGATAAGAAGTTATGCACCGTTAAGCCTGCCATTTGGCTGAGGTAGCTCATCGTCGATTCACCAGCATACGCCTGCCAGTTAGTGTTAGTATTAAAACTTACAGCCGTATTCCAAGCCAAATCCCATCTCAGTCCTCCGAACCCTTGTGGGTTGAGCGGCAAGAGCCCTTGAACCAGTAAAAGTATGAAGAGTGAGAGTATCCCCACAAGACTGAAAGCCAAAAGGGAGAGAGCGTATTCCCACCAGTTCATTTCTTTTTGGCCATCAATTCCGCATAGCTGGTAAATAAACCTTTCCAGGGGTCCCATGACCCTATCCACAAACGTCTTCTCACCTTGGTATACCTTAGCCATATACCCACTAAGAGGAATAGCCAAGGCGATGAGCACAACAAAGAAAATGAACAGTTGGATAAAATCGTTACTCGTCATTTATAATTCCTCCGCTTTCATCAGTGTGTAACCAAGATATATCAAAAGGCCTATGGCGACGATGCCACCTAAAATCATATCTCCCATGGTTCTCCCCCCTTAAATAAATTGTAAACATGATCTGCCTCGCTGGCTTAGACCTCTTTATTGTTTCACATCGGGAAACATATTATGTGAATGCTGCCATAGTATTTGTTGCGCATTAAAATAGTGTTAAATAAACCTTGTAAAAAGCTCATTTGCTTTTGGTATCGTTAAAATAAACTTTTACCAACTGTACTTTGCCTGGTAAATGACAACCTCGCAAATCTATTTCTTTGTGTTCATTAGGGGTAGTCCGTAGATAAACATTTTCTACGAATCTTATTAGTTTATCGATGAGCACTTCCTTACCGGTAGCAATTCTAATGCGTTCGATAATCACGAAAATAACAAGTAATGAAACAACTAAAATAACCCCTTCTAATAAGTTGAGCATGATCTATCCTCCTCTTCTCTGGGGCCTACTTGATATGGGACCTATTTTCATACCTCGCTGTGAACGCCTATCATGACCTTTTCCTTATTATAGATCTGTTGCACGTTAAAATAGTGTTAAATAAACCTTGATAACCATCAAGGAAGCGTAAAGATTTTCTCATATTGTTCCCTCGCCAAAAGGACAATAATGAACCCTTAGATTACAAAAGCAAACTCCAATCTCGAGCTTGCTTTTGTAATCTAAGGGTTTGGCTGAGTTTATTGACTTTGTACTAAATCTGCGGAGACAATATATCGATCCGGAGAATAACCAGGCGTATTGAAAGGATAGCAAGTGCTCATTGTCAAGACTGCATGGTCGGTAGGTACGATCACCGTTTTGTCATCTTCATGGACGATTCGCGTGCTCTTCACCTCATAAATGAAGGTACCGGCCGAGGTTTGCACAATCAACGGGTCCCCTATCTTCAGATTATCTAGTTGTCTGAAGACTGTTTCCCGATGCCCTGAAAAAACGCCAATTATCTTTTTCCCCGGGAAGTACGCTTTGTGTGAAGCAAGGGGGAATGCTAAAAGAGCATCATACGCGGTATATAGCAAATACCACAAAAATAAATGAATTCAGATGGCCTATATACCAGACATGACCCATGAGATACATCCTATCCCCAAGACCCGAAATCCCAGGGATAGGATTGTAACCAAGAGCGCCTGCCTTATGAACGTTTTAAATTATTGGAAAAGCTTTCTGCTTTTATAACCTACGGTTCCCACCAGCGTTAAAGCACCGCCGAGAAGGAGTATGTCATACAAAGGTGTAGACGTTTTTGGAAGTTGTCCACCTGTAGTTGTAGCAGTATTAGTCGAGGGTGTAGTAGCCGCTGCAGCTGGAGTCGCAGCTTTCGTAGGAGCTGGAGTTGCAGCTGGAGCCGCAACTCCTCGTAGAGCGCCTGAAATGGCGGTTAGGTCTGCAACTGAAAGAGCGGAAATATTCATTGATCCACTACCTGCTTGAATGCGGGCAAGTGTCGCACCTTTCTTTACGGAGGTCGCTAGAGGTCCGTGACATCCTGCACAGTTCGTAGCGTAGAGAGCTGCTCCATCAGCTGCCATAGTCACTGAAGCTCCGAGGGGTAATGCTAAAACAGCAACCGTTACAGCAATCGCAAACTTTTTCTTCATGAAATTCAAAATTTAGCCTCTTTCCTTTGTGTTAAGTACTAAAAAGTCATACAAACTTTGTTAGTCCTTCCATACTATCTGTACGAATGGCAAGTAGCTTTTAAGGGGGTATCTTAGGACAATACGTCCTAAATAGTCTAATTATGAGATATTCAATACATACTTTCCCTATAAGCTACGCCCTATAACCTTCTGTTTCAAAATATAAAGCGGCTTTTTGAGGCCGCTTAAATGATTATTTAGTCATTATCATTATCATTTTCGTTATGGTGGCTATCATTATGGTGATGATGATTGTTTGAATCATTGTCATGGTGTTGACCTGGAGTTGGTGTTGGAGTCGGTACTGGAGTTGGTGTTGGAACTGGTACTGGGGACAAAGCGTCCGCAATGGCCTGCAGTTCTGCTACAGAAAGAGCAGAAATATTCATCTTGCCACTAGCTGCTTGAATTTGGGCAAGCGTCGCTCCCTTTTTGCTAGAGGTCGCAAGAGGACCGTGGCATCCTGCACAGTTAGTAGCATAAAGAGCGGCTCCATCTAGCGCAGGAGTTGTTGCTCCCATAGTCAATGCAGCGCCCAAGGGGAATGCTAAAACGGCAACAGTTGCGGCGATAGCAAACTTTTTGTTCAATAGTTTCATGATTTTGCCTCTTTTCTTTGTTTTGTTGTTGAATACTGCGGAAGTAAATTAAATCCTTTGTTACTCCCTACACAATGGTTATACGCATTACAGATTAATTTTATGGGGGTATATCAAGATAATATGTCATAAAAGGGCGAAATTGGAAGAATTAAAAGGTATTTTAGGTGTTCCATAATGCGCACATATTATTAAAGAAATGTATTTAAGATGACGCTTATTTCAAGTTGCTCAGTTTATAATTCTGAATGATTATATGCTATTAAGGAATCATATCGGCGCCTTCTCCTAACTGCAGTCATGGCATTTTCTGTAGTGATTACTCTCAGGATAATGGGTATATTACACATAAGTACCTTTAAGTTTCATTTGACTTATTCGTATTTTTTAGGGTATTGTGTAATATGACATCTATTTATTGGTTTTTATATTCTAAGAAATATTCTAGAACTTTAGTGTAGTATAAATTAATTTCAGACTAGAGGAGGAAACGAAAATGAAATGTGAAAAATGTATAGCAAGCATTCCACTGGACGCAAAATTTTGCCCAAACTGTGGTGAAAAAGTGCAAATGTTTAACGAGGGGATCAAAGGAAATGAAGTGACTCTTGAATGGTTAATTGAACTCTTTAAAAAAATTGGATTTGAGATTGACGTTAATTCAAATGGAGATAGTTTTTTGGGTAAACATAAAGATAGTTATAACTTCGATGTTAATTTGAATACAAGTCTAAAAGTAATAGCCATTGGTAGTGATTTTCCAATGAAACAAAGAAATATTTCTGATGCCAATAAATTACAAGATGCAGTAGCGAAAGCAAATTCTCTATCTTCCTTAGGAATCTTTAGTCTATCGGATAATAATAAAGTTCTTAATATTACGACTCATATAAATTTAACTGAGTTAATTATTGAAAGAGATATCGTTGTATACTTAGATATCTTTGAAAAAAACGCTATTCAATTAATGGAAACTTTAGAAATATTGGACATGTAATTAGTAAGCAAATAATAACATAACAAGGGGGCTATGATATCGCCAAATAATGGCGAGAATCATAGCCCCCTTATAAATACACAATTCACCTTAAGCCCTTACGAAATCAGCTTCCAAGCCGTTTTACCCTACTCCCACTCAATTGTGCCAGGGGGTTTCGAGGTAATGTCATAAACCACCCGGTTGACCCCATGCACTTCGTTCACAAGCCGCGAGGATATACTTTCTAAGAGATCATATGGTAGCCTTGCCCAATCTGCCGTCATGGCATCTTCGCTCGTCACCGCTCTCAGGATAATGGGGAATTCATAGGTGCGGCTATCTCCCATCACTCCAACGCTTTTAATTGAAGGAAGGACAGCAAAACTTTGCCACAATTCGCGATACATTCCTGCACGACGAATTTCATCTAAAATAATGGAATCTGCTTCCCGTAAAATGTCTAATTTCTCATGGGTTACTTCCCCTAGAATCCGAATTGCTAGCCCTGGTCCTGGGAAAGGTTGGCGCCAAACAATTGCCTCACTCAGCCCTAGTTCAATTCCGAGCGCGCGCACTTCATCTTTAAAGAGCATGCGCAACGGCTCGATGAGTTCAAATTGAATGTCCTCAGGCAAACCACCCACATTGTGATGGCTCTTGATCGTTTCTGCGGTTTCCGTCCCGCTCTCCACAATATCCGGATAAAGAGTTCCTTGAACCAAGAAATCGACCTGGCCGAGTTTTAAGGCTTCAACTTCAAAGACGCGGATAAACTCATTACCAATCGCTTTACGTTTTGTTTCAGGATCTGATACACCTTTTAGCTTTTCCATAAAGCGTTCATGAACATCCACAAACACCAGATTCAATTGAAACTGTTCCGTGAAAATCTTCCGAACCTGCTCTGCCTCATTTTTACGCATAAATCCATGATCAACAAAGACGCACGTCAATTGATCTCCCACTGCCCGGTGCACTAAAGCCGCTGCTACCGAAGAATCTACCCCACCACTCAAAGCACAAAGGATACGCTTCTTTCCAACCTTGGCGCGGATCTCTGCCACTTGCAACTCGATAAAGGACTCCATCGTCCAGTCCCCAACACATTGACAGATATCATAAAGGAACTTCTCTAACATTGCTTGACCATCTGGGGTATGTTTCACCTCAGGATGAAACTGTACACCATAAAAATGGCGTTCTTCATCGATCATGGCGGCGATTGGAGTATTCCAAGTATGGGCGGCAACCTCAAAGCCCTTCGGTAGTTTTTGAACAGAATCGCCGTGGCTCATCCAACACGGGCGCTCTCCACCCAGGTCTTTCCACAGGTCCGTTGTAATATCTACCGTTAGCATCGCTTTCCCGTACTCGCTAGCTTCAGGATGTTCTACGCTTCCCCCTAATTGTACTGTCATGAGCTGCATACCATAGCAAATACCTAGTATGGGGATCCCTAAGTTATAAATTTCAGGATCCACTTGAGGAGCGTTCAGTTGATTGACACTTGCCGGTCCGCCCGAAAAGATAATTCCTTTTGGCTTGCGCGCTTTAATTTCCTCAATCGATATTTTATAAGGAACCATTTCTGAATATACATGAGCTTCCCTCACACGTCGAGCAATCAGTTGATTGTACTGTCCTCCAAAATCCAAGACCAATACGACTTCTTTAGGCATTTTTAAATCATCACCATTCCTATTATAAAATACTATCTATAATTCTATATTAATTCGCTAAGACACTACTCCAATATCTCGTACGCTTCCTGCTTTAACACACCGATATAGGGTAGATTGCGATATTCTTGGTTAAAATCAAGGCCATACCCCACGACAAATTCATCGGGAATGGAAAATCCATTGTAATCCGGAAAGACATTTGTTTGTCGTCGTGCAGCTTTATCGAGGAGCGTAACAACCTTTACACTCAGAGGATTACGCGCTAACAAGTTTTCTTTTAAGTACTTTAGAGTTAATCCCGTATCGACAATATCCTCAGCAATCAAAATGTGGACATCCTCTACACCACGTTCTAAGTCCTTTAGGATGCGCACGACACCAGAAGACTGAGTTGAGGCTCCATAACTTGATAGAGCCATGAAATCATACGCCAAAGGTAATTTAATCTCCCGGATGAGATCCGCCATAAAGGGGACAGCGCCTTTCAAAATTCCAAGGACTAAAATCTTCTTTCCTTCGTAATCTCGAGTAATCTCTACGCCAAGTTCAGCCACACGCTTTGCCAATTCTTCTCTTGAAATTAAGACTCTTTCAATATATTCTTCCATGAAGGGCACCTCCACTTTACGTTAAAACTTATCCTAAAACTATATCAGAGGCTTGTCCATTGTGCAAACGATTTGCGTGTTTCCAACCGCCCCGAGCACTAGTTTCTTCACTAAGATACGAAAGAGGCAGGAAATAACCCACGCGTGGGTTATTTCCTGCCTCTTTTTCCGCCATAGAAAACTCAACACTAATGTTAGATATCGGGTGCTTGTATACTTATGTTCTTGCCAATATCCTTAAACTCAAGTGTCATTGTCATTGGTTCTGACTTTACTTTATTTTTTGCCTCAATGGTTGCTTTTACGAGCATTTTATCTGACTTACGAATATAGAGCGTATACTTAAAATCGGTCCAAAATGCCTCCATGATTTGATTCTGCACACTGGGCAATAACTGGCATACCCATACCCTTTCTCCGTTTACTTTCTCTTGACCGCTGAGTGTCACCGTTCCAAGTTCTTTCAGTTGAAGCGAAGATAAGGGGTTAAGTTCAGCCAGAAACACTTCCTGAGCTGCTCCAGCGTTTGCAAATTTGATCCACTTCTTATTAAAAGGATCTTTGCTGTAAGTAGAATCCCCGATTTTAATCATCTCAATTTCACTTCCGGCCATCTGTCCCAAGATCCGAGTGTTTACACCCTCTTTTTCCCCATAAACCTGAGTGAGTACCCGGTCTTTTCCCTCGACCCATTGATGCTGTGTCAAACTGTAGCGAAAAGAGTTGGAGGCGTTCAATCGGTCTAACCCTTGTGTAACTAGATCAGTGGGATTCGGTTGCCGTAAAAGGAGTGCTAGCAGCCCCCCCAACAACACGATACTGATACCAATTGCGATGATTAAACCAAATCTTCTTTTCTTCATCCCATACCTCCCTTGCGGAGTTCCTACCCTACAATATGTACAATTAGTTTGCCCTATTCCACTTATTCCTTCCAAAGTTATTTTTTCAAAAGGCTTGTCGAAAATTATTGTGATTAATCTACGAAAAAATACCCCTCGCTAGGAGGGGTTTAGAAGAAGAGGAATGAGCAGAAACTTTATGTAAACCGCTAAACTCGCGAGTCACTATCCACTATCCTTAGCTTAAACTATCTTTGTTACCCTTCCATGAACTTTAATGAAGAATTGTGAAACCTAAAAAGAGGCTTCCCAAAAGTCAGTAAACTTGATGAAAAGCCTCAACATATTTTACAACACATTATTCAGTAAGATATCATTTACGTTCCTTATGTTCCACTATCCACTGCTTTATTCAGGTCGTTGGCCTGATATTCTTCCTCATGACTGTAGTTTTCGTAAGTCTTTTCTTGATCGACAGCGGAAGGACTAGCAGTGGAAATGGAATCGGGAATATCAGTAGGACTGGCGGTAGGAATAGCACTAGGACTAACATTTGGGCTGGTAGAAGTGCCGGCACTAGTACCGGCACTAGGGATGGCTGTTGGAATAACACTAGGGCTGACAGTTGAGCTGGCAGCAGCACCTGCACTAGGGGCGGCAGAAGAGATGACACTCGGGCTGACAGCAGCACTGACAGTACGCCTAGTAGTGGGTTTAGGGATAGGCTTAGTCGTAACGTTAGAATTAACATTAGCAGCAGCGTAGCTATTATTACGCTGCGAATCATGATCCCCATCGTTACTACTACTCTTGGATTGCCGCTCATTTTCCGACTTGATCTGTCGTTGAACCTGTAAATTTTCTAGTAACCGAGTCCGTTCTGAAGAATCCTTTAGTTTCTCCTGTTGCGTCACAATTCCCGCTTTATCAGCAGCCTCCCAAAGTGCATACTCGCCTAAGGTCAGATCTCCCTTTTGAGCAAGCTCCCGTTCCTGAGAAGTCAGGGAGAAAACCACAACATGCGGGGTCAACCCCTTTTGCTGAACGATCGCTGTAACCCAAGCGTTAATTTGATTCTCGTTGAGTTCCTTCGGCATTTGCTCCAAGGTTTTGTTGGTCATTGACGAATATCCAACAACAACCCAATTATTCTCAGTGTTCAGGATTTTTTGATCATATGCCTGCTTAACAATTTGTGCTAAGACCTCTTCAATCGGTTTCCCCTTGACGTCAATCTGACTCAGCATACGCTTAGCATTCCCATTTTCAGTCTGCAATTTGATAACATTCCCCTGGCTATCCAATACAAATTGTAAGCTAGGATTGATATCGACTGAAAGTAGAGCAACTGCCGTTGGCGCTTGATACAGGTTCCACCCAAATAGAGTCGTTAATACCAAAAGGAAAAGGGCCACAGCTCCAGCCCATACGCGTACCCCACTAAAACGCTCCGTCCATGGTTGGATTAGAACTTCTTCTCCAACTTCAGCGTTCAGTTTTCTATAGACTTGGCGAAAGGTGCCGTCCTGGCCAAGCACAGTGTAACGTGATCCGAACCTTTCTAACACCACAGCTTTCATAATACTCATCCTTTCGCCCTTGTTTCCCTTGTCATCACATATTCACGCAAATAAACATAGTCATTTTGGTTCGCCATTAGTAAGGCAACCGCTAAGATATACTTCCGCCCCCGTTCTAAGGCCTTGGGGTGAATCTTCGTTTTCAAAGCTAAGGCTTGCATAGGGACTTTCCCACTGCGTTCAACCTGGGGCCACAATTCCTTGTCATAGGCTAATTCTTTGGCAGCACGCAGTAGTGTCTCCCTGGAATCTCGATGTTTTGGAGAAACTTCAACCAAGTTTTGATAGGTAAGCTGAAACGAGGCCAAATCCTTAGAAAACTGTTGAATTTCTGCCGTCCGTTCTCGGTCTTGCTCTTGTTCTCGAAACTCATCGAAGCCAAGATATTTATCGATTACTCGCCCGATGTCCTCTTGGTCAAGAGATACAGATTGCCTAACATGATGCCTACGATGGTAGTCGATGAGTCGGCGTTTCATCAGTACACGGGCATAGGCTAGAAATGGGACCCCTTTATCCATAACAAATAAATCGATGGCTTCATTGAAAGCAATCAACGCTTCCGATAATTCGTCATCTCTGCCCCATTCCAGTGAGTGGAAACACGCCTTGCTAGCAACATGATGAATGAACGTGTGATATTCGGTCAAGAAAGTCTCTCTGGCTTCCGAATCCTCTGTCAAACGCTGCCACAACTTTTCGTCTTCCCATTCTGGCATGTTTCCTCTCCTCCTTGTCTGAGATATAAACCAAATTATTCTACAGCGTGTCAACGCCCGAATCTTTGCTAAAAATTTCACTTATTGATGATCTTATTTATAGATTCTATCATATTTATACTGCACAGTTTACCGTTGTAAGACATTCCCATAATTGCCACTCTATTTAGAATGGCATATCCACATTAAAAGCTGCTCTTATTTTCAAGAGCAGCTTTGCCTTTATTCGGTCTATAACTCAGTAAAAAGCTGTATTATTAAAGCTTTGCAATATTCTTTCCAGAGAAGATTTCGGCCATTTCCTTCTTTAATTTTTGTTTAATCCGTTTCTTCTCGCTCGGGGGGAGTTCCTTTTTGTCCATATTGAATAAGTAATTATCCAAATCGAAGTCTTTTAAGAGCATCTTCGTATGGAAAATATTATCCTGATAGACATTGACATCAATCATTTGATAGCGATCTCTTTTTTCTTTGGAGAGATAATTTTGGATGGAATAGATTTTATGATCAATAAAGAACTTCTTACCCTCAACATTTCTTGTAAATCCCCGAACTCGGTAGTCAATAATGGCAATATCCGAAGAAAAATTAGCCATAAGGTAATTTAGCGCTGTTAGTGGGGAGATTTTGCCACAAGTTGAGACATCAATATCGACTCTAAAGGTACTGATTCCTTTCGTGGGGTGGCTTTCAGGGTAAGTGTGCACAGTAATATGACTCTTATCCAAATGAGCAACAACTGCCTCCGATAAAGGTTCAGCTTTAGTTAAACCCTCTGTTTCCTGTGAGTTGTCACCCTCTTCGGAAATAAGCATGGTAACACTGGACCCTTGGGGATCATAGTCTTGTTTGGCAATATTCAAAACATGCGCACCGATCATGCTTGCTACATGCACTAGAATACTTGATAGGCGCTCTGCATTGTATTCTTCATCAATGTATTCGATATAAGCTTGACGTTGCTCAGGCGTCTTCGCATAGCAAATATCATACATATTAAAGCTAAGAGTTTTTGTCAGGTTATTAAAACCGTATAATTTTAATTTTTTGATTAACTTAACTTCCATCTTCATCCTCCAAGTATTATAGTCATAATAAGAGTTTAAGCATTTTCGAAGAGAGGATCAAACGACGTTTTCTAAGCGCAAACGCATGCGTTTATATTATACATCTTTCAGCACGATTGTGGAAATTTAGACTGCAAAAAAGAGGCTTCTC
>Ga0209125_1002315_pt1 | contig 14925 bp, 14 predicted proteins | sample BarGraIncub1131A_FD_184503 | JGI IMG/M metagenome (GOLD analysis project Ga0209125, IMG submission 184503) | Arctic peat soil microbial communities from Barrow, Alaska - Barrow Graham LP Incubations 11-31A (SPAdes) (version 2) | ecosystem: Environmental > Terrestrial > Soil > Wetlands > Peat... | reverse complement strand
AAAAATTAGATATGCCTCCGATCGGTGTTGGGATATTCTCTGCGGCGCTGATTCTTGCGATTATGATCATCCCATTTTCTGCGTCCATTGCCCGAGAAGTGATCCGCATGGTTCCCATGGGGGTGAAAGAAGGTGCCTATGCGCTTGGTGCCACCCGCTTCGAAGTGATTCGCGATGTGATTTTCCCCATCGGTAAAAGCGGCATCTTTGCTGGCGTAATGCTTTCTTTAGGCCGTGCCCTGGGTGAAACGATGGCGGTGACCATGGTCATTGGCAATAGCAATTATATGCCGCAAAATTTATTCAGCCCCGCTAACACCATTGCTTCGCTTGTGGCCAATGAATTTGCTGAAGCGGATAGCTCCCTCTATATGTCTGCATTGGTTGAACTCGGTTTAGTTCTATTCGTGATGACTGGTGTCATTAACTTAATCGGCAAAATTGTGATCCGGAGACTTGCTCGATGAATTCCAGAACAAAGCGTCGTTACTTATTGAATGCACTTTTCCGCTACGGGGTGTTTGCCCTTTGCGGTATTGCCATATTGCCTCTATTCTTTATTTTCGGCTTCATATTTTCTAAGGGGTTCTCAGCGTTGAACTGGGAATTTCTTACGACACTTCCAAAATCTATTGGTGAATCTGGTGGCGGTGTCGCCAATGCGATTACAGGCTCGCTCATCCTTGTCGCGCTTGCCTCGCTGTTTTCCATACCTCTCGGAGTGGCTGCTGGCACTTATATGTCGGAATACCGCGGCTCCAAGGTGGCGTTTATCCTCGGTCAAGCCGTGGAAATTTTGAACGGAATTCCTTCCATTGTGATTGGACTTGTCGCCTATGAGCTTGTAGTCATTCCGATGGGTGGTTTCTCTGCACTTTCGGGTGGCATTGCTCTCGGTATTATGATGATTCCGGTGATTGCCCGTTCCACCGAAGAAACGCTCAAAATGCTTCCAAAAAGCCTGAAAGAAGCAAGTCTCGCACTCGGATCCACTTACGCGACGACTCTGATCCGCGTGGTAATTCCCGCAGGAATGAGTGGCATTGTGACTGGAATTCTAATCAGTCTTGCCCGTGTATCTGGTGAAACGGCTCCATTGCTATTCACCGCTTTTGGTAACCCGTTCATTAACTGGAATCTCACGAAGCCAGTGAGTTCGCTGCCCGCACTGATTTTCAATTATGCGATTAGCCCCTATGACGATTGGCATCGACTGGCTTGGGGAGCTGCGTGTGTGCTACTTCTTGGGGTTCTCGGACTCAACATGTTCTCGCGCTGGTTGAGTCGCAAGTGGAGCTGGTACTAGCCGATTTAGATCAGGCCGAGGCTTTTGAGCTGTTCGGCCAACTGGTCTTTACTAACAGGCTTCATTACATAGCCATCACAGTTCTTACGGAAACTCTCGAACACAGTCTTACGGTCATCCACTCCAGTGACCATCAGAATTTTACAAGCTTGCGCTCCAAGGCTAATACCATGTTTACGCTCAAGCTCGCGGATATTGTCGAGGACTTGTGTTCCGTCTAGGCCCGGCATCCGAATATCCAGGCAGACAAGGCTATAAGGCTGTTGATCGTATAAGGCCAGTTGAAAAGCCTCAAGCGCTATTTGCCCATTTTCGGCAACGTCACATATTCCATATTGTTCGAGCAGCCGAGCAAGCATTTTGCGGGTGATAAAGTTGTCATCGACAATCAGGATTCTCTTGGGCATTATTGACCTCGTACAGTTTGATACGATTTTACTTCTAATGGTCCCTTTTGGCAAGGGAATTGAGCAATTTAGCGCGTTTGACTGGATAACTTCCAGGACTGACCAATCAGCGACTGGAGAAATTGTCCAATACGGGCATTATCGGTATATTCACCCTTAATGGGATCTGTACCTTCAATATGCGCAAGTATTGACTCTGCTCCCAAACCGCGAGCGAATAATCGCACCAGCTGGTTCGTATGTGCGCCAATGCCCCAGGTCATTGAGGGCATATGGCCCTTTCCTGTGCTTACCACGTTTGTCAGGTAACCGGTTTCGTGATCCGCAGTTACAATGAGAAGATTATTCTCAAAGCCTCCATGCGTACCAATCCACTTGCTTACAGAATCCACCGTGACCAGGAACTCGGATACTTCTTCAACCATGCGGGCCGAACGGTTTGCGTGGGATGCCCAGTCGGTTGCTCCACCTTCGATCATCAGAAACGAACCTTGAGGATTCTGGTCAAGTACTCTTAGTGCGGCGAGGGATGTGGTGGCTAGATTCGGTATTGTGGTCAGAAGCGGAGTTGCATAAGGGGCTTGCTCCAGGCTTGCATCCCCGAATGCACTATTGCGCTTTTCCTGAGCGGTTTCGGCAACAGGGAGCACTCCCACAAGGCACTGTGGTGTTTTTACCTTACCAGCGGCAATGTCCTCAAAAGCGCTTTTTGACTGAATCAGTGTCCAAGCACAATGGTCTACATTCGTTAGCGTCCCTAATTGCAATGCTGTCCATTGAGGCTTTCCCCCCACGTACTCATAGGCTGACGCAAGAGGCTGGGTTACGGCAACACCATTGGAATCAAAACTCGGATGCCCACCACCAATCACTACGTCCAGATTCGACTGCTGCAACATTTCACGGGCAATTTGGCCGTAATTTGAGCGGCTTATATTGTGGGCGGCCATGGCTGCAGGTGTGGCATGGGAGAATGGTACAGTGGTCACAACGCCTGTTGATTTACCAGACAAGGAAGCCGCTTCTACAATAGTTTGCAGTGGCATTTGATCTGGTCCGACTCCAATGGCGGCATCATAGGTTTTAATGCCTGTCGAAAGGGCTGTTGCCGAGGCTGCTGAATCGGTTGGTTTCAGCGTGACATAGGTCGCATCGTTTGCTGCTGCTTTTGGATCGTAGCCGTTGCCATTGCTCGAATAAGTGCTCATCCAGGTTTGGATGGTAAAGGCTTGAAAACTCGATGGGAAATGGCCTTCCAGAAAGTCCCCTGCGGCTTCAAGGTGGGCCGCGCCGCATCCATCACAAATCATCAGGATGGTATGACGGGGTGTGGCTATGGCGAAAGTGGCTAATGAAAGCAGAAATAGGATTTTCATGCACTCACGATAGCAATTTCTGAGGAGCTGGACTCTGGATCCCATTGATATCCGATTCCTTGGACGGTGCGGATGCAATGGTGAAAGGGGCGGATTTTTTCGCGTATGCGGGTGATTACAATGTCTACGCTGCGTGGGCTAGAGCGCGCATCAAGTCCCCAAACGCGTTCCAATAGCTGGTTACGGGATGCCGTGCGGCCACCTGAGAGAATTAGGGAATGTAAAACACCAAACTCTCTGTGGGAAAGGTTCACGCGCTCTTGGTTGATTTTGACAATGTGGCGATCAAAAAAGACTTCGAGACCTTGGAGCCGGTAGCACTCGTCTGCATGGGTGGTACGTTTCAATAACGTATGAACGCGCGCAAGAAGCTCTTTAGGCGAAAAAGGTTTGCGGATATAATCCTCAGCCCCGGCGTGAAACCCGATCAGGATATCATTTTCTTGTGTTCGGGCAGTGGCAAAAATAACGGGAGTGGTCTTGAGGCGTTCTTCACGCTTCATGCGTCTGCAAAGTTCTGTACCGCTCATGCCGGGTAGACCAATATCGAGGACCGCGAGGTCAATCGTCTCGTCGTTGAGGATTCCCCAGGCTTCGGTGCTATCTTGGGCAATGAAAACCTTATGTCCTTCTTTGTCCAAAGTATAACGGATTAATTCCAGGATATCGGCATCGTCATCGACTACGAGTATGTTATGTGGCATGGAAACAATCTAGGGTATCAATGTTAGGATATGGTTCGAAACGGGTTTTAATTGTATTGGAATTGGCGATAGACTTGGCACTTGCTGCACAGATCCCCTTGCGATCCGCAAAATCTTGAGGATAGAGCAGGGGAAGAAACTCAATTGTGGCTTCTAAGCCTTGTGATGCCACGATTTGGGCAAGGTGGGGGCCAAATGACATGTCTCCATAATAATGGGCGACTTCCTTATTCCACCGCAGCGCGATTGGTTGGACAGGCATATTTCTTTGCATTGCGACTTCAAAAAATGAAGAGCGGAAGGGTAAAAGGTTGAGTCCATTGCCGCTTGTTCCTTCCGGGTAGATGGCGAGATGGGTTCCCGCAGAGTGACTTCGCTTCATTGCTTCAAGCTCCTGTTGAACGTCCAATGCTTTGCGGCTCACGAATTGACACCCAGCACAACGGGTAATGGAACCGAGTAACGGGTCGCGCAAGGTATCTGTCGAAGTCACAAATGAAACCTTGCCCAATTGTGCACAAAGAAATGGGTCGAGCCAGCTCACATGGTTGGAGACTAGGAGTGAGGACGTCTTCGGTAGATTTCCGTGGATATGGCAACGAATTCCTAGGGTCTTCAACAGTGCGCGTGCATATAGCCGGTTTACATTAAGTCTCCATGGGAACCCCAACGCCATTGCCGCAAAGTAGGACGGTATCAATGTTGTGATACCCGCCCAACGCGGGATACGATTAGGCTGTGGCCAGATTGTATTTGCGTGCATAACTTTCCGTGATATCATTTTGGTCAAACAAGGTGAAGTAGTCGAGGGTACTGAAAACAGGGTCCCAGAATGGAAGTCCAGCGACTTTCGAACCTGCTTTCAGATAGGCTTTGAGCAGGCTGGGTACCATCCGTTCGGCTTTGCGCTCGCCAGCATCATCAAGGATTGCGTCTAAATTCACCCAGGCATGGACGTTCTGGTGGGGAATCACCCGATGCGAGGCCGATGCAAGATGATGTTTGTTCAGATATTGGTGGATCATTCCAAAATAGGGTTCCAGGTGGGAATCGACGGAGGAACATCCAAACATATAGCGCGCGCCACAGGCGCTAAAGTAACTGGTCATGCCCTTCCACAGCAACTGGATCGCACTGCTATTACGGTGTGCCGGATGAATGCAGGCGCGGCCGAGCTCAAGCTTTTCGCCATCCAAAGCAAGAATGGCACTCAGGTCAAACTCTGTTTCACTATAGAAGCGCTCAGTAAACCGGGAACAGAGAAAACGGTAAGTGCCAACAGTGGTTTGCGTCTTCTTGTCAATCAACAGCAAGTGATCGGCGATAAGGTCAAAACCATCGATATCTGTTGTCTCTCCAAGGCTCAGCGCGCCAAGCTCCTGGTAAAAAACTTGGTAACGCAGTTGCAGAGCTTGCATGACCTCATCACCACTTTGTGCCGTGCGGACTGTATAATCGGGGAAATCTAAGGCAAGAAAGAATTTGGGTGTGAAGTGGCTAAGGCCTTCCAGCAATGCTTTGTTTGACATTTCATGGATTCTGGGTGATGCAATGACCATAGTATCCTCAATGTTGAATGGTTACAACTAAATTACCCATGCGCTGTTTCATACCTATTTCCAATCACGCACGGTTTCTTTGCATGTTCCATTAGAATTCGGTTAGTTGGCGCGCTTCTAACCATCTGCTCATATCGCTCCTCTACATTAGGTATATGATTAAGCATATCTCCAGATGGGTGTTAAAAGCTTTTGGACAGGAACACTTAGTGCCATTTGTGAGCGGCCTAATGCATATCGGCCGTCCCAGCGAGGTCATGTTTCCCAGAGAGTTGATTGGGCAAGGAGTAAGTATTGTTCTTTCTGGTTTAAATAATACCCTAGCCTTTCAAAGTAATCCTGATTGGATCTGGCCACTTTGGTATGAACGTCAGCGCGATCCTGAAGACCAAGGCTTTATACCCACAGGGATGAATCTAATCACATCCAATATTACCATGCGCAACTGGATATCCTTGGGCGTTCCCGGTAGCGAGGTCGAATGCATGGTGGATCCTGCAGGGATGCTTACCCTGCAAGAATACTCCTGGTCAATGTTTCCTTATCTGCGCATGGAAAATACCCTCCACTTACCTACGCAATTTACGGGTGGGCAGTTGCAGCAGGAGCTTGAGGAGGGTTGTTGGCCGTCTGTTACGACTCAGTACAATATTGATCCGCGTTTGCAGTGGTCGAGCCAGATTGAAGTCGTACAAATTGGAAACGAGGAACTGGTGGTAATTACCCATAAGCTGAAGAACTGTGGGGATTCATTGTTGGACCTTACTTTCGGAATCACGCTCCGCCCCTATAATCAAATATCTATATCACATATCAATAAAATAAAATTCAAAAACTCTTTGTGGCGGATCAATCACTGCGCCGCACTTTGGACCATGGAAGAACCACATCGGGTGTTGACTGCTGATCGCAATGGGCCTGATCCCATCCACTTATGCGAATCAGGGGAAACCCGTAATTCCAAAATATCCAAGAGTGGCGTCGCTGCTGGCGTCGCCGAGTGGTCTTTGGAACTAAATCAAAATGAAACTCGGATTATTACCACTGTTGCGACACTGCGCAAGAAATCTCTTGACCCCTTGGCGCGCTTTCAGAAACCAACGACCGAAGCACTCGAACAAGCACAGGCACAAATCCGGGAGCGTTGGAAGACTGCTGCTGCATGCGGTTTACAATTGCAAATTCCAGATGCACGGTGGATGACAGCTTGGCATGCTGTACGTAACCGCATATTCGTCTTTGATGACGGTACCCATTTTTCACCGGGAACCTATCACTACCACCATTTCTGGATTCGCGACAACGCCTTTCTTTTCATGGCGCATATGCAAATGGGGCTTTTGAACTCATTGCCCCAGAAGCTCGAAAAGATTATTTCCGTACAAAATCGCGAAGGATTCTTTCGCAGTCAGGATGGAGAATGGGATTCCAACGGGCAAGCCATCTTTACTATCGTGAATTATGTCAAAGCGAGTGGTAATTTAGATGTACTTAAGTCGTTCTGGCCAGCAATATGGAAGGGGGCAATGTGGATTTCCACCATGCGTAACAAGAGCCGGCAATCTCCTGGGGTACATTTCGGACTTATGCCTGCAGGTTTCTCTGCGGAGCACTTTGGTCCCAATGACCACTACTACTGGGATAACTTCTGGAGTTTACAAGGGATTAATGATGCCATTTGGGTTGCTGATGTATTAGGTCATGTATCAGAAAAATCCTTTCTGTGCGAACTCTCCGAAGAGTATTCAGAAGACCTCAATGCCTCTATTCATCAAGCGATGCAACGTAATTCCGGGCGCGGTCTTCCTTCCAGTCCTTACCGCAAGGTGGATTCATCAGCTATAGGAAACTTGGTCGCGATAGCACCTCTAGATCTAATTAAGCCCGAAGTGGATTGGCTGGGACCAACCATTGAGACCCTAATGAATGAGAGCTTGAGCCAAGGCATGTTCTATCAAAAGATCATTCATACTGGACTTAATTCCTATCTGAGTATCCAACTCGCCCGTGCGTTGCTTGCTCGCAATGATCCTCGATGGCAAGGAATCCTGCAGTCGGTGCTAGACCATGCGACATCAACTTGGACTTGGCCCGAGGCAATTCATCCGCGTACCGGTGGCGGCTGCATGGGCGACGGCGATCATGGGTGGGCTGCTGCGGAATTGTTGAGTTTCACCATTTCGCTCCTGGTTCGGGTGCAAGACGGGCAAATACTGCTGGGAATGGGGATTCCTGAATCCTGGTATACCCCGACGATGGATGTATATGTCGAAAATGTGGTAACCCGCCATGGAACGATATCCTGGCGCCTCATTGGTCAGGGTGAGAATGCCGAACTCTCCTGGTCGATTGAACGAAACCAGGCGCAACGTAAAATTCCAGCCATTTTTGCTTTGCCGGTGCCTTTGGGGTTCGCAAGTCCGCACCTTTCGAGTTTCGCTCAGGGCCGGAGTATTCTTGCTCTAGATAATGATCATGGAACCTTCGTCATTCCCTTACCTAAGGAAAATAGATAATGACTCAAAATATCAATAGCTTTCGCCCTGCGGTTCGCAGTCAATTTCAATTGTTCCTCGACCAGGAGTCCTTGCGCTTTCCTGCGAAAGATTCCTTGCGTATTGATTTGCATTGCCACGATTACAATAGCGATGTGCCAGATGAGCTTTGGGGGCGTATTCTGCGTTTGCCCGAAACGTGGGTTTCTTCGGAAGACCTTATGGATCGCTTGCGCAGATCTGGAGTCACTGCGTCTACAATTACCAATCACAACAACGCGCGTTCCTGCTGGAATTTGCTCGATAAAGGCAAAGACATTCTGCCCGGAGCCGAGTTCACCTGTCACTTCCAGGATATGAATTTTGATGCGCATGTTCTTGCGTATGGTTTTACTCCGGCCCAGGAAGAAACGCTGAACCGCCTGCGTCATGATGCCTATAAATTTCTGGAATATACCGTAGACAATGATATTCCTACAGTGCTTCCGCACCCATTGTTTCTGTACCATCAGAAGCCCTTGCTCTCCATGGATTGCTATGAAAAGTTAGCGCTGCTGTTCGAACGATTTGAAGTGATGAATGGGCAGCGCGATGTCTTGCAGAATCTGTTAGTAACCGAATGGCTCAAATCCATGTCGGTCGAAAAGCTTGAGGGCTGGGGAAAGAAGCATGGCATAAGTCCTGGGCGTTTTTGCAAGGAGCCATACCGAAAAAGAATGACAGGTGGATCCGATGACCACTTTGCTCTATTTGCCGCGGGCACAGGAACGCTTTTGCATATTCCTGATCTGGAACGTCGATTACAAAAGCACAGCTCATCGGAACTCGCACTGGAAGCGTTGCGGTGGGGTGATCTTGCGCCCTACGGAACGGTTGCCGAAGATGAAAAACTAACCATTGCATTTCTTGATTATTTCTGTCAGGTTGCGATGAATATGGAAGATCCTGGCTTGCTTCGTATGTTTTTACATCGCGGAACTCTCAACGATAAATTGATATGTCTTGCTGTTTCCAATGCCATGCAGGAATTGCGCCGCCATAAATACACCATGAAATTCTTGACTGTTTTTCATGATGCCTTGCGCGGACGTAAGCCCAGTTTACTCACCTCAATGTCTGTGAATAAAGACTACCGTCCCTTACTGGATGATCTCGGAGAAATTGCCAAGGCATCCCAGAGTGGACCCGAGGTGCATCACACCTATATTCATAATCTTGAGACCATGTTTCTTAAGGTGAATCGACTTATTTCGTCGCGTCTTTCCAGCCGTCTGGGAACAAAGGTTGAAAGCGATGAATTCCAAAAATTGTCGGTGGATGAGTTGGTACGCCGTTTTGAATTACCTAGTCATTTCCGTATGCTTTCCAGTCCCGATAAGTCAAGTTCTCCTAAGGATATGACTACAGTAAATGTGTCTGATCTTTTTGATCAGCTCTCCTTTCCTGCGCTATTTTATGCCATAATGGGTGGTGCTCGATTCATGAGCGCCAAAGTGCTTTACCATGATCGCGCAACTGTTAGTGCTTTTGCCAAGTCTCTTGGAAAATATGATCCCCCCAAGCGCATCCTTTGGCTTACCGATACTTTGTACGATAAAAATGGCGTTGCAAGCGTCCTGCAGGCAATGCTTGCAGAGGTAGTGCGCCGTGATTTACCCATCGACTTTCTGATCTGTTCCGATGAGATCAAGCCACAAGACCATTTGCATGTTGTTCCTGCAATGGGGCAACTCAGCTTGAAAAACTTCTCCGAACAAGTATTCCGGTTTCCCAATCTAATGGATGTGCATAAGGTTTTTCTGGATGGAGGCTATGATCGTGTGATCTGTAGTACGGAAGCACCCATGGGAGTCGTTGCCTTATATCTGAAGCAAGCTTTCAATGCTCCTGCATTCTTTTATATGCATACTGATTGGCTTGATTATGTGAAGCGCATGACCGATCTTGATGCACATTCTTTGGACCGTATTCGTCGTGTCCTGCGCGCCATGTACCGCGCTTTCGATGGAATCTTTGTTCTCAATAGTGAGCATCGCGAGTGGTTGTCCAGTCGAGCCATCGGTATGAATCGCAAACGAATATTTCAGACTGCACATTGGACAGAAGGGGCCTTTGCTCCTCCGATTCCACAACGTATCACTGACCCCGAGGAACCAATACTCCTCTTTGCTGGCCGTCTCAGTCAAGAAAAGGGCGTATTGGAATTACCAGAAATTCTCGCCCAGGTTCGCGTGCGTTTTCCCAGTGCCTGCATGCGTATTGCGGGCTCCGGGGTTGCAGAAGCCGCATTACGTGAAGCGCTACCAGATGCAGAATTCCTGGGTTGGGTTGATTCCGAGCAGCTTGCCAAAGCATATGGTGAGGCAGACTTCCTGGTGTTGCCTTCCCGTTTCGATACCTTTGGTTGTGTCGTGATCGAGGCCATGGCCTGCGGGCTTCCTGTGGCGGCATTCAATACCAAGGGTCCCCGCGATATCATCGAGCACGGCTTCAGTGGAGTCCTTGGTGAGGATGCTGAAGGCCTAGGGAGTGCAATTGCAGACATACTCTCGCAACCTTTGGAACTAAGTCGTATGCGTACTCACGCGGTTCATCGCGCGGCGAGCTATGACAAAACAGGGATCATGGACCAATTGCTTATTGAAGTCGGTATCACGCAAGATTAAGTAAGGTTCTGCAAATGAAAAAGGTCTCCAGAATTATTCTGGAGACCTTTTGAAACGAGAGTGTCGGACTTATTTAGTGAAGCGCTCTTCCGCCTTTTCCCAGCTCACAATATTCCACCAAGCAGCAATCCACTCGGGACGAACATTCTTGAATTTCAGATAGTAGGCATGTTCCCATACATCGATTACTGTAATCGGTTTCAGTCCTGAGCTGATCGGGCAAATCTGATCATGGGTATCAATTATCTGCAATTCCCCAGCCTTATCGACCACGAGCCAAGCCCAGCCAGATCCAAAATGGCCAAAGGCCTTGGCGGTAAAGGCTTCCTTAAAGGCTGCAAATGAGCCCCATTTTTTGGTAATCTCGAGAGCAAGCTTGCCTTTAGCTTCGCCACCACCCTTTGGTGACAATGATTCCCAGAAGAAATTGTGATTCCACCAGCCACCACCAGCATTGATTACTGGATTGCGCTTGTCCGCTGGGATTGCGTCGAGATTTGTCAGAATTTCTTCGGCAGTCTTACCTGCGAGACCAGCAGCGTCAACAGCCTTGTTGAAATTGACGGTATAGGCATTATGGTGCTTAGAATAATGGATTTCCACAGTCTGTGCATCATAATGTGGTTCGAGCGCATCATAGGCATAAGGTAATTTGGGTAGTTCAAAAGACATAAGATCTCCTTGATAATCACTTGATCATAAGAATGCACGAATCCTATTCGGATCCGGCAATCGTTACTTGCTAAAAAATTCTTCCAGACCCTTCTGATCCGCCTTCATCGCCTTGTCACCCTTCTTCCAGTTCGCGGGGCAGACTTCACCATGGGTTTCAAAGAACTGCAGCGCATCCACCATGCGCAGTGCTTCATCAATATTGCGACCCAATGGCAAATTGTTCACAACTTGGTGCTGAACCACGCCTTCCTTATCAATCAGGAATAGGCCACGGAATGCGACAGCTTCACCGGTCAGTACGTCATAGTCACGAGCGATGGACTTGGTGATGTCAGCGACCATTGGGTACTTCACACCTTGGATGCCGCCCTTTGCGACAGGGGTGGTGAGCCAAGCAAAGTGGCTGAACTTGGAGTCAACAGAGACAGAGATGACTTGAGTGTTTCTGGCTTCAAATTCCGAGAGCTTTGCCTGAAAGGCGTGCATTTCGGTTGGGCAAACAAAGGTAAAGTCCAACGGGTAGAAAAAAAGTACTACATGCTTTTTACCCTTGAACTGGGAGAGGGTAAAGTTTTCGACAAACTCAGATCCATTGATGACGGCATCAGCGCTGAAATCAGGAGCTTGCTTACCAACGAGTACGGACATTTGAACCTCCAAAATGGTTGTATTGTGTTTCTACAAATCATTGTACCTTGTTTGGGAGGATCAGACAAGGTACATAGCGCAATCATACGGCAGATGGTGGATTTTAAAGGACGAGCGGCTACCCTTGACGACGGATCTGACTCCAGGCGAGTTGCACCATCACTCCCGCACTCTGCACTTCTTGGCAAGTGGCTTGATATTCAAGTAAAATGGGGTTCGCATCTTTAACTGGAATGTTTACCCCTTGTAGCTTACTCTGTTTCAAGTTTGCAATGGTTTTGAGCCCAAGTGCGGCCTTTGCAACGGCTCCCATATAGGGAATCATTGCCTCGTAGTATTTACTCTGGGCCGCAAGGTTTTTCGTTGTTTTGGCTGCCGCATGCAATTTTAGGGTAATACTTGCCTGGGAACTACATTGTTGCATAACGGTGTCCATCAATCTTTGGATACGGATGAAATCTACTTGAGGGAATATCCAACTGAATGGAGGCATTTTTTTCCAGTGTAAGCCGAATGTAGATTCGTGGGCGGCCTTCCACGCCTTGACGAGCTCGCCGATATTTGCGTGAAGTGCGAGCCATGGGTCGAGGGTGATTGGTTCGGGCATAGTATTCTCTTGTTGATTTCCTGATGAGAAAAGTATAAAATAGGCGAAAGGATGTTATTATCCTAGATGAGGTACTTATGGAATTGAAAATCAAGGACAATGGCAAGGTTGCTGTTGTTCGCGTTTCTGGAAAACTTGTCGCAACGACATTGAACGAATCACTCCGCGGCGCTGTCCGAAATCTGTTCTCAAAAAAGATTCGGCGCGTGGTCATCGACCTAGGACAAGTCATTCACATTGACAGTACCGGGGTGGGGGAGCTTGTTTCTGCCTACACTTCGGCAACCAATGAGAAAGCGTCCCTCCAGCTGGTGAATGTTCCTGATTCCTGCAAGGAATTGCTGGAAATTACGAATCTTTTGGATGTTTTCGAAGTTGCCTCACCTCAGGATCCAGAGCTAAAAGGCCTTTTCGACTAAGAATGCGATACTGATTTGCCTCTGCCGATCGGGCAGGGGTTTTTCTGTGTTGTAATTTTGTCGGTGTTAGGTTAAATTCATTGGAAATCGGTACGCAACCCAATCATTCCAAAGGAATTCTTCAATGAATCTGAAAACAGGCCTGATCGCATCAATCCTAATGAACATTGCCTTACTGTCTTTGGTATTCTATGTCAAGCATAATATCACTGAGCAGGCCAAAGAAGCGGTTAAGGGAAAGCAGGAGAAATTTGCCGAGCAGAGCCGTCAGGTTGGAGAAATTTTTGACAACAATAACTTGCTCTGGGAATTGGTATTCGACATTCAGAATTCCCCAGACAAGTCTATCGCCAATGTGATCAAGCTCGCCAAAGACAAGCGCTTGAAAAATCGTGAAAATGAAAAGGCAATGCTATTAATTGAAGCGACAACGGTAAATGGCCAAAAAGCCCGTCGTATCGGTTGGGAAAAATATTCCTTCATGACGACCTTCGATGCCAAGGATAACTTGGTTGCCATCAATGTGGATGATCTGTTGGGCAGGGCTGCGCCAGTAAGCGCAACTGTTTCTGAACAGTAAGTTTGCTCAGAACTCGAGTTGTACCCGTTCTTGGACAAGCTTGGCAATTGAATTTTGCTGAAGCTCGTCCAGGTTATGGAACTGTAACTGGAGTCCCTTTTCTTGCGTTGAAATTACGCGAACATCGGTGGTCATGTCTAGGTTCTTGAACACCATAAGGCAGTTGGTGAGAATGTCGTTTGGAGCAAAGCGCACAAAAATGCGCTCACGAAAGCTCACCTGAACTCCACCCACCGAAATATTTTTGACCAGTGATGTCACTTTTCTCGCGTTCGCTAAATTCAAGATAAGCTTTGCATTTTCGTATTCAGGTATCTGGATTCTCAGATGCTGACGGCGCTCGGGGCTGCCGCCTAACTGAGTGCCGATTTTTTCCAACTTGTCGACAAATGCAGAATCAGGTTGCAGCCGGGTAATAATATGGTAAAAGCCTGCTTTGATCAGCTCGACAACAAAGTCCTGCTCAGCAACTTCAAGAACAAGCAAAAACTGTACAAAGCGGAACTCTGGACGTTCGCGGAAGGTGCGCAGCGCTTGAAGCAATGCGGGGTCGCGCAACGAGACTTTCGTCATCACTGCATTGAATTTACGGGAAAGCACGCCTTCAAGCAAAGCCTCGCGAGTAGATACCAATACAGGAGCAAAACCGCTCGCTAATAGCAGGCGAATCCATCTTGTGCGAGAATCGGCATGGGTCTCGAAAACGAGGACAGAGAAGTTCTTGGTTTCCACGTCATCAATCATATAAAATCCCAAGCAGATATTGCCAAGATTATTTTTACAAAAATGTATCGCAATATAGATTGATCTACGTTTATGTTGCGGATTGGGTGGATAATGCTAATATTTGGAAAAAAGAGATTGATTTAAACGGATAGATCTTGGTACATTTTTTGCATATATATTTCTGACTGAATTTGATAAATCACTCTAACACAAAGGGAATCCATGAGCGCAATCGATCGCAAAGATGCAATCAACATGATCAACAACCGTCTACCTATGGACGTCAAGTCTTCTGGAAAGCTATCCGAAATCTGGGCTAAGGATGTTTTTGACCTTTCCAAGATGAAACAGGTCTTGCCGAAAGTTGTTTATAAATCCTTAGAAAAGACCATCCGTGCGAATGCCACTTTGGATCCTTCCATTGCGGACGTTGTCGCGAACGCAATGAAAGATTGGGCAATCTCCAAGGGTGCTGAATATTATGCCCACGTCTTTTATCCATTGACTGGCGCCACAGCCGAGAAACATGACGGTTTTATCTCTCCACAAGCCGACGGCACTGTCCTTTCCGAATTCTCTGGCAAGCTTCTGATCCAGGGTGAGCCAGATGCTTCCTCTTTCCCAAATGGTGGCATTCGCTCTACTTTTGAGGCACGCGGCTACACGGCATGGGACGTCACAAGCCCTGCTTATATCATGGAGACAACGAACGGCTCCACCCTCTGCATCCCAACTGCATTTGTTTCTTGGACCGGCG
>Ga0209125_1002311_pt1 | contig 14952 bp, 6 predicted proteins | sample BarGraIncub1131A_FD_184503 | JGI IMG/M metagenome (GOLD analysis project Ga0209125, IMG submission 184503) | Arctic peat soil microbial communities from Barrow, Alaska - Barrow Graham LP Incubations 11-31A (SPAdes) (version 2) | ecosystem: Environmental > Terrestrial > Soil > Wetlands > Peat... | reverse complement strand
CGGCGGGAATGAACCTCACCGGGCTTATGAAGACGGATCCGGAAAAAAAGCCGGAAAAAAACTTTCAGAAGCAGTGGTCCCTCCCTTTTTGCCCGATGTAAACCTGGTAAAAAGCGATGTGCTCGATTATTATTTTGAAATAGAGTGGTTTGACGCCCAGTTGGGCAAAATGATACAATTTCTCCGTGAAAAAGGTGAATTGGACAATACCATCATCGTGGTCTCGGCGGATAACGGAATGCCTTTCCCATCCGCGAAGGCCAACCTGAGGGAATATGGAACCCATGTGCCTCTGGCTATTTGCTGGCCAAAGGAAATTTCAGGAAAGAGGGTCGTCAGCGAACTGGTCGGACTCATCGATCTTGCTCCGACATTCCTTGAAATAGCCAAAATAAAGGATGTTCCGCCGATGACCGGCAAAAGCCTTTCTGCACTGCTCTTACCGGGGAAAGACAAAGCCAAATATATTCCTGAAAAATATATCCTGACAGGCAGGGAACGCCATTCCCATGCCAGACCCGACGATCTGGGCTATCCTGCACGGGCGATCAGAACAAGTGATTTTCTGTTTATCCTGAATTTCAAACCTGACAGGTGGCCGGCTGGTGACCCCGTTCCAATAACTGCAAAAACCGGGAAGGAAGGTGACAATGAAAAATCCTTATGGCCGGGCTATCACGATATTGATGATTCTCCTACAAAGTTGATGCTGATTGAGAACAGCAGTGAATATCCTGGACCATTCGGCTTTGGCTATGAAAAAAGGCCGGCAGAAGAGTTGTACAGCGTCAGGGAGGATCCGGGTTGTACCAGGAATCTGGCGGACGATCCAAAATTCAAAACGGTAAAAAACGAATTGAGAAAAACGCTTGAGAAGGATCTGAAGGCACAGGGCGATCCGAGAATGAACGGAAAGGAGGATCTTTTCGAATCTTACCCGCGTTTCGGGGCCATGCGGAATTTCCCGGGGTTCAAAGAAAAAGGAAAGTATAATCCTAAATTTCAAAAAAAAAGTAAATCAACAACTCATAATAATCGACAGAAATGAGACTGTAATGTCTGATATTCAATGTTTTAATCAGTACAACAAATGGGTTCAGTTCCGAAAAATACAAGAATATGACATTGAAAAATCTAAACGCAAAGGACGCCGGGGCGAAGCAAAGAACCGCTGAGATAATCAATTCTGGATTCCTTTGCGTTTCTTCGCGTAGAACCTTGCGTTTCTCTGCGGTAAAAGTCCTGCTGCTATTGCTAATGGGCAACATGGTTCATGCTCAGGGAAATACCAAAGCAGAAAAAAATCCAGCCAATTATGTCAATCCTTTTATTGGAGCCAGCACACGCTGCCGCGCCCCGTTCGACTGGGGCAAGACATTTCCGGGAGCGGCAACCCCATTCGGGATGGTGCAGGTGAGCCCGAATACCATTACCGGCGGCGACAACGGTTCGGGATACAGCAAGGAACACAAAACAATCGAAGGCTTTGCCTTTATCCAGATGAGCGGAGTGGGCTGGTATGGCGACCTTGGGAATTTCCTGGTCATGCCTTCAACAGGGAAACTCAAGACTTCAGCCGGGAAAGAAAACCCGGCGGTTGATGGTTACAGGTCGGCATTTGACAAAAAGAGCGAAAAGGCCTCTGCCGAATATTATGAAGTGCTTTTAAGCGATTACCAGGTAAAAGCTGAACTAACAGCCGCTCCCCACAGCGGAATCATGCGCTTTACCTTTCCTGCCAACAGGCAATCCCGCATCCAGATTGACCTGGCCAGACGGGTAGGTGGTACCTCAACCCTGCAGCACGTCAAAGTAATCGACGATCACACCATCAGCGGCTGGATGAAATGCGACCCTGATGGCGGCGGCTGGGGCAACGGTGACGGTCATCCGGATTACACTGTTTTCTTTTATGCACAATTCTCCAAGCCATTGAAGAATTTCGGTGTCTGGAGCGCAGAGATTCCGGATGGCATCAAGAGAAAACGGCAGGATGTTGAGTCTGCATCCTACCAAAAATTGATTGCTGAAGCAAAAATTATCCCGGGTATCCGGGAATTTGAAGGGAAGCATATTGGTTTCTTTTCCGAATTCTCAACGGAGAAAGATGAAGTGGTCCTGTTGAAAGCCGGTATATCCTTCGTCAGCGTGGTAGGGGCCGAAAAAAACCTGAAGGCCGAAATCGGGGACTGGAATTTTGATCAGACACGTGAAAAGGCCGTTGCGTCCTGGAATGAAGCGCTTGGGAAAATCTCTGTCCAGACAAAAAACGAGGAACAAAAAGAGATCTTTTATACAGCGCTTTACCATACCATGATCGATCCCCGCGCCTACACCGACGTGGATGGCAATTACACCGGCGGCGACCACCAGACCCATCATACCGATGCCTTCACCAAGCGTACCATCTTCAGCGGATGGGATGTGTTCCGCAGCCAGATGCCGTTGCAGACAATCATCAACCCGAATATGGTAAGCGATATGATCAACTCGCTGGTCTCTCTCGCTGAGGAGAGCGGGAAAGGTTACCTGGAACGCTGGGAATTTCTGAATGCCTACAGCGGTTGCATGGTTGGAAATCCTGCCGTCTCCGTGCTGGCAGATGCCTATGCGAAGGGAATCAGAAGTTACGACGTCGAAAAGGCATACCAAATGGCCAGGAACAGTTGCGAAAAATTTGGCAACGGAACCCTGGGCTATGCCCCGAAATCCGTATCCCAGACACTGGAATATGCCTACGGCGAGTGGTGCCTTTCAGAACTTGCCCGGCAGCTGGGTAAAACTGCCGATGAAAAGTTGTACAAACAACGCTCCCAGTCCTACAAAAACATATTCGACAAGGAGCACAATAGTTTTCGTCCTCGGCTAGCCGATGGCAGCTACCTTCCATGGCCTGCTACCGGAAGGATAAAATTCGACTATGGGTGCGTGGAATCAAATCTCTACCAGCAGGGATGGTTCGTGCCGCATGATGTCCCTGGCATGGTCGCCCTGATGGGTGGAAGGGAATCCGTCATCAAAGACTTAAATGCTTTCTTTGAAAAAACCCCTGGCGATTTCCAGTGGAACGAATACTACAACCACTCCAACGAGCCTGTCCACCATGTGCCCTATCTGTACAACCGCCTTGGAGAGCCCTGGCAGACCCAGAAATGGGTTCGGTTCATCTGTGAAAAGGCTTATTCGGTCAAAGGCTTGATAGGCGATGAAGATGTGGGCCAGATGTCGGCATGGTATGTCCTGTCGGCCTGCGGGATCCATCCGGTATGCCCCGGTGAGACCCGCTTCGAAATCACAAGCCCTTCCTTCGACCGTTCCGATATCCGGGTTGGAGAAGGCAAAACATTTTCCATCGTTGCGGCAAACAACAATCTGGAAAACATCTATATCCAGTCTGCCAGATTAAACGGTAAACCGTACGACAAATGCTGGCTGGATTACCGGGACATCATGAATGGTGGAGTTCTCGAACTCGGCATGGGCAATCAGCCAAATAAAAACTGGGGAATTGAAAATAAATAATAAGAAAATATTGATCTTGAAATTATTAATCCCGATAGGGATTTTTGAATACTATTATTAGAGGAAAATTAATAGCTTCTTATCGTTTTATAGGATGAAAAAATCAACTTTTGTTTCAGTTCTTGTAGCCCTCACATTTCTGTCCCTAACGGGGAAGTCGCAGAACCAGGATCTGCCATTCAGGAATCCGGCGCTCTCCATGGAGAAGCGGGTCAATGATCTGCTTGGAAGGCTGACCGTAGAGGAAAAAGTCAGTCTGCTGATCGCGAGTTCACCGGGCATCCCACGCCTGGGAATTGATAAGTATTTTCATGGTAATGAGGCATTACACGGTATCGTACGACCTGGGAAGTTCACTGTATTTCCGCAGGCCATCGCCCTGGCAAGCATGTGGAACCCTGCCCTGCAATACCAGATTGCCACCGCTGCCTCCGACGAAGCCCGTGGCCGTTGGAATGAGCTCGACAGGGGAAAGAAGCAAACTTTGCACTTCAACGACCTCCTCACCTTCTGGTCGCCCACCATCAATATGGCCCGCGACCCGCGCTGGGGACGAACTCCCGAGACCTACGGCGAAGATCCCTATCTGGCAGGCGTTCTGGCGGTTCAGTTTGTGAAAGGCCTCCAGGGAAATGATCCGAAGTACCTGAAGGTTGTTTCGACACCCAAGCATTTCGCAGCCAACAACGAGGAGCACAACCGGTTTTCTTGCAATGCCATCATCCCGGAGAGGATCCTGCGTGAATACTATCTTCCGGCCTACGAAGCCGCCGTGAAAGAGGGTAAATGTGCCTCCATCATGGCGGCCTACAACGCCATCAACGATGTACCATGCACCGCCAATCCGTGGCTGCTGACGAAAGTATTGCGCCAGGACTGGGGTTTCAATGGATATGTGGTTTCCGACTGCGGAGGTCCGGGAAACCTGGTTTCATCCCATCAGTACGTGAAGACCAAGGAACTGGCCGCGATGGTTTCCATCAAAGCCGGACTGGACCTGGAGTGTGGCGACAATGTCTACAAGCAACCCTTGCTGAACGCTTACAAACTTGGAATGATCACGATGGCGGATATTGACACAGCGGCATTCAGGGTACTGCGGGCAAGGATGAAACTGGGATTGTTTGATGATCCGGAACTCAATCCTTACAACAAAATATCTCCGTCTGTCGTCGGGTCTCCTGCGCACAAAGCCCTTGCGCTTGAGGCTGCCAGGCAGAGCATGGTACTGCTGAAAAACAACGGCATACTTCCGTTCAACCTTCAAAAGGTAAAATCGATCGCTGTGGTGGGTATCAATGCCGGCAATACGGAATTCGGCGATTACAGCGGCGTCCCGGTAGGTGAACCCGTATCCATTCTTCAGGGTATCAAAAACAAAGTGGGCAATCGGGTAAAGATTGCCTACGCCCCCTGGCAGCCTGTGAACGGGCTGGAAGGCTATGAACTTATCGCGAAAGGGTTTTTCCCCGATGGATTGAAGGCTTCCTATTTCTCCAACATGACTCTGGAAGGTGAACCGAAAACCCGCAGGGAAGAAACCATCAACCTGGAACCGGCCAACCAGGCCCCCGACGCTTTTTTGCCTGACAACACCTTTTCGGTCCGCTGGTCAGGGAAGTTAAAGCCAACCATCTCCGGAAAATATTCGGTCGGTTTCCTTGCCCATGAGGGATGCCGCCTGTCAATCAACGGTAAAACCGTGCTCGACTCCTGGAAACGCAAGGCAACCAAAACAGATTTCGCAGAAGTGGATCTTGATGCAGGCAAAGAGTACGATCTGACCGCAGAGTATTTCGTGAAAAGGGATGCAACCGCTAAACTTTACTGGAAATCTCCGCAGGTAACCACAGATTTCACCTCGCTCTTCGCGGAATCAGTCCAATGTGCCAAAAGCTGCGATCTGACTGTGGCCATTTTGGGCATGAACAAGAATTTTGAAAGTGAAGGACAGGACCGGGAGACGATCCGGCTTTCAAAAGACCAGGAAGTTTTCATCCAGACAATATACAAGGCCAATCCGAATACCGTGGTGGTATTGGTAGCGGGAAGCTCGCTTGCCATCGGATGGATCAACGATCACATTCCTGCCATTGTGGATGCCTGGTATCCGGGTGAACAGGGAGGAACCGCCGTTGCCGAGGTTTTGTTTGGCGACTACAATCCTGCCGGAAGGCTTCCGCTCACCTTTTACAACAGCATGGACGACCTGCCCCCTTTTGACGATTATGATATTGCAAAGGGTCGTACCTATCAGTATTTCCAGGGTAAACCACTCTACCCTTTCGGATATGGACTGAGTTATTCCGGATTTAAATACAGCAACATGAAGATGGTGGATCAGGGAACCAAAATCAATGTAACCTTTGATCTCAAAAATAGTGGAAAAATGGATGGCGATGAGGTGGCGCAGGTATACGTAAAACTGCCGCAAATGGACCGCCCCATGCCGATCAAACAACTCAAGGGATTTCAGCGCCTCCATGTCAAAAAGGGCAAAACGGAAACTGTGAACATTGCATTGGAGAAGGCCCAGCTTCGTTGCTGGGACGACAGCCAAAACAAATTCATCACGCCGAAAGGCAATTATACCATCATGGTGGGCGCTTCTTCCGATGACATCCGGCTGACACAGGTCATTCAACTGTAAAAACGAATTTCATTTCTAAATCTCGTGAGGTATTATATGTAGGGGAATACAATTGAAATCAAGGATTTCGTCCCGGACAGACAATGTCATTAAGTTAACGAATTACTTTGAGTCCTTTGTGACATCCTTCGTGTCGATTGTGGTTAAAAAAAATTTAAACAGTCTCTAAATCATCTGGAAAATGAAGAAAACGATAGCAATTCCACTATTATTCCTTTTCATCGCGGCAATCAACGGCGCGAAAGCACAGGATATCCCCTTTGCCAAAGCTGAAATTTCAGTCACGGCAGAGATGAAAAAGTCATTCGTCCCGGGAGGCCGCCTCATCCTGCACCTAACAAAAAAAAGAGAGAAGGAGCCCCGCTTCAAGTCGGAGATTACCATTGGCATTACTCCGGGAAAATGGGATTTATCCGTTCCCTTTCAATTGGATGCCAGAAATAAATCAATCATGGTTTATAATTCCGAAAAAGATAAGTCACCTGCTTCGCAAATCTGTTATTATCAGGCAGTGTACAAGCAAAATCAGGATGATGGACAGGAAAATGTGCCGGGGAATATGATCAGCAATGTGGATTCAATTCTTCTAGAAAGTCAGTTTCGTACTGGCTCCTGAGACTTTCAACTCCTTCAACGACAAGACCCAAAAATTTGAAATCCTTCCTGGTAAGTATGAATTGCTCTGCGGAGGCAGTTCTGATGAAAAATCGCTCAAAAAAACCGGACTTGAAATACAATAATCATTCAATCAATTAAGTAAATATTACCATGAAGTATCTATTTTCAATTTTCGCGCTGCTCCTACTCTCTTTTGCAGGCTCTGGTCAGCCTGATATCAAACCGAATAATGTTGTTCCTTCTCAGAAACAGCTCAATTACCAGTCGTTGGAAATGGTGGGATTCATCCATTTTAACATGAATACTTTTACCGACAAGGAGTGGGGTTACGGAGATGAGTCTCCGGCTTTGTTTGATCCGAAAAAGCTTGATTGCGAACAATGGGTCAAAGCAGCCAAGGATGCCGGAATCAAGGAGTTGATTCTGACAGCCAAGCACCACGATGGGTTTTGCCTGTGGCCCAGTGCGTATACAGAACATTCAATCAAAAATAGTCCGTATAAAAACGGCAAGGGTGATATCGTGAAGGAATTCACGGAAGCATGCGCCAAATATGGAATGAAAGCCGGTTTGTACCTTTCGCCCTGGGACAGGAATCACGCGGGCTATGCCACTCCGGCCTACCTCACCTATTACAAGAATCAGCTTCGGGAGCTGCTATCCAATTACGGAAAGATATCGGAAGTCTGGTTCGATGGAGCCAACGGAGGTGACGGTTACTATGGCGGGGCTAAGGAAACAAGAAAGATTGACAAGAAATCCTATTATCCCTGGAAAGAAATCAGGGAGATCGTTTATCAGTTGCAACCGGATGCTTCCATCTTTTCAGATGCAGGACCGGATATCCACTGGATCGGAAACGAACGGGGCATAGCCGGCGAGACCTGCTGGAGCATGCTCAACAGGAATCAGGTAGCGGTTGGCGATGCGGATTCGGATTATCTTAATACAGGCGATTATTACGGAAGTTCCTGGGTGATTGGCCAGTGTGACGTCTCAATCCGACCAGGGTGGTTCTACCATGCCAAAGAGGATGAAAATTTCAAAACCCCTTCACAGCTGGTCGATCTGTACTATAAATCAGTTGGCAGGAACGCCGTGTTCCTTCTGAATATTCCCCCCAACAGGGACGGACTATTCGCTGAAAAAGACGTGGCGTCCATGAAGAAATTCAGGGAAATCCTGGACAAAACGTTCAAAGACAATTTTGCGTCAAATGCGAAAGTCACGGCTACCACTGTCTCCTCCAATTCAGCAATATTCAGCCCGGGAAACATCACGGACGGAGACATGGAGAGCTATTGGGCAGCAGCCGGGGACAAGCGGCAAGCCTCACTTGAAATCGCCATCAACAGCACCAAAAAATTTGATCGGATCCTGTTGCAGGAACCGGTCCGTCTCGGACAGAGAATTGCCTCCTTCGACATTCAGCTTCTGCGCCCAGGTGGGTGGCAGACGATCGCCTGCGGCACGAGTATCGGATTCAAAAGGCTTCTGAGAATTACGCCAATTGCAGGAAGCAAGATCCGGATCAATATCTGGGATGCCAACAACACGCCTGCCCTTTCAAATTTTGGGATATACAAGGCAGCCGTCGGTGATACAATCTTTTAATCAGAAAATACAAAATGAGAACATTCAAGATATTGCTTCTAAGCCTGTTCGCCATGCTCCATTTTTCAGGTCAGGCGAAGGAGATCAAAACAAAATACGTGGACTCATTTGAGAACATCAATCATCCCCAGGTAGCCTACTGGTTTTTTGCCGCCAACATGATGCCCGAAGAGCGGTACAAGGGAAAGATCGACTCATTTGCCACGCAAAGCAAATATACACTCATCTTCCTGACCGAGCGGGACGGATGCAATTTCTACGATGCGAAAACCATGCATCCTGTTTTTGAAAAACTGGTCGCCTATGCCCATCAGAAAGGATTGAAAATTGGATTGCAGATCTGGAAGAGGGACTTTGGCACACTGCCTGAAAATTCGGACCGCCTGATTCAGGAAGGAGAAGCTATGCTGGATGAAAACGGACGTGCAAGCTGCAGCGTTAAGGCAAAAGGCGCCAGGGAAATGAACTCTTTGCTGAAAAGTGAATTGTTTAAGATTTATGCCTTTAAAAAAACGGCAGAGGGTTTTTATGATCCGTCTACTTTAAAGGAAATCACAGGCTCCGCCAAAGTGCAGTCCACTGTTGACCAGGTCAGCCTGACCATCGATGCAGGAACGAAATTGAAAGGGTACACGGTCTGTATTCTAACCCAGCACTACTACAATTCCTGCAGCAATTTTTCCGGGCAGGCCATGACCATGATCACGGATGCCTTCAAAGCCTATGCCGATATCCCGTTCGATGGCATCGGACTCGACGAATACAAGAATCTGAAAATTGCCAGGCAACCCATTCTGGAACAATCACATGACGTTTTCAGGGAAAGGCTTTACTCAATCGGAATGGCAAAGAAGATGAAGGAAACCACGGGTATTGATATGGCCCGGTTGCTTTTTGACATGCGCTACGCGCCTGCCGGTCATCCGGAGGTGCGCATGAAAGCGATCAATGAGTATATGAGTCTGCTAAGAACTGCGACCCTGGGCATTGAAGCTGCAGTCTATGATTTGGGCAAAAAACTGTACGGGAAAAATGCCTTTATCGGCCTTCACGATACGTTTCACAACAATCTCGACCGCGATGAGGTATGGCAGACAGGCGTTAGCTGGTGGAACATCAAAAGGGATTATGGCCATACGGATGAGGAGACACCTACCCCAATCCAGTTGGGTATAGGCATGTGCTATCCCAAAAACGCGATGTACAACATGTATTACGGCAAGGATCTGGAAAGAATCTGGACCAAGGCCCTGTACGACCTGCGGTTTGGCATCCGTACCCACTACCATGCTGCCAACGACGTGCAGGGCTGGGGTGTATCCATTGACGACCCGACGGCCTTGATAAAAATCAACACTGTTGAAAATGCCGCCAGGTTGCTGAACCGCTTCAATCCTCAGTTTCCCGATGTCAGACTCCTCGTGGTTTATGGCATGGAAGCCTTGTACAACTGGTATCCAAATGCTTCGGAAAGAGGTCTTTACGATGTAAACGATCATCTGGAAATGGAAAGAAAGTCTGTCGATTTATGGAAAAGCGGATATCTGCATGCTGCCATCCCTACCGATGCGATCGAAGATGGCAGGGTCTCCCTCAACGCTTCCGGAAAGCCGGTTCTGAACGGATACGTTTTCGATGCGGTGCTGTTTATCGGTCCGCGATATTCAAAAGAAACTACCGTGAAGTTCTTCCAGGAATATGTGGCCAGGGGAGGAAAGCTCATGCTGGATGGTCCTGCTGATTTCGATTACAATGGAAAAAATATCACAAATACCTGGAAGAAAATTGCGGCAAAAGCAGTTTCCACAACCTATTCGATCGATAATACCGCAAAACTGGGAGTTTCTAAAAATGAACTGACAGATGGAGTATCCAACGGCCCCGGGACTTATACCTTCACAAGCATTGAGTCTCTTCAGAACAATCAGCCGGCAACTTTTTCCTTCCGCTATCTGGGAAACACATTCAGTGGAACCTACAAGGGTCTGGCTGCCATACAGATTGACCAGAAAGGTAATCTGCAAAAGCTGGCCGCCACGGCCTTTACTTCATTCAAGAAGAACAATAAAGAGATTTTGCATATGAGCAGGGAGGCAGATGTCTTTATCAGCGCGGAAGATGGAATCATCCATGCCACTGTTGCTGATTCAACCAAATCAATACAAATCTTAACCAATAATTGAGGGATTCAGCTGTTGGAAAAGACTTAATAAGTATAAATGATTAAAACGTTTCAAGTACTATCAAGATCACGTGAAAAATAACATTACGCCCCTTCGGATTTTTATCATCATATTATTTACTGTCAGCACAACGATCAATGCTGCAGGAGCATATAAGGCGGACCAGGTAGCTTCCTTTTCAGATGCTCAGACCATCCATTATCAGAACCTGGTACGGGTTCGGTTTCAGATTCCAAGCGGCTGGGAAAAGTCAAAACCACTGGTAAGTTTTATCCCCAAAAAACAGAAGTCAGAAGACAAATTTCAAAAATGAACAAAAATTTTATCCTGCTTTGTTTAACACTCTTGTTCATTGGCAATTCAGCCAATGCACAAAGAACCTTATCCTCACAGAATCAGTTGGATATCTCCAACCAGTCGTGGAAAATCTGGCTGGACCAGAAAGCTGAGTGGGTGAACGATTCGCTATTTCTTCCGCCATATAACCTGAATGTGATTCCTTTAAATGCTCCGGGTTGCGGCTGGGAGGCTCTTTACAGTCAATCCGGAGCAGTTGTAACTAAAATACCTGCCACAGTGGAGCAATATTATTGGGCGAGGAATGGAAACAGTTTTGGCGTCGACGGCAATTATTTGGGCGTATCCTGGTTTACGACTTCTTTGGAAATACCCCGGGAATGGAAGGGAAAATCGATCCGGATTGATTTTGAAAGCGCCCGGATGCGGACCGAAGTTTATATGAATAATCGACTGGCAGGATATAATCTGTTTGACGGAATCCCCTTTTCTGTTGATATAACTAAATTTCTAAATGAGGCCGGTACAAACAAATTAGCAGTGCGGATTACGGATCCCAATGGAAATTTTGCCTGGCAGGATTACAGTGCGCTTGAATGGGGCAATTATGAAACCATACCCAGTCATGGTTTTGGCGGCATTACAGGAAAAGTTGTTTTGAGGGCAACCGATGCCTGTTATATCGATGACATATATATTAAGAACAGACCCGGGAAAAACGTAGTTGATGTTGAATTAACATTAAAAAAACAGGGGAATAATGCTGATGGTACGGTCATTTTTAGTTTATCTGAGAATGGAAAAACAGTAAACCTGTTTACGTCAAAGCAAACTGTAAACTCTAACGGTAATGAATCCCTGGTCAGGGAAAGAATCATCCTGCCAGATGCAAAACTCTGGTCTCCGGATAATCCGTATTTGTACCTGCTGACTGCCGAATGGAGAGGGAAAGACGGATCACACGACATTCAGAAAAAGCGGTTCGGTTTCAGATGGTTTGAAATAAGGGAAGTAGATGGAGATAAGATGTTTTTTCTCAACGACAAACGCATCGTACTTCGGTCGGCCATTTCGTGGAGTCACTGGCCTGTAAACGGAATATTCGCAACAAGCGAGATGGCGCGAAAGCAAATTCTCGCAGCTAAAAAACTTGGATTAAACATGCTTAACTTTCACCGGGCGATCGGGCAGACCAATGTTCTGGATATGGCCGATGAACTGGGCCTGTTGTATTATGAAGAGCCCGGCGGTTACCGGAATTCTGCATACAATCCAGTGGATGCTCCCTTTATAAAAACCTGGAAACGGGAAAAACTGCTTCAAATGATCAAGCGTGACAGGAGCCATCCCTCCCTGATCATTTACAACATGATCAATGAACCATCACGCGATCCGAAACCCAATGAATTGAAGGATATCCGAAAAGCACATCAACTGGATGAGACCAGAATTATCACCTATGCCTCCAACAATGTTGCTGAAACCTCAAAACGATCTTTTGGTGAGTCGTTACAAAAAACGCACATGCTTCCCTACGACACGGTACTGCATAAAAAGGGGTGGTGGGATGCTCATAACGCTCCGGGGCCCGGTGTCTACAAAGATATGTTTTACAAGTCTCCCACCCGGTTTGAAAGGTATGTTGACAATCCCGGGGAAATTATTTTTTATGGGGAAGAAAGTGCCACAGGTACACCTCCTCGCCTTCAACTCATTAAAAATGAAATAGAAAAAACAGGGCATGTTGGTTGGGATGGTCAGCAGATGATCAATCAGTACAAGGCTTTCGACCGGTTCCTTCATGAAAAAGGATTCTCATCTGCCTTTAAAAGTGTCGATGATTTATGTCTGAGTTTCGGGGATGTTTCCTTTTACCTGCAGGGAAGGATGACCGAAAATATCCGTATTAGTAATACCATCGATGGATATGTAACCAATGGATGGGAAAGCACAAAACTGGAAGATCATTCGGGCATTGTTGATGTCTACAGAAATTTCAAAGGCGATCCTTCGGTGATGTCTTACTACAACCAACCCCTGTATATTGCCGTCAAATTAAGAAATAAGGTAATCCTCAAAGAGGATAATGTAGTAGCGGATTTCTTTCTGATCAACGAGAAAAACTTAAACGGCAAATACCTGCTGAGGGTGGCCGCAAAAAATAAAAAGGGGATTTCTCAGGAGCAGAATTTTAACGTAATGGTGAAAGGTGGTGTCGTGTATGGCCAGCTTCTTCAGGACAGTGTTTCATTTACCATCAACGAACAAGGTTATACGGAGATACAGGCGGAGCTTCTGCAAAACGGGAAAGTTATGGCAAATGGCAAGGATAAATTGTTCGCTTTAGAACTCAAATCTCCGGAAAGGCAAGTTAGTGTTCTCGATAGTTCTAAACAGATACAAAAAGTACTTAGCAGTTCAAATATTGCCTTTTCGGATTGCTCATCCCAGTTACCGCAAGGGGGAGTTCTTTTCGTGGGTCCGCAAATGCAACCGATTGACCAGCTTAAGCATAAATACAGATTAAACGATAAACTTAAAATTGAGGCCTTGATTTATTGGGTTAGCCAGGGAAATACACTAATCGTTCTGAAAAATGCCCCCTATTGGTGCGAACTTTTTGCCTCAAGGGAAGTGGCCGGATATTTCGGATCTCAGGCATTAGGGGGAAACTGGATGGGGGGAAACTTCTTTGTAAGGCAGCACCCGCTTTTTGACGGTCTTCCTGTAAACACTGCCTTTAATTGGGAGTATCAGTGCCTTGCTGCCTATAACAGGGAAAGGCTGGGACTTCGGTTGTCGAACGACGAATGCGTTGTCGGATGTTATTCGGATCATAAAAATGAGATGTATTCGGCATTGAGCATTGTACATCTTGGCGATGGAAAAATCATTTTCAACACCCTCGATTTATCAGGGGCAATTTTGTCAGGCGAAAAACCGGCAATCGTCGCTAAGAAAATTCTGGAAAATATGGTGAAATACGGAGAAGATACTCTACAACTTAATAATCAATAAAATGAATAAAATTGCAGGATTGCTAATGATGATCGTGTGTTTAGCTTCTTTAGCCAGAGCTCAAAAGACCACCAGTCTCTGGTTGGACGATCTGAAAATTCAGACCTTTTCTGAAGGGATTCCTTCTGTTGAGGCTAAAAAAAGTGGCGGAGGTGATTCAATCCGCCTTGCAGGTCAATATTTTGAAAGAGGAGTCGGGGTGCACTCAATAAGTGTGCTATCCTTTTTGCTGAACGGGAAGTCCGAACAGTTTTCTGCCGTTGTGGGAGCCGACGATAAGGCGAATAGAAATGCGCATGTTCAGTTTTTTGTCCTCGGCGATCAAAAAATCCTCTTCGAAAGCGGTCCGATGAAAGTCGGTGATGCACCCAAAAAAGTGAATGTAAACCTTTCCGGGATACAACGAATGGGACTTCTGGTAACCGTAAGCCTGGAAGATGAGGGCTACGGCAGGACCTACTCCGACTGGGCAGATGCAAAACTGGTGATGACAGGTGAAAATTTACCTCAAAACATACCCAACAGTGGTGAGAAATATATTTTAACTCCACTTCCTGCAAAAAAACCTAAAATCAATTCCGCAGGCATATTTGGCGTAACGCCGGGCAATCCCTTTCTCTATACCATTGCCGCCACCGGCGAACGCCCGATCCAATTTTCAACAGAGAATCTGCCCAAAGGACTCGTACTCGACCCAAAGACAGGGATAATCACAGGAAAATTCAGCAAAAGAGGAACTTACCTTACTACCCTTCATGCAAAAAATGCTTCCGGTGAAGCTACTAAACCACTTAAAATTGTGATCGGCGATACCATTTCCCTCACTCCCCCAATCGGCTGGAACGGCTGGAATTCCTGGGCAAGGAATATCGATGGCGAAAAAGTTCTTGCTTCGGCCAACGCCATGGTGAAGATGGGGCTGAGCAATCATGGCTGGACCTACATCAACATCGACGATACCTGGGAAGGACAGCGGGGCGGAAAGTTCAATGGCCTTCAGCCCAACGAGAAATTCCCGAAGTTTAAGGAGATGATTGACGACATTCATGC
>Ga0209125_1002309_pt1 | contig 14978 bp, 15 predicted proteins | sample BarGraIncub1131A_FD_184503 | JGI IMG/M metagenome (GOLD analysis project Ga0209125, IMG submission 184503) | Arctic peat soil microbial communities from Barrow, Alaska - Barrow Graham LP Incubations 11-31A (SPAdes) (version 2) | ecosystem: Environmental > Terrestrial > Soil > Wetlands > Peat... | reverse complement strand
AAACAGGCAAGGTATTCCGTCGCGCTCGCTACAGGTCAATGGGAGCAGAGCACTGCCGCCGGAGCTGAATAAAATGATCCCTCCGGTTTCCCGGAGGGATCATTTTTGTTGCTGGAGCCGGTCGCATTGTTAATTAGCTGCCGGCGGGAAATCCGAAGCTATTTCCCGTGGCATTTTCGTCAGTCGTCGCCTTTGCCGCTGCCGCTCCCTCCCGCGGTGGAGAGGTAGGTGGAAATGGACTGCAGCTGGGCCGAGGTGAGGGAGAGAGAGCCCATGCCACCTTTGTTGCTGTTGATGGCTGACTGGATGCTTGATGAAGAAGTGCTCCCCATGCTGTTGTGGCATCTGCTGCAGTTTGTGCTGAACAGCGAGGCGCCGTCGCTTGTTGGCGTTGTTCCCGTACCCGTTCCTGTGCCCGCCAGTGCGGTGGCGATTGCCTGGACGTCGGCTGCGCTCAGGGAGGAGAGGGAGCCCATGCCGCCACTGTTGCCGCTGATGGCGCTTTGGATACGGGCGGCGCTGGTCCCCAGCTTGCCGGACGAGGCCAGGGCCCCGTGGCAACCGGCGCAATCACTGGCATAGAGGGTCGTGCCGTTGGAGGCGGTGGTTCCACCCGTCCCGGTGCTTCCACCCGCGCCGGTCCCTGTGGGGGCTGTCAGGGCGGTGGCAATCGACTGCATCTGGTTCAGGGTAAGGGAGTTCGACAGGGAACCCATGCCTCCGATGTTGCCGCTGATCGCGGTCTGGATACGGGCGGTGCTCGCCCCCAGTTTGGAGGAGGTGGCAAGGGGGCCGTGGCATCCCGCGCAGTTACTCGTGTAGAGTGCCGTACCGGTGGGAGGGGCTGGTGTGCCGCCCGTACTGGAAGTGACTGCCGTCAAAAACGGCGCGATCGCCTGCATCTGGGCCAGGGTCAGCGAACCGGCAATGGTCTGTATCTGGGCCGGAGTCAGGGCCGCGGTATAGGCCTGTAACTGCGCGGGGGTCAGGCTGGACGCGTAGGCTTGAATTTGTGCCGGCGTTACTGTGGAGAGGTCAACCTGAGTCCCGGTGGCGCCGCAACCGGTCAGGGAGAATCCCAAAGCTGCCGTGGCGAGGATAACGAGGTTGCGAATTCCCTTGTGCATGTCTAGCTCCTTTTTGATGAAGATTGCATTGGCTACGGTGCGGTAAGAACAGCGGCGATTGCCTGGATATCGCTGGCGGGCAGGGTGGAGAGATAACCCATCCCCCCGATGTTGTTGTCGATGGCATTCCGGATGCGGTTGGAGCCAGCGCCGATCTTGGTGGAGGCGGCGATGGCGCCGTGGCAGCCGGCGCAGTTGCCCGCGTACGACACGGTCCCCGCGGCCGTCACTGCCAGGGACGAGGCGATGGCCTCCACCTGGAGCGGTGCCAGGGTGGCCAGGTATCCCATGCCTCCGGTGTTGCCCGCGATGGCGCTCTGGATACGGACGCCGTTCGCCCCCGCCTTGGGGGTGGTGGAGAGGCCACCATGGCAGGCCAGGCAGTTGTCTTTGTAGAGCGCGGCACCGGTGGCCACCGGAGTCAGGGCATCGGCGATCGCCTGGATATCCGTGGCGGACAGGGTGGAGAGATAGCCCATGCCACCGGTGTTGCCGGTGACGGCGTTCTGGATGCGGGTGGTGTCAGCGCCTATCTTGGTGGAGGAGGTGAGCGGCCCGTGGCAGCCCTGGCAATCGGTCGCGTAAAGAGTCGCCCCATCCGGTAGCGCCGCGGCGGCCACCACGGCGCTCAGCGACTTTGCCGCAGCACCGGTGCCCCCTGGGTTTCCCGACGAGGCGCTGCTGCCGCAACCGGCGAGTACCAGCCCCACAATGACAATGCTGTTTCGGATCGTGGTTTCCATCACTTTCTCCTTTCCCATGGTAGTTGACTCAATTCTGTTGCTGCTTCACCCAAGGACTAACGATGCGACGCGAATCAATCTGTTATGTCACTATTGCAGTTTAGAAAAATTTATAGGGTTAAAAAGGGTAAAAACAGGTAAAGTTAGGTAAAGTGCCCTTGTCTATAGTTTCTTACAGAGGGCTGTTAGAATGATCTCAGGTAATACACTGTGTCAATTCCTAGAAAGGGCAAGTTAAATGAATCCAATCCTGGTGGTGGACGACGATATCGACCTTTGTGAACTGTTGATCGACTACCTGACCAAGGAAGGGTTCGCAGTGGAGGTGGCGCATGATGGTGAAACCGGGGCGGAGCGGGCGCTGGCCGGCGACTACGCGCTGGTGGTCCTGGATGTCATGCTGCCGGGAATCAACGGTTTTGAGGTGCTGCGTCGGCTTCGTGCCGGCTCGGCAACTCCGGTGCTGATGCTTACCGCCCGAGGTGACGACGTGGACCGGATCGTCGGGCTGGAAATGGGCGCCGACGACTACCTGGCAAAGCCGTTCAACCCGCGGGAATTGGTGGCCCGGATCCGGGCGGTGCAGCGCCGGACCGCGGCCGCGTCGGCGACGGACAGCGCCCCGGGTGAACAGGTGGCGGTCGGCGAGGTCAGCTTGAATCTGGGAGAGCGGACCGCGCAGGTGGGAGGAGTGCCGGTCGACTTGACATCGGTTGAGTACTCCATGCTGGAGGTGCTGATCCGGCTGGCGGGGCGGGTGGTCAGCCGTGAAGAGCTGTCGCTGCAGGCCCTGGGCCGGGAATTGAATGCCTACGACCGCTGCATCGACGTGCACGTGAGCAGTCTGCGCCGAAAGCTGGGCGTCCTGGGCGAGGAGAGCGAGCGGATCAAGACAGTGCGGGGGATCGGCTACTTCTATATCCGTCCTGCCGTAGCGCGCTGAGGAGCGGCCGTACCCTCCGGGAGGAACTCATTCCATGCGGTCCCTGTTCATAAAAATATTTCTCTGCTTCTGGCTGGCCATGGCCCTCACCACTATCGCCTATTCCATCCTGGTGCTGGGCACGCAGGTCGGGCAGAGGGGCAATATCCGCCAGCGCGTGCAGGCGGACCGGCAACAGATGGCCGGGAGCATGCTGACCATGTTCAGCCAGGTGGCGCCCGCCCTGTACGAGCGGGAAGGAAGCGCCTCTCTCGACCGGTACGCCCGGAGCACGCCGGGCTCTGGCGCGGCCCTGGCCTATCTCTGCGACGCGACCGGCAGGCCGCTGGTTTCCAGCCGGGGCATTCCCGCCGCCATTCAGGCGACGGCTACCGAGGCGGCGCGAAGCGGTGCACTGAAAAGCGCTAACCGCGCGGGCTACCTGGCGCTGGCCCAGCCGGTGGTCGGCCCGGCGGGGCGCCGCTACATTGCCGCCGTCGGCATGCCGGCGCTGCCACAGTGGCCCGCATCGCGCTGGCAGCCGATTGCGCGCTCCTTCGGCATCCGGATGGCGGTGGCTTTGTTCTTCGGAGGGATTATCGGCTACATCCTTGCCTGGCGGCTGACCGCGCCGATCCGGAAACTGCGCGCCGCCGCCCAGCGCCTGGCCGGCGGCGACCTGTCCGCCCGGGTCGGCGTGGCGCAGGGGGAAAACGGTGACGAGGTGGCCGACCTGGGGCGCGACCTGAACCGGATGGCCGAACGTATTGAAGTGCTGATGGAGGGCCAGAAAAGACTGGCGCGGGATGTCTCCCATGAACTCCGTTCGCCCCTGGCCCGCTTTAGTCTGGCTGTAGGCCTGGCCCGCCAGCACTGTACCAGGGACGCCGACCGCTATTTCGACCGGATCGAGCGCGACGCCGAGCGGCTCAACGAGCTGATCGGAGATTTGCTGACGCTAAGCCTGCTGGAAAGCGGCGCCGAGCATTTGAACCGGGAACCGCTGGCGCTTGATTCCCTGGTGGCGCAGGTGGCCCGGGACGCCGGCTTTGAGGCCGAAGCCCGCAGGAAGAGTGTCGCCGTTATCGACTGCGAACCGTTGGTCGTGGACGGAAACGGCGAAATGATACGCCGGGCGCTGGAGAACGTGGTGCGCAACGCCGTGCGCTACACCCGTGAGGGAACGGCCGTGGAGATCGGGCTGCGCCGTGTGCGTGACGAGGGGACCGAGTATGCCGCGTTCAGCGTGCGCGACCACGGTCCAGGGGTGCCGGAGGCCGCACTGGCCAAACTGTTTCTCCCCTTTTACCGGGTGGACGATGCCCGCGACCGGCAAAGCGGCGGTACCGGCATCGGCCTCGCCATAACGGAGCGCGCGGTGAAGCTTCACCGCGGGTCGCTGACCGCTCGCAACGCAACCGGCGGTGGCCTGCTGATCGAGATCCTGTTGCCCGTCTCAGCCGTGCTGCCTGGTTGACTCTCCCGGCGATCCCGTACCCCTGTCCGGCCCGCAAGGCGATGTCTCCTTGCTTTTGCCGGCTTATCTGTTCTATAATGCGACCTGTCGGAAATCGCCACCTCGGCTAAGTTGAAAAACCTGCGCGCGGGCCATGCCATGAAAATCGTATCCCTTTTGCTGATAATCGCCTATCTGTTGCTCCCTGCCGTCTGCTTCGGGCACCCTTGCGAGGCGCTTTCGGCGAACGCGCAGCAGAGCAGCATCGCATCCGAGGCGTCCGGCGGCTGTCCCTTGGATCACGATACCGACTACTGCGAAACAACCTGCTGCTGCGCCGGGCACCTTCCCCTTGCCTCCTTTGATAAAATCCCCTACGCGGATCCGGCCGCCCGACTGGTGTCCTATGAACCCCAACTTGCCCTGCCACGACTGATAGACAGGATTTTTGTCCCCCCTCAAAACCTTTCCTGATTTAATCCCGGTACTATCTATACAAACTTCATCGTCCGTAGCACAAACCCGTGCATGGGAATAACCAACTATGTATGAATGGTCGCTCAAAAAGCTGAAGCGGCTGATCGTGGCGGTCATCGGCATTACCATTCTTATCATCGGCATTGCCATGATGGTTCTGCCTGGTCCGGCCGTGGTGGTTATCCCGCTCGCACTGGGCATTCTCGCCACCGAGTTCGTCTGGGCTCGCAGACTGCTGCAGATCGTGAAGGAGCGCATACAGCGCTACGCAGGCAACCGAAAAAACAACCAAAAACCCTAGGGAGAAAACGATATGAAATGCCCGGTATGCACAGGATTGGACCTCAAGATGGCCGAACGCCAGGGGATAGAAATCGATTACTGTCCCGAGTGCCGCGGGATCTGGCTCGACCGCGGGGAACTGGAAAAAATCGTGGAGCGCTCCTACAATCAGGCAAATACCTTTGGTCAGCCGGAACCCCGGAACTACCAGAACGGCCACAGTCAGGGGCGCTACGGAAACGAGCATGGTGGTGATGACCGCTACGGCAAGGAGCGCCATGGCGATGACCACGGCTATGGTCCCAACGGCCAGCACCGCAAAAAATCATGGCTTTCCGAACTGCTTGATTAGATTGACTACCCGAGACGCGGGAGGAGGCGACCCCTCCCGCGCAGTCACCAACGATCAACGACCCGGAGGGTACCCATCATGAAACATATAGTAGCGATATTCCTGGGCATCGGGCTTCTGGCCTTGTGCGGCTGCACAAGCGAAAATGCCCCGCAACCGCCGCAAAAGCTCCCCGCCGTCTCGCTCTCGGCGGCCGACAAGGAAAAGCTGGCGGCGTTCCAGAAGGATCTGCTGAGCGTCGGCAATCTTACCGACAGGGCCGTCAAACTGGCGACAGACGAGGTGAAGAATGTCCTCAAGGGTGGGAAGGTTTCCCTCGATCTCCCTTCCATCCTCGACAAGGCGCAGGCTGAATGCCTGCGGAGCGGGGCGACCCTCGCCAAAAAAGCGGTTCCCGCGGCACTGCCACCCGAGATGAAGAGCCTGCTTAACGAGGGGACCGCCGGGCTTATTGCCGCCAACAAGGCGTACGCCGAGTCCTTCGACGCCATCAAGAGCTTTGCCGCCGACAAGAATCCCATGGTTCTGCTGGAGTACCGGAAAAAAAGTTCGCAAGCAGAGGGACTTTACCGCGCCGCCGCCGCTAAGTTTAAAGTAATCATGACGGCGGCAGGTGTCGCGCAGTGAGTCGCTGGCCTGAAGCCGGGAGGCACAAGGGAGGACCGCAACCCTGCCTATGGTTTCCTTTTTGAGGCTGGTGTCTTGGGGTAGATTGCTGGTGTCAGGTCGGTGCCAGCTGCCATTTCTTTGCTTCTTCCATATTTCCTCCACAATTAGAGGGTAGGGTAGCCGCAGGTCGCATTGACACCGGTAAATAAGTATTTGTTACTGGGCACGTAAATAATCTAGCCGATTGTTAACTTATCGTCACGGGTTCAGTACGTGGTGATCAATTTGTGAAGGATATTTAGAAAAGACTACCAAACAGCCATCCGTTTATGCATAATGAACGGAGACCCCGTGGGCGTCATCGCGTGCCTTAACATGTCCTGGATTATGTATAAACTCTCTTGCCGTCCCTTGAGTGGGATCAAAGAGTATTACCATTTGTTGTCATGTATATGACAAGGGAAGTAGATACCGATGAAGCAAACTTCGAAAATTCTGGTGAGTTCTATTCTGTTGCTCTGCTGCGTCTCCTGTGCGGCCAAAAAAGAGAAGCCCAAGGCAAAACCGGCGGTGCCGGTGACGGTGGCACTGGCGCTGCAAAAAGATGTTCCGGTGCGCGTGAAAGCCATCGGCAACATTGAGTCGTTCACGAGCGTCGCCATCAAGTCGCAGGTAAACGGCCAGATCGCCCGGGTCCATTTCCGGGAAGGAAGCGACGTGGAGAAGGGCGCCTTGCTGATCAGCATCGACCCGGAGCCGTTCATTGCAATACTCCGCCAAGCCGAGGCCACCCTGGCCAAGGACCAGGCCCAGGCCAGGTTCGCCCGGGATCAGGCCAGTCGCTACGCGGGGTTGGTGAAGGAAGGCATCGTTACCCGGGACCAGTATGAGCTGCTGGCCTCGAATGCCGCTTCGCTAGCGGCCACCGTGGTAGCCGACAGAGCCACCATTAGAAGCGCCAAAATCCAGATCAGCTATTGCTCCATCCGTTCCCCGATCTCGGGCCGAACCGGCACCCTGGCGCTGCAGCCGGGGAACCTGGTGAAGTCCAACGACCTCCCCATCGTCACCATCAACCAGGTGACACCCATCTACGCCACCTTTTCCATTCCGGAAAAACTGCTGGGGGACGTGAAACGCGCCATGGCGGGCAAGGAATTGAGGATCGAGGCGCTTATCCCGAACGAGCCGGGAAGCAGCGAGGTCGGCACCATCAGTTTCCTGGATAACTCGGTGAACGCCGCCACCGGCACCATCAAGCTCAAGGGGGCTTTTCCCAACAAATCCAGAAAGCTCTGGCCGGGCCAGTTTACCGATGTGGTCATGACGCTGGGGCTTTTGAAAAATGCCGTGGTTATTCCGACCACCGCCATCCAGACCAGCCAGCAGGGACAGTTCGTCTACGTGGTGAAATCCGACAAGAAGGTGGAGATGCGCCCGATAACCGTCGCGACCGCGGTGGGCGACGAGACGGTTATCGAGAAGGGACTGGCGCCGGGCGAGACGGTGGTAATGGACGGCCAGTTGCGCCTGACCCCGGGCGCCACGGTTTCCACCAAGGAGCGGCAGCCGGCCGGGGGTAAAAAACCATGAATATAGCGGATATCTTCATCCGCAGGCCGATCATGACCTCCCTTATCATGAGCGCCATCTTCATCTTCGGGGTGGTCTCCTATCGCCTGCTGCCGGTGAACGACCTGCCCAACGTGGATTTCCCGACCATCCAGGTGAACGCCAACCTCCCCGGCGCCAATCCCGATACCATGGCCGCCGCGGTGGCGACCCCGCTGGAAAACCAGCTCTCCACCATCGCCGGCGTCGATTCCATGACCTCAACCAACGGCGTCGGCACCACCAGGATCACCCTCCAGTTCAACCTGGACCGCAGTATCGACGCGGCCGCCCAGGATGTGCAGACGGCCATATCGGCCGCCAGCCGGTCGCTTCCGAAAAACATGACCACGCCGCCATCGTTTCGCAAGGTGAATCCGGCGGATCAGCCGGTGCTTTACCTGGCGCTCAGCTCCCCCACGCTGCCGCTTTCCGCGGTCGACGAGTATGCCCAGACCCTGATCGCGCAACGGCTCTCCACCATCAGCGGCGTGGCCCAGGTCAACGTGAACGGTTCCCAGAAATACGCCGTGCGGGTCCAGCTTGACCCCAAGGCTCTGGCCTCCCGCCAGATCGGCATCGACGAGGTGGCGACTGCGGTCGGCGCCGCCAACGTCAACCTGCCGACCGGTGTGCTGGATGGGTCGAAGCAGGCATTCACCATCGAGGCGAACGGGCAGATGTTCAAGGCGGACGCCTACCGGCAGATGGTGGTGGCCTACCGGGACGGCTCGCCCATCCGCCTGGGGGAGCTCGGACAGGTCATCGATACCGTCGAGGACACCAAGACGGCGGGCTGGTACAACAAATCCCGCGCCATCGTCCTGACCGTCCAGCGCCAACCCGGGACCAACACCATCCAGGTGGTGGACAACGTCAAGAAGCTGCTGCCGACCTTCCGGAGCCAGATGCCGGCCTCGGTCGAGCTGAGCGTGCTCTTCGACCGCTCAGTCCAGATCCGCGAGTCCATGGACGACGTCAAGTTCACCCTGGTCTTGACCATCGGCCTGGTGATCATGGTGATCTTCCTCTTCCTGCGCAACGTCTCCGCCACCATAATCCCCGCCCTGGCGGTGCCGATGTCCATCGTGGGCACCTTCTCCGTCATGTATCTGCTCGGCTTCTCCATCAACAACCTTTCCATGATGGCCCTGACTCTGGCGGTCGGCTTTGTGGTGGATGACGCCATCGTCATGCTGGAGAACATCGTCCGTCACATGGAAAAGGGGATGAGCGCGATGGAGGCGGCCTTCAAGGGCTCCAAGGAGATAGGCTTCACCATCATCTCCATGACCATTTCGCTGGTGGCGGTCTTTATTCCGGTGCTGTTCATGGGGGGGATCCTCGGTCGCCTCCTGAACGAGTTCGCCATCACCATCAGCGTGGCGATCCTGGTCTCCTGCTTCGTTTCCCTGACGCTCACCCCCATGCTCTGCAGCCGCTTCCTGAAACCGCCGGTGACCGAAAACCACGGACGGATGTTTCTCGCTCTGGAGCGCTTCTTCGACGGCCTGCTCGGTATCTACGAGAGCTCCCTGAAGCAGGTGCTCCGCTTCCGGCGCACCACCCTGGTGGTGACGCTGCTGCTCACGCTGCTTACCGGATGGCTCTTTACCGTGATCCCTATGGGGTTCCTCCCCACCGAGGATACCGGTCGTCTCAACGCCAGCACCGAGACGGCCCAGGGGACCTCCTTCGCGGAAATGAAGCTGCATCAGGAAGCTGTGGCCGCCATCATCGCCCAGGATCCCAATGTCGACGGCTTCATGTCATCCATAGGTGGCGGCGGCGGCAGCAATACCGGCCGTTTCTTCATGCGCCTCAAGCCGCGCGGCGAACGGAAGCTCTCCACGGAGGAGATCATCAAGGAGTTGCGCCCGAAGCTTGCCAAGGTCCCGGGCATCAGCGTATTCCTGAAGAACGTCCCCTCCATTCAGATCGGAGGCACCAGTTCCAAAAGCATGTACCAGTACACCCTGCAGGGGCAGGATACCGCTGAGCTGTACCGCTCCTCGGCCGAGTTCGAGACCAGGCTCAAGAAGCTCCCGGAACTTATGGACGTGACCAGCGACCTGCAGATCAGCAATCCCCAGGTGCATGTGGAGATCAATCGGGACAAGGTCGCGGCGCTGGGCCTCACCGTGCAGCAGGTGGAGGACGCCCTTGCCTATGCCTACGGCGCGCGTCAGGTTTCCTCCATCTTCGCCCCGACCAACCAGTACCAGGTGATCCTGGAACTCGACCCGCTCTACCAGGGCGATCCGGCCGCACTCAGCATGCTTTACATCCACCCGGCAACCGGGCAGCTGGTGCCGCTGGAAACCATCGCGACCATTTCCAAGACCATCGGGCCGCTGGCGGTGAATCACCTGGGGCAGCTTCCCGCGGTAACCATCTCGTTCAACCTCCGCCCGGACGTAGCCCTCGGTGACGGCATGAAGCTGGTCGACGATCTTGCCAAAACGGCGCTCCCTCCGACCGTCAGCACCAGTTTCCAGGGGACCGCCCAGGCCTTCAAGTCCTCTTTCAGCGGGTTGTGGCTCCTGCTGGTGATAGCGATCTTTGTCATCTACGTCGTGCTCGGCGTGCTCTACGAGAGCTACATCCACCCGATCACCATCCTGTCCGGGCTGCCGGCCGCCGGTTTCGGCGCCCTGATCACCCTGATGATATTCGGCAAGGATCTCAATATCTACGGTTTCGTCGGGATCATCATGCTGCTCGGCATCGTCAAGAAAAACGCAATCATGATGATCGACTTCGCCCTGGAAGCGGAGAGAACTGAAGGTAAAACCCCGCTGGAGGCCATCTATGAAGGGGCTGTGGTCCGTTTCAGGCCGATCATGATGACCACCATGGCGGCGTTGATGGGAACCCTCCCCATCGCCATTGGCCTTGGCGCCGGCGGGGAGTCGCGGCAACCGCTCGGCCTCGCGGTTGTCGGCGGGTTGCTGACCTCGCAGCTTTTGACCCTCTTCATCACGCCGGTGGTCTACTACTACATGGATGTGCTGCTGACCCGGGTGAGGCCGCGAAAAGCGGCGGCGCCGCGGGTGGCTCTTGCCGCGGATGCGGAGCTGTAACGCGCCCCATTCCAATACGAGGTTGACGCATGAAAAAATGTCCCTATTGCGCGGAAGAGATTCAAGATGAAGCGATCAGATGCAAGCACTGCCAGGCGGACCTGATAGCGTCTCAGGCTTCCCCCGCTCCAGTGAACCGGAAAACAGAGTTCACGAGCGCCAAGTTTCTGGGTATTGCAGGTTCCTTGATTCTGTTCGTGGGGGTGTTCCTGCCTATCGTGAGCGCGCCCATGGTGGGAAACATGAATTGTTTTCAAAACGGCAAGGCGCACGGCATCGTTTTAATCGTGCTTGCCGTTATCTCCTTATTGCTGACTCTTGCCCAAAGGAACAGCTGGTTATGGCTAACCGGCATCGGTTCCTTGGCCACCCTGGGCTTCACCTATTACAAAATCCATGCGAAAATGAGTGATATGGAAAAAATGCTGGGCGGGAAACTGGAAGGGAATCCCTTCCGCGGCTTGGCGGATGTTGTCATGCAGAGCGTCCAGATGCAATGGGGATGGGCCGTTCTGATAGTCGGCGCCGTGCTCCTGATCAGTTCAGCCCTCGCGGCGGGGAATGGGCGTTCCGAGGGCATCCGATGAAATTCGGCCAATGCCCGGCATCTGCTCTCCGCTGTTAGCTTTCGTTGGCTGGAGCCTTTCATAGCGCTTGCGCAAATCTTAAATTTAGGCCGTATCCTGACATGGATGCGGCCTTTTTCGCGGCACGCAGTCGAACAGCGACCATCTCAGTGGGGCAAGGTCCCGGGAAGGAGGGATTTGCCAGGGGGAAGAATTTCGTTCTGGCGGATGGGATGAGGTTGATTCAGGCGTGTAGTCCGAGGTAGCGCTGCCGGGAAATATAGCCCTGGTTAATGAAGTTTGTGCCGACTGACCCGGGCCTTTGGCGGTGGAAAAAACTTTTCCACCAAGGCTGTGGATAACTCGGTCCGGGTTGTGGATATGTTGCAAGATTGTTACGCATACTTCAGTACTTTAGCGTCCTGCCCAACGAATGTGCAGCGATTGTAACTAGCTGTAATTGCGTGTCAATAATTATTCTGGTTGTTGCAAAATAATCTCCGGTCGTGCGGGACGATAAAAATATCGCAACAAGGCAGGAAAAGTGGATAACTAGGTCGAAATACTGTGAAAAGCGGGATACCAGCAGCGTGGCGTCCGATCATGAATGACCGCCCTTTTCTAATTTTCAGGGAGGCCGGCGCATGTGTTTTTCCTGACCCATCGACTCCGGTTTGCCCCGGATCGGCTAAACGCTTGCCATGGCGTCAATCAGGCCCAGGGTCTCGAAACCTGCAGAAGGGTTCCTGGAACCCGTCTCATTTTCTCCAGACGGGCTGGCCGCCCTCAGTTAGCCGCGCCTGGGTCGGGTTTTCGCATGAGCGCGACGAGTTCCATGGCGTTCCTGGGCGCGGCGCCGCCTGCGTCGTTGTTGAAATAGATGAAGACGTCCCGGTTTCCCGCGAGGTAGCCCCTGATCCTGCCGGCATCCCGCTCGAGTTGGGACCTCGTGTATTCCCCGCTGTAGCTTCCCTGGGCGCCGTGCCTGCGCAGGTAGACAAAGTCAGAGGTAAGCGGCGGCGCGTCGAGAAAAGGGGGCCAATCCGCCATGCAGAGCGCGACGTTTCGAGCCTTGCAGAGTTCCACCACCTCGCCACGGAGCCAGCTCTCGTTTCTGCATTCAAGAGCGCTTCGCACCGGGTAGTTCGCCAGCAGGGCGAGGAAGCGCTCCAGTCTCTCCAGACTGCAGCCGAACTGCGGCGGGAACTGCCAGAGGACCACCCGCAACTTTTCCTTCAGAAGCAGCGCGGGCGCGAAAAACCTCTCCAGAGGCGTCTCGGTTTCCAGAAGCTTTTTTAGGTGGGTGATGTATCTGCTACCCTTCAGGGCGAAAGAGAAATCGGCCGCGCTCTCCTGGTACCACCTGGTGAAGGTTTCCGCGGTCGGAGTGCGATAGAAGGTCACGTTGAGCTCCACCGTGGAAAGTTGGGAGCCGTAATAGGGAAACCACCCTTTCTGGTCGAGATCCTCCGGGTAGAAGGGGCCGCGCCAATGACGATAACTGAAGCCGCTGCAGCCGATACAGAGTTCCGGCATCTTCATCACCTCTTAAGCGTTACCAGGAGCGCTCCCAGCGCAGTCCCATGAAGTCCGGCCCGATGACCGGCGCCAGATTCAGCGCATTTTCCGGCGTGACGAACAGTTTCCCCACGCCGTAGGCAAGCAGGCTTGAGGCGACCACGTCGCGCCAGTGGTGGTTACGGTTGTCGACCCGCACGTAAGCGACGTACCCGGTCAGCATCCAGGCGGGTACGCCGTACTCCCAACCGTAACGCTCCTGCAGAAAGGAGGCACCCGAGGCGAGAAATGCGACGTGCCCGGAGGGAAAGCCGTAGGGGCCTCCGTCGGGACGCTTGCCCCAACTGGTGTTGTTGAATCCGAGCCGCGCGGCCGAGGTGAGCGTCTGGTTGACCAGGGTGTTGCGCAGCCACTGCTTCTCCCCCTCGACATCGCCCTGGAAATAGGCGAGGGCGAAGGCGGCCGCCGGGACGACGCCCGTTATGATGTCTCCCGACAGGTTGTCGGCGCCCCTGGCTGCGGTGGTTAGGCTGAACAGGGTGAATGCCAGGGCGAATACGGTCGCCAGGCGTGGAAGTAGCGGCATGGGTTGGCTCCTTTAGTGGAAAATGACTGCGACCTCGGTCCAGCCGGGGAGTGGGCGCGCGTGGGGGACCGGTCCGGAGGGGAGCCTGTTGGCTCTCCAGGGTCAAGTATACCCCGCGCATCAGGGAGGAATCGGCACAAAAAAAGGCGGGGCCTTTTGGGCCCCGCCTGGTGTCTCAGGTTGGAACGGTTACATCTTGTGGCATTTTTCGCAGTCGCCGGTGGTGGAAAAGGCGTCCTTCGCGTTGTGGCAGGCGCCGCAGGATTTCCCCTTTTCCATCTCGGCCATGGTGACATGCTTGGCGCCCCTCTTGAAGGCGAACAGCTTGCTGTGGCAGTCCGCGCATTTGTAGGCGTCGAGGTGGAATTTATGGCTGAACTTGGCGTCGCCGCTTTCGGTCTTGAAGATCATGTCGCCGGGGGTGAACCCCTTGTGGCACTTGTGGCAATCTCCCGCGACGGAGAAGGCTTCCTTGCCGTTATGGCAGGCGCCGCAGGATTTCCCCTTTTCCATCTGGGCCATGGTGATTTGCTTGGCGTCGCTCTTGAACTGGAACAGCCTGGTGTGGCAATCCTTGCAGCCGAAGGAGGCGGTGTGGAACTCGTGGCTGAAGCTGACCGGGTTGATCCCCCGGGTCTTGAAGGCGATATTGTGGGGCTTCATCCCCTTGTGGCAGTTGCCGCAGTTGCCGACGACGGTGAAGGCCTTCTTGCCGTTGTGGCAGGCGCCGCAGGTTTTCCCCTTTTCCATCTGCGCCATGGTGACGCGCCCTTCCTTGCCGGTGATGGTCCTGCCGTTATGGCACTCCTTGCACTGGCCGTTCAGCTTGCTTATATGTGTTGCGTGGCTGAATACTATTTCACCCGCGCCTTTCACCTTGTACTCTATGTTACGCGGCTTTCCCTTGTGGCACCTGACGCAACTCTTGCTATCGGCCACACTGAAAGTCTTGACTCCAGAATGACAGGCGCCGCATGACTTGGTCTTTTCCATCTCGGCCATGGTATAGTGGTGGCGGTTTTTCAGATTGAAAATTGCGTTGTGACAGACCTTGCAATTGTTGTTATATTTTTTAAGGTGGACGATATGGCTGAAGCTGACCGGATCGGCGTTCTTGACCGGAAACTTGATGTCCTTTGTCTCCAACGCCGAAACAGCGAACGGCGAAAAACAAAGGATGAGAAGCGTAAGGATGGCGAGGCGAAACTGCATAGTACACTCCCTTCTTGCTGGTGGTATATTTGGCTCTGCCGACCGAGGCAATAGCCGCAATAATATACACATCCAATCTGTTATCGTCAATTTAAAAGTATTGATCGTTTTTTATGTTAGTATCCGGACCATTCCGGCTCCAAGGAGGAATAATGAAAGTAACAATCCTCGTTCTCGTGGTACTGCTGCAATTTCCCGCCTCCTCCGCCCAGGCCGCCTTTTACCAGTGGGTCGACACCCATGGAGTGACCCATTTCACCGATAACCACGACAAGATACCGAGCAGATACCGGAAGAGTGCGAAGCGGCTCGATCTGACCGATCAGTCCGCGCCGGCCCAGGCTTCCGCGCCGGAGCCCCAGGCCCCGGCCCAGGCCGCGCCGCCGAAGGCATCAAGCTACGGCGGCCAGACGGAAGGCTGGTGGCGGGAGAAG
>Ga0209125_1002308_pt1 | contig 14981 bp, 15 predicted proteins | sample BarGraIncub1131A_FD_184503 | JGI IMG/M metagenome (GOLD analysis project Ga0209125, IMG submission 184503) | Arctic peat soil microbial communities from Barrow, Alaska - Barrow Graham LP Incubations 11-31A (SPAdes) (version 2) | ecosystem: Environmental > Terrestrial > Soil > Wetlands > Peat... | reverse complement strand
TAGCCCCACCGTTCATGACTACTGCTCACCCGACACAAGCTGCGCTGATATCCCAGCCCAGCTTGTGCTGGATGTTGGGATATATACTCGTTGTGTACAGCTCGCTTGCTCTACTATGGACTCAACGCTTGGGGGTTCGCGATGGAGGTGGAGTCAACCGAGTAATTCCGCTTCGTTTTAGGATCGCAACTGCCTGTTGGGCCTGCTTTTGGAGCTGGGCGTAGCGTTCGGCGTCGTAGTTGATTTGCATGGAGCGGAATGGGGTTTGGGCTAGGTCGGCCAAGGACTCCGCGGCTCGGTTCAGTGCAGGTATGGTTGAGTGTAAGACTTCCTGAGAAAATCCTAGATATTGATTTTTGATAAGTCGACTCATGTATTCCCTCCATTATCATTTGGTGCATCTTACTATGCAATATAGCATAACTTAACTATATATGCTTAATAGAATCTACCGATGTCCACCTTTTCGGTAGCTTTGCTCTATGCCCCGTAATCCACAGCACCCTGAAATTGTCAAAATCCGCGAAAGTGTTCGTTCGCTGATTGCGTCACAAGGGTACTCTTCGGTTGAGAAATTTGCCCATGAGCATGATCTGGAGCAGAGTGTGCTCAGTCGCTTCCTGTCAGGTAACAAAGATCTGATGCTCTCGACTCTTCTGCGTATTGCTGATGCCTTGAATGTAGACTCAGCCAATCTGTTGATGCAGAGCTTTCAAGTCAAGGAAGCTGACATTGCTTACCGGTCCGAAGCTGGGCAAGTAAAATCGCGTCAGCGTCCTGCTATCAAAGTGCTGCTCAGCGAAGTATCATCCCTGACTGTCCTTCGTTCCCCTAGCGATTTAGACCCTCTGGTATTAAAGGGATCTATTCGGGGAAAAAAGCCGTAGCTTAGGCTATCAGCGCTTCGAGTCCAATGCTGCCTGCAATAGAGTGTTGACCTCATTGGCGAGCAACAGGACTCCAGGCATGGCGCCATTTGACGTTTTCTTGGTATCCCCATCTGCAGTGCCTATTAGGACGATCGAGCCTTCGGGCAGGTGTACCTTTCCTTCCAGAATGTCATTGGCGCGGTAACGCTTGAGGTCTGCAAATGCGATGTCCATGCCTAAGGGCTGCGAGACGCTACGGCGTGTAGCGATAACCTTTTCCATGCCGGATCCGGTCAGGTCGAGGGAGAGTTTATCGGATGACAGTCCCAGGTGTTGGCCTGATTCTGCGAGCCCTGCGTTTGTTACGGTGATTGCGGCATTTTCGTACAGGAATCCATTATGGAACGCATAAAAGCCTAAGTAGCTGATGACGCCTTTATTATCCGGTAGCTCGAAGGGGAAGGTGATGCCGCGGCTTTTGGCGATGAGATCTGGGTATGGAAGTTCAATGTCTTGATATTCCCAAAATCCAAGAGGCTCTGTCGAAGGGATGCCCTGAATTTGCTGTCCTAGCAGCGGTCTATAATCTGGACGAGCTTTACCTTGTTGGGGTTTTGGGTACAGGATGAATTCTGAAATCACTTTGGTACCACTATTGAGATCGCTTGCAAAGGTATCGGTCGAGTCAATGGTCGAGTCAATGAATGCCACATGGAGAAAAATTACCGCAGGCTTTGATTTGGCGATCTGATGCACCAGCTGGGTGTATTGGGCCCGAACGAGTGGTGCGGAGTCAAATTCGACAACCGCAATCCGCGAATTTGCAGCGATGGGGGCCGAATTCTTACAGGAAATAAGGGCAATAACAACTGCGCAAAGAAATATCAGGTGTTTCATGGGGATCAATATAGTGTCTTGGAACCGGGCAAACAACTAGCCCCAAATATTTTAAAATAGTCTTCAAGTTATTTTTAAAGGCTTCCGATAAGTTTACTGTAGGCGTTCCTTTATCGGAATCCCTGCCGGTCTCGGATGGCGATCTTCCCGTTTTCCACTGAGATTGTGATCAATCAACTCTCCGATCACAAGGGTGAATGTCCGCGGACGTTCACCTTTGTTGTTTTTGGTTGCCTTAATTGGCGAGGAAATGCTGGAAGTTCTCCATATAGTCCTTTCCCTCCCCTCTTTTTTCATAAATTATGGGGAATGGCACGATTTTTGCAATTGGTTTGTTTGCTCGCATTGTCTTTGGTCTCCTGCACCAAGGTCGAGGAGCCTGCGTACCCAGATAAAATCCCTGAGCGTCCACTCATGCTTTTCAGTGACACCACTTACCTTGATTTCTATGAAGGGAAAAACCTTTCCTGGAAGTTGAAGACAGCTTGGCTTGAGCGCTGGGGTGGTGCTGGCCGTGTTTTTTCAAAGCCCGTTTTTGTTGATATTTACGATAGCCTTGGACTTAAGGTTGCCTTTTTGCGTAGTGATTCCGGTGAGCTGGATTCACGGATGAGCTATGTGCGCGCCTTCGGACATGTGTATGCATTGACCCCTAAGGGTGCGTCGGTGCGTGCTGATTCCCTGGTCTGGGACAAACGCGAAAATCGGGTTCATACGCAGTCCTTTGTGCGTGTGGTGAGCGAAAACGGCGATGTCCTACAAGGTACAGGCTTTGTCTCGGATGCTAAGCTCGAAAACTGGCAGATTCAGAAGAATGTGACGGGTATCTTCCAGGATATTGCTGACCGCATGAAGAACGAAGATGAAAAAGAACGCGGAATTCTCGCCATGTCCTCCGCTGCTATTGTGTCTTCTTCTTCCTCCTCAGGGAAGCATCCTTGAAGCATTGCATGCAAACTATTTTGCTGAGCGTTTTTATCCTGAGTGCCTTGGCATTTGGTCAGAGCAAGCCTCTGATCATGGAGCATGCTGATTCCCTTTCGGTGGAGCGCGGGCGCAGCTATCTGCTGCTGCAAGGCGGTGTGCGTTTTCGTCATGACAGCGTGCAATTGCGTACGGAGAGGGCTGTCTGGGACAAAAATCTGGATATGGTGCGTTGTGAGGGTGGTTTCCTCTTTTTGCATCCTAAAGGTTCCTTGCAATCGCGTAGCGGTGAATACTATCGCAAGGATCAGAAAGCCTTTGCGAGTGGTTCTGTAGTCGCCCGCGACAGTGCGAATGAAGGTGCGTATTATGGCGAACGAGCTGTTTACGACCGCAAAAATGATTTTCTGGATCTTCAGGTCGCGCCAGTGCTTTATCGCTTTGAAAAAGACACGGTTAAGCACACTATCGACACCACAAAAATTGTAGCTCAACACATTACCTACCAGAAAAAATCAGGATTGGCGACGGCTATGGGAGCTGTGCGCGTGACCCGTGGAGACCTAGTGGTGACGTGCGATTCCGGCTGGTTTGACCAGAAAAAGGGGCTTATGACCTTGAAGGGTCACCCCGTCTGTGTACTGAAAGAAAATAAGCTTTCGGGTGATTCCATGCATATTGTTCTTGATGGGCAAAAGCTCAAAACGGTGCGTGTTATACGCAATGCTTTCGGAGTCCAGGACGACAAGCCGAAAAATGGCGATCCCTTGAAGCATACGGAAGTGCGCGGGGATACTTTATTTGCAGAGTTTGCGAATGACAAAATGAAGAGTCTATTTGTGTCGGTATCTGCGCACGGCGAGTTCTGGGAAGCGGACCTTAAGGATTATGTCAATAAGATGAGCGGCAATCTGTTGACGTTGCGCTTTGAGGACGGCCACATGCAAGAGGCCCGCGTCATGGGTTCCGCAAAAAGCACTTACTGGTATCCGGACAAAATGCGGCTCATTTCAGGGCGCAATGAAGCTATGGGTGACTCCATCCTTGTGACTTTCGATTCCTCCAAGGTTCAGCGCTTACGGATCAAAGGCAAACTAGCCAATGGTGTCTTTTACGATCTTTCCAAAAAGAACGGTAAAGGCTCCACTTTAGGTAGTTCCCTGGATTCCCTTTCCAAAGCCGGTGCAACCTCGCATCCGAGCGATTCTACCCGCACAGCTCCGACCAAGCCGATCTTTGGTATCCCTTTTATGAAACCAATGCCGCCTAAAAGCGAATCAGGAGTTTTGAAAAAATGAAGACTCACGTACATACCATCCGCACAGACAATCTGCTCAAAGTTTATGGTGATCGGCAAGTTGTTTCCGGTGCGTCGATCCGCGTCACACAAGGTGAAATTGTGGGATTGCTGGGACCAAATGGAGCTGGAAAAACGACAACGTTTTATATGATTGTTGGCATGGTTCGTCCGGATGCAGGGCATATCTTTCTCGATGATGTCGATATTTCGCACAAGCCCATGTACAAACGCGCTCGTCTAGGACTCGGATATTTACCTCAGGAAGCTTCGGTATTCCGCAAGCTGTCGGTTGAAGACAATATCATGGCGATCCTCGAATTGCAGGGGTTCAAACGAGCACACCGTAAAGAGCGCTTGGAGCAGTTGCTAGAAGAATTCAAGATCTCGCACATCCGTAAAACGAAAGCCTATTCTTGCTCGGGAGGAGAGCGCCGTCGCTTGGAAATAGCCCGTGCGCTTGCCAGTGACCCTGATTTTCTTTTGTTGGATGAGCCATTTGCGGGAATTGACCCAATCGCGGTAGCCGATATCCAATCGATCATCTCGCACCTGCGCGACAAAGGCATGGGAATTCTCATTACCGACCATAATGTGAGAGAAACCTTGTCAATCACTGATCGTGCGTATATCATGTATAGAAGCCAAGTGCTCAGCGAGGGAACCTCGGAGTTTTTGGCCCAAGACGAAGAAGCCCGGCGAATTTACCTCGGCGAATCGTTCCGCCTCAATTGATTCTGGAGAAGTTATGCAGTTAGGAATGCAGCAAAATACCTCGATGCGCCTCGATCAGAGGCTCGCACCGCAGATGATCCAGTCGATCAATTTATTGCAGGCGAATACCCTTGAGCTCGAGTTGATGATTCAGCAGGAAATCTTGTTGAATCCGCTCCTTGAAATTGCCGATGAGCGCGACGATGCCCCCGACGATGAATTTTCGCGCGAAGAAATGTCTGACGACCGCAGCGACCCCGACAGCGGTTCCGATGGCGACGAATACGTATCTCCTGAAGATCGCTCCATGGATATCGATCACGAGGTTGCTGACGAGCGCATCGCTGATGACACCGACTGGGAAAAGCTACAGAAGGACTCGGCGGAAAGGCCTCCGCGCGACGGAGAAGATCTCTCCAAGCCTGCAGTGGATGACACCTGGGAACATGTGCAAACCTACTCAGTGACGCTTGAAGACCATCTTCTTGACCAGTTGCACGACCGCAAACTATCTCCAGAAGTGGACCTGCTGGTGCGTTGGTTGATCGATCTGTTGGATGATGACGGCTACTTGCGCAGTCCTCCGCCAGGAGCCGCCAAGCCCGTTGTGCAGCTTGACTCACACTTAGTGGAGATTGAAGCTCTTCTACGGAATGAAATCACGCTAGAAGAAGCGTCGCAGCCTGTGCGTGAAGCTCTTCATGTAGTGCAAATGCTCGATCCTCCAGGAATTGGCGCGCGCAATTTACGCGAATGCCTGCTGCTGCAAGCTTGGCGCCGGGATGATATCTCCGACCAGGGTGTGGAAATCCTTGAGAAATATTTCGATCTGTTCACCGAACTTGAATATGATGATATTGCCAAGGGAATGGGAATTACTGCGGAACGGGTAAAACAGATTATCCTGAGCGAGATCGCCCATCTGCACTTGAAGCCTGGAGTGCTTGCCGCTGGGGATACTGCACCCACCAAGATTCCCGACCTAATGGTAGTCGAAAATGATGTTGGAGACCTGGAAGTACGCCTAAATGATGGCACGCTCCCGCGCTTGCGAGTATCAAAAACATACAGCGACCTGCTTACCAACCCCAATACCAGCAGTAAGGACAAGAAGTACATCCGCGATAAAATGAAAGCTGCTGATATGCTGATTCGCAGCGTAGGCCAGCGCAAAGCCACAATGATCAAGGTAATGACGGCCATAGTAGCTCGGCAAAAAGCTTTCTTTTACAAAGGTGTTGGTAATCTGCGGCCTATGATTCTTCAGGACATCGCTGAAGAAATCGGCATGCATATCAGTACCGTCAATCGTGTAACGAACGGAAAGTATGTGCAAACCGATTGGGGTGTCTTTGAACTGAAAACCTTCTTCACAGCAGGTGTGGTTCAAGATGATGGTCAAGAGGTGAGTTCTTCCGTGGCAAAAGAAGCGATCAAACGCTTGCTCGCGACGGAACCGAAGATCAAGCCGTACTCGGATGATCAAATTGTCAAACTTCTTGACGAGCGCGACGGACTCAAACTTGCTCGCCGCACCGTAACCAAATATCGTGAAGCCATGGGAATCTTGCCAAGCCGGATTAGGAAGAAGCTTTAAGGTAATGTGGTGGGATTAAATACGAGTGGAAAGTGCAAAGTGTAAAGAGCAAAGTTCCCGCAAGTCGTCACTAAAATGCTTTATTCGCCCTCCCAAATTCGACGAGGCCTTGTGGCCGAGATGTCCGCACCACTTATCACTTTGCAATTTACGCTGTACACTAGTGAATTTTTATTGTGCAAAGTATTATCCCGAGTATTCCAACTTGCATCAAAAAATCTCTAAATCCAACGGGATTCTTTTGCTGAAATGATTGTATAATAATAGTGGGATGTGTATCATCCCTGAATATTGGAGGTTCTATGAATATTAAGGTGACTGCTCGTCATTTCACAGCATCCGAAAACCTGCAAAATAGAGTTCAGGAAGCTGCGGAGAACCTGCAGAAGTTTTACCCCAACATCACCGATGTCACTGTGATACTAGACGCTGAGAAGAAGAATCTCCGCCGCGCCGAGATCATTGTTAATGTCCTGCATCAAACCATTGCTGCTGAAGGAGAAGAAGAGAACATGGGGAAGGCGCTTGAAATTGCCATCGAACGCGTGGAACGCCAGCTGAAGAAGGAAAATGAAAAGCTCAAGTCTCACAAGGCACAGCCTATGGCAGAAGTGGTTGCCTGATTGTCGAACCACGGACTTAAAGACATAATCATTCAGCGCCGGAAGAACTTTCCGGTGCGTGATTTTTTTGAGCAGTTTGCAACGCAATTGGAGATCGAACTCAAGACTCCGCCTGAATCATTGCATACTCTTATCTCAGAACCCGACATTCATCGGCCGGGTCTTGCTTTTGCCGGATTTACGGATGTTTTTGCTCGCCAAAGCATTCAAATGATTGGCACCACCGAATGGAGCTATCTGGAATCCATAGGACCAGAGCGCCGTCGCGAAGTTTTTGACCGCCTCATGACCTTTGAATGTCCATTATGGGTGCTTTGCCATGGCTTGCTCCCACATCCCGAATTGCTGGACATGTGCGTTCGCCAGAACGTTCCGCTTGCCGTTACCCGCAAAAATACCGCTGAATTTGTGCGTGGCGTCAATCGAGAACTCGAAGGGTGGTTTTCTCCCTTTGTGATCGTTCATGCTAGTCTCGTCGACGTCTACGGCGTAGGGATGCTCTATGTCGGTGCGTCGAATATTGGCAAGAGTGAATGCGTTCTTGACCTAGTTGAGCGCGGACATCGACTTGTCGCCGATGACTCCGTCAAGCTAGTACGCCTAGGAAACAATATTATTGGGCATTGCGACTCGATTATTAACCACCACATGGAAATTCGCGGTGTGGGGATTATCGATGTTCGTTCCATGTTCGGTATCCATGCTGTGCGCAAGGTGAAAAAAGTCGAGATCATCGTTGAGCTTCAGTATTATCAAGAAAATACGACCTATGATCGGACAGGTTTAGCGTCTCAATACGAAGACATTATGGGTATCAAGATACCGAGTGTCGTTATTCCGGTGCTTCCAGGCAAGAATATTACGGTGATCTCTGAAGTGATTGCCATGAATACCTTGATGAAACAAGCCGGGGTTGATACCGCAGCCGAATTTAACCAAGCGCTCATGAAGGCCATTGAAGAAAAAATGGCGCGCGGAAAGGAAGACGACAATATTTTCTGGTATCGTCAGATTTCGGGGTTCTACGAATGAGCCAAATGGCAACCAATGGGGAATTCAGCGTAGGAAACCGTCGTTTCGGGTTCTACGTGCTCCTTTTTGTACTTGGTGTTGTTGTATTGTGGTTGACGTTACACCCTAAAAGTCCCTTGCGGCCGCATTATGAGCTAGCCATTCTATTTCCTGAAGTGGGATCCCTGCGTGCAGGTGATCTTATTCAAGTTTTAGGAATTCCCCATGGGTACGTCCGTGCGATTAAGTTGCGTGAAGACGGTGTTCTTGTATATGCATTAGTGGATCGCGATGTCCGCATAGCTAGGGATTCCCGTTTTCGTGTGATCAATACGGGTCTACTGGGCAAGCGCGAAGTAGAAATCCGCTTGGGGCATTCGGGAGAGTTTTACCAAGATGACGACTCTCTGCATGGTGGTTACGATCAAGGCTCGACCCGATTGATTTATATGGCTCGAACTCTGTTCCTTACTGCCGATAGTCTTCTTTCCACAACACTCGATGTATGGGATTCAACGCTTGGCAATCCCGAAAAGCAGGCCCGCCTTACTGGAGCTATTTCTGGGGCGAAGGCTGGGGTGCAGCAGTTTGACCGGAATTTGGGCGACTGGCGTGATTCCCTCGGTCACTTGCAGAGCGAAGTCCGTTCCCTTCACGGGCAATTTGATAAGCTTTCCAAGGATCTAGGGCCCGAACTGGACTCTTCGGTCAAGGGGGTACATGCGTTAGGAGGCGAATTCACAACGTTACAGCTTCGCTTTGACTCCTTGTCCACAACTGCGTCCTCTTTGAACCAGAAATTGGCAGAAAGTCACGGTTCCGCTGGTCTGCTGATACACGATTCTATCTTTCAGAACAAGGTAAAAGCAACGATTGCCGATGTCGAGGTGCTGATTAAGCAGATCCGCCACCAAGGTCTCGAAATGAACGTGGATATCTTCTGAAAAATTGGGATTATAATAGTTAGATTATAGGTTCACGGATGAAAAAGGATAAGAAACTCTACCTCATCGTCGGATTCGTTGTCTTATTGACAATGGTCGTACTTGTATTCGGGGTATTCTTTCTGAATGATAGTGATCCACGTGAAAAATTCCATCGATATTATCTGCGCTTCAGCCAAGTCAGTACATTGACTGTTGATGATCCCGTCAAGGTAAATGGCGTAAAGCTTGGCAAGGTAGAGACTATTAATCTTGATGGTTCACGCGTTTGCGTGGGCATTCGTATCCGTGATGACGTGAAACTGCCCAAAAATTCCGAGATCCGCGTGCAAAATATTGGACTTATGGGCGAGCGGCAGATCGGCATTCTGCTTGGAGATTCGCAAAAATATTGGGCCCCGGGCGATTCCATGTCGGGATTCTTTGACGCGGGCATTGCTGAGGCTATGGGGCTTGCCGGTGAAGTATTTGATTCCACCCGCGTGCTCGTCAATGTGGTAAAAGGCGTGGTTGATTCCACTTTTGCTACCCCCGATTTCCGTAAACGCTTCAATAATCTGCTCGAGCGCACCGAAGAACTGGAAATTCGCGTTACCGACATGCTCGACGAGACCGATCCTAAAATCAAGGAAACCTTGGGGCGTCTCAATGACGCTGGCCGCAAGGTGAATGATATGCTTGACGAGAACCGCAAGCCGGTAAGTCAATTGGTTGCTGATGCGCATGGTCTAACCCAGAATACCCAAGCGACCTTGGTCAAGGTGGATTCGCTCATGCAGCGTGTCGACTTAATCCTTGGCAAGATGCAGCGTAAAGACAATACCATGGGAATTCTTCTCAACGACCGCAAACTTCATGATGACTTGAATACTACGGTCCAATCTGCGGATTCGCTGTTCAAGACGATTATTAAAGACGGCCTCGACGTAAACATTGACTTCTTCTAAGATTATGCCTATGATGATTAGAACGCTTAAGGTAATCAATAAAATGGGCGTGCACGCCCGTCCCGCCGGAGCTATCGTAGATGTGACCAGTCGGTCGCAAAGCGATGTGTACCTCATTTATGGCGGAACTCGTGCCAATGCCAAGAGCATCCTCAATGTGATGATGCTTGCTATTACTCCCGGCTCCGAAGTTCAGTTTGAAATTAGCGGACCCGACGAGGAAGAGACATTCAAGAGTCTGGAAAAACTGTTCAATGATCGATTCAACGAAGAGCACTACGACCCCTAAGCATCGGCTGATGCTGACTGGTGTACCAGCTTCCCCTGGTTACGCTATGGGAGCTGTGCAGGTCTTAGTTAACCAAAAGTTTTCGGTCAGTCCAGAACCGATTCTACCTGAGCGCGTACCCAAAGAACTTTCTTTGTTCCAGAAAGCGGTTCGTCAGTCCATTCGTGAATTGGAACTCGCTAAGCAGAATATTCAAAAGAATGTTTCTACGGAAGATGCGCGAATTCTCGATGCGCAGATGATGATCCTTCAGGATCCCGTGCTGATCGACGTCGTTTTAGACATGATCCGCAAGGAGCACCAGAATGCACGTTGGGCATTCCACGCCCGCATGAAGGAACTCATCAGTCAGTTTGAGCAAAGCCCTGTTCCGCTTCTGCGGGAACGTACAGCCGATCTGAGTGATCTTTACAATCGCCTGATGAACCTGCTGGGTGAATCGGGCCCTGTAATGTCGATGGAAGGTTCGCGGATCGAAGATGGTGCTGTCTTAATTGGCCATACTCTTAACCCATCGCACATTGTCAAGCTGAAACAAGGGCAAGCGGTTGCATTCGCCACCGATACTGGTGGACGCACATCTCATGTTTCCATCCTTGCTCGGGCGCTTAAAATACCCGCTGTCGCAGGGCTTTCCGATATTTCCGTCAAGGCTGCCTCTGGCGATTTCATGATTGTTGATGGCTCGAATGGCCTGGTCATCATCAATCCCCAAGAATCGGATATTCGCAAGTATCGTGCGAAGATCGAAGCCTTCAAGCGTCAAGAGCAGGAACTGCTTTCTACGCGCCGTCTAGAGCCCCAGACTTTAGATGGCAAATATGTAAAGCTGATGGCAAACATCGAGCTTCCCATGGAAGCAGATGAAGTGGAAGCCATGGGTGCTACCGGCGTTGGTCTGTACCGCTCGGAATTTTTGTTTATTCAGAAAGGCAATCCTAGTTGTGAAGAACAGCTCGAAGCCTATCGCTACATTTTGCATCGCCTCAGTCCTCTCAGCGTGACGATTCGTACCCTCGATGCGGGCGGAGACAAAATCATTCCAGAGCTCTCTGCTACCGATGAGGCTAATCCCTTTATGGGGTGGCGCTCTATTCGCGTTTGCCTTGATAAGACAGAAGTTTTTAAAACGCAGCTGCGCGCAATTCTCAGAGCAGGAGAAGGTTGCTCCAATCTGCGCATCATGTTTCCCATGATTTCCGCTGTACGTGAGATTCGCATGGCTAAGCGGATTCTCGCTGAAGTCGCTGAAGAGCTTGTGCAGCAAGGCGTCAATGTGCCCAAGTACGACACAGGCATCATGATTGAGGTTCCTGCCGCTGTTATTATGGTGGATGAGCTTGCGCGTGAAGTGGATTTCTTCAGTATTGGTACCAATGACCTGATTCAGTTTACCCTTGCAGTAGATCGCTCCAATGAGCGCATTGCAAGTCTGTTTCAGCCTCACCATCCTGCAGTGCTACGCATGATTCATCATGTTGTGCAGGCAGCGCATCGCGAAGGCATTACGGTCAGCGTCTGTGGCGAAATGGTGACAGAGCCTTTATCGACCTTGCTACTTGTGGGGCTGGGTGTCGATGAGTTGTCCATGACTCCTTGGAATATCATGGAGTGCAAAAAATTCATCCGTTCCATCAGCTATGAAGAGGCGCGCTCGACTGTTCATGCCGTGATGGGAATGTCGGACTCAGAAGAGATCAACCGTTACCTGAAAAAGAACTACCTGCAGAAGGTTTCGGATTTGGGCATTTCTTCGTTTATTTCTACAACAGATTTCGACAAGGGTGATCGCACCTTAGTTAAGGTTAAGGATCATATCGTCAATCTCGATGTTTTGCAGTAATTTTATCTAACGCGCTTTCATGAAAATTACAGAAAAAGCACAAGTGTTCGCTTGTGCTTTTTCTTTGCAAAATATTGCCGAAAAGTGGGCGCAAATTACGATCCCTGTAAAGCGGTTACGATTGTGGGTAAAACGTCGTCAGCATGGTCATTACGGACTTGGCAGGAGCCTGCAGAAGCGTGGCCACCACCACCCAACGTCTCCATGAGGGAGCCAATGTCGATAGTGCAAGAATGATTGACGATGGAGCGCCCCACAGCGAAAACAGTATTCTGCCGTCGCAGTCCCCAGATAATATGGATGCTGACAGCGATCTGTGGAAAAAGAGCGTATAAAAGAAAGCGGTTACCCGCCCAGATGGTTTCTTCTTGACGTAGGTCAAGGACGCCAACAATGCCTTCGATGCGAATGCTATTTTCAATTTGCAGACGACACTTCTCTTGGTGTTCCCGATAAAGCTGAACACGTTCCAAAACATCAGGGTGTTCCAGAATTTCAGCGATGCGATGGCTGCGGCAAAATGGGATTAATTCCATCATCAATTGGTAATTGCTAAGGCGAAAATCGCGGAAGCGACCGAGTCCGGTCCGGGCATCCATTAGAAATCCCAGCAGAACCCAGCCAGATGGATTAAGAATGTCGTCAATGGAATACTGTGCAGAGTGGGCTTTATCCACTGCCGCAAGCATCGCCTGGTCAATACGTGGAAATGCAAGACGGCCCCCCAGCCAGCTGTAAATGAGGCGAGCAACGGAAGGTTGGTGAGAATCATAAACAAGCGTGTCGGACTTCTGCTCAAAATTTTCGTCGACATGTATATTGAAGCAAGCTGCACAGCCTGGAACTAGGGGTAGTCCTGCGATGATATCCCGGTCGCTCGCTTGGATCGTTCCATCCTGCATATCCTTGGGATGGGCAAAAAGAATCGTATCTACTAAGTTCGCTTCCTGTAGCAGCATACCGCAAACGAGACCATCAAAGTCGCTGCGTGTTATGAGTCGGTATCTACCTGAAAGCCGGATTTGCTTGCGTTCCATACTGGTAACATAATAAATCGAAAGGATGGGGAGAATGTGAAATGCGCGAACTACTCCTCAATTCTCGAGAGCACCAAGTCTACGAACCGCGGGATCAGGGGATCAGATGGCCGTTGCTGAGCGGTGGTATTCAATAGGGTCTCAACATTGTAGCCTGCGCGTTCAATATCCTGAGCATCCTGGTTCAAGTATTCCACACTGATCGCGGGAGTGAATTCAGGATGGAATTGCACTCCCCACACCCATTCGGAATAGCGAACAGCATGGTGGCGTTCACGTCCGGTACGGGCAAATGCGCGCGCGCCGGGTGGAAGTTTTACAATGGTTTGATAGTGGTAGGTGAAGGTTTCAAAATGGGATGGATAAAGTCCAAATAGAGGATCAGCTTCATATTCACCAAAAAAATTCAGGCGTTGGTAACCAATCTCGGGGCCGTCCGGGAGGTAGCCAACTGTGCCCCCTAGGACCTGGGCGATCATCTGATGACCGTAGCACAGCCCAAGGGTTGGAACTCCTTGATCAAGGGCCCAGCGCACCCAATGCATCGCCTTGCGTTCCCATGTATTGGTCTGAGTGATCATGGAATGTGACCCGGTGATGATCAGTCCTGACAGAGTGCTTGGGTCTGGTAAGGGATGATCTTTGGAACCGACCAAGGTGTACTCCTGGGCGTTTTCGGGCATGGAACGAAGGATCCACTTGTCAAAGTCACCGATGCGAGCAATCGAGTCGGCGAATGTGGTTCCCATTTTTAGAATGAGGATCTTTTGCATCGTATACGAATTACATGCAAAATGTGCTCCCAAAAGGAAATGCTGAATTTTCGTAAATTTAGGCGTTCATGGAAATGACAGGGAAATATGTCGACAAAATTGTATGCATTATTGTCGGTAAAATCGCAGTAAAATGAAGGACTTACGCGGACAACTTCACCCACAATTCAAAATACCAGGCTTGCGCACAGTTGGGTACACTTGCTCTGCAGCAGCACCGTATTCCCTAAAATCAGGGTACGGGGGGAACTACAGGGAGAATTGGGGGGGGCGGCAGCAAAACCGTGTCGATGAGTTTTTGTAACTCGGGACTGACTTTTACTCGTGCCTTACGCATGAGTTCCAGCGCTTCAGGACTTCCTGCTTTCACCAAGGCTAGGATCGCTTCGCGGGCGACGGCTTCATCCTCCGATACCATGATTTCGCCCAGGGTACTGAGGAAGCGAGGTGGAGGGCTTGCTCCCATGACTCGCACAGCGGTAAGGCGGTAGTCATCGGAGGAGGATTCCCGCAGAGCCGTGCGGATGATCATGCGGTAAGCAACTTCGCCCAGTCCAAGCAGGCTATCCTGAAGCTTACGGCTATGGCGCGGATCCCAGGATTCGCTCTGCATGCTGTGCACAAGCTCTGCGAGCAATTGCTCTGCTTGGGTTTCGCGCACAGAGACAGAGTCGAGAGATCCCCCGTGAATTCCTTGGACTTGAAGTTCCGCATGGTCGACGCGTTTTTCAAGTTCTTCCACCCGCTTATTCTGAATTTCGACGCGCTTTTCAAGAGCTGCTAGGCGCTGTCCAGAGGTTTCCTTCAGAGGCTCGTGCATGGATCCAGTGAAGCTTACGAGAAACCAAACGCCCGGGGCGGAGTAACCGTCTGGGGTGCGCTTCTGCTGATCGCGGTTGAAAAAGCCGAAATTTTGGTTCTGATAGAAAAAACGGTTGACTTCGGTTGCGCCTGTGGAAATGCGCAGGGCATCGCGGAAGTTCCAGGATATGCCGGCATTGTGGTGCAAATATTTGCCACGCTCGAAACCGTCATACACTAAGGAAATTCCTGCGCCGAGATTTTGGTCAATGCCCCAGAATGGAGACGCGTTCTGGGAATTCATATCTGGAATAACGGAAAGGCCCGCAACAAGGGTTGTGGCGTGGTAGGTTTTGCCAAGGCTCAGGTAGAGCTCATTGGCGTAGGATGCTTGAAGGGAGTCGGCTACGGAGTA
>Ga0209125_1002305_pt1 | contig 14991 bp, 13 predicted proteins | sample BarGraIncub1131A_FD_184503 | JGI IMG/M metagenome (GOLD analysis project Ga0209125, IMG submission 184503) | Arctic peat soil microbial communities from Barrow, Alaska - Barrow Graham LP Incubations 11-31A (SPAdes) (version 2) | ecosystem: Environmental > Terrestrial > Soil > Wetlands > Peat... | reverse complement strand
CGTTCAGCATCTCCTTTGAACTCCTCTCTCCGATAAAAACTGAGAGTATGGAGCAGAGTGCTGGGGTGGGTCAATTTTGGACGCCGATTATCCTCGAAAGTGGGTCATTATTGCACGCCGATTCACAGCCTTTGGCCCCTTTGCCGTGGTCGTCTCAGGCGCGGCCGGCAACTTCCCCGCCCTCCTCACCCAGATGTCGGTCAACGCCTTCCGCTCCGTTATCGACATCGACCTGATCGGCACCTTCAACGTCATGCAAGCCATCCACCCCTATCTGCTCAAACCGGGAGCCGCGGTGATCAACATCTCCGCCCCGCAGGCGACCATTCCGATGGAAGCCCAGTCCCACGTCTGCGCGGCCAAGGCCGGAGTGGAGATGCTTACCCGCTGCCTCGCCCTGGAGTGGGGTGCGCAGGGGGTGCGGATCAACGCCATCGTTCCCGGCCCGATCGACGGCACCGAGGGGATGCGGCGTCTCGCCCCCAACTCCGCCATGCGCGAGGCGGCCCGCGAATCGGTGCCGCTGCGACGTCTCGGTACACCGCAGGATATCGGCAACGCCTGCCTTTTCCTCGCCTCGGAGCTCGGGAGCTATGTCAACGGCGCGATCCTGCCAGTCGACGGCGGTTGGCTGCAAAACGGCGCCGGCGGCCTCGGTCGCTTGCTAGCGGCCCTCGCCCAACCTGGCTCGGAGCAGTCTGGCGCCAAGACCGGCCAAGAAACCGCCGGCCTGATTATGCCGATCGACAGGTAGCCATGCTATCAGAATATGATTGCAAATTAACTGTTTGCTTGCTACCATTACGCCATGAACAAGTCTCACACCGAAACCCTTCAAGTCATTTTTTCACTACCGGTTCCCACCACTTTGAAATGGCGCAGGATCGAATCTCTATTCGGTGCGCTTGGGGCGCAAACCATCGAGGGTAGCGGATCACGGGTTCGCTTCGTATTGAATGACAACATAGCCACCTTTCACCGGCCCCATCCGGCAAATGAGGCGAAGCCATATCAGGTTCGTGATGCACGGACCTTCTTGGAAAACGCAGGAGTGAAGCCATGAGTACAATGATTTTCAAAGGATACGCCGCCAGAATAGAGTACAGCGATGAAGACGGTTGCTTCGTCGGACATATCGCAGGTATAAAAGACGTCATCGGCTTCCACGCCGAGTCCGTCAAGGAGTTGCGTGCGGCCTTTGAAGAGGCAGTAGAAGACTATCTTGCCACATGCGGCAAGGTCGGCCATAGCCCGCAAAAGCCTTATTCGGGCAAACTTATGCTGAGAGTCCCCCCTGAAGTCCATGCCCATGCCGCAATGATGGCTGAAGCTCGCGGAATGAGCCTCAACCAGTGGGCTGCGGACATTCTTTCCAAATCCTCCTGAAGGTACTGAACAACGGTGTATATTCTGAAGCGGCAAACACTACGCGATGTTAATTTAACTCAAGGTAACTCCGGGAACAGTAGACAGACCCATAGGTGGAAGGTCGTCCATCAGATCCCATTCCAAAGCCGGGGCTCAGCTCCAGCTCCAATGGCTTACCGCCCCCGCGCCATCACGACTCTTTCCTGAATACACCTCTATTATCGCATCGTTTCGATTCAGTCACGTTTCCGTTACCTTTGGAACTACTCTCAACAAAGGTTGGGCAAAGGGCATATTCCGCTTGTACTGAAGAGATAAACGGGCTATTTTGCGTATAAATATTGCGTATACATGAGACTGTCGCCCTATTTTCGTGATCCAGGAGGGGATTTACAAACCTGGTAGAGCGGTCAATGATTCTATCCTTTCCACCCCATGGTCGGCCGGGCAGACGCTCAGCGCTGCCGCCAAGACATTTTGACATAGTGCAATCGGGCAGGACGCTGCGGGACGCACCGGAACTAGGCTTACCAAGATAGAGGTCACACCATGGCTGATCAGAAACAGCATCTGATTAACAGCGCCGAGCTCCGCCGCCGTGCGGAAGAACGGCTCGGGAGGGGCTCGCATGCTGGGCCTCGGACAGTGGATGAAGCGCAACGTCTGCTCCATGAGCTCGATGTCCACAAAATCGAGCTGGAGATTCAGAATGCGGAACTCATCAAGGCAAGGGATGAAGCAGAGACTGCGCTGGAGAAGTACACCGACCTCTACGAGTTTGCTCCGGTGGGCTATTTCACCCTTGACCGCAAAGGAACTATTTCCAGCGTAAACCTCACCGGCAGCGACCTGCTACGCATGGATCGCTCCCAGTTGAACGGCAAGGATTTTGGACGTTTCGTCGACGATGGGTCCCGTTCCGTCTTCACCACTTTCCTCGAAAAGGTATTTACTCACCATTCCCAGCAGACCTGCAAGGTGGCACTCCAAACAAAGGGGGATTCCCGGATCTTCGTGCGGATCGATGCAGTGGCCTCAGCCTCGGGACAGGATTGCCGCGCCGCTTTGATTGACATCACCAAAAGCGTGCTGACCGAGGAGGCGCTTCGAAAGGAGAAAGAAGCTATGGAGGCGCTTCGAAAGGAGAAATGGGCAGCCGAGGAGACCCATCGACTGGAGACGGAGGCAGCCGAGATGGCCGCCCTGACAAAGAGCATCTTCCTCGCCAACATGAGCCACGAGCTTCGTACCCCGATGACCGGCGTCCTCGGCATGCTGCAACTCGCACTAGAAGAAGAAATCGCCCCGGCGCCGCGCGGGCATCTGGAAACGGCTCTAAGTTCGGCCCGATCCCTGCTCCGGATTCTTAACGACATCCTCGACATGGCAAAGATCGAGGCGGGAAAGTTCACCATCGAGGAGAAACCATTCTCCTTGCGGTGGTGCGTCACCGGGTCTGTCGATATCATTACATCCGAGCTGCGCCGCAAGGGGCTCGATTTGACCATCTCGGTTGCAGAGGAGGTACCGGATACGGTGTTCGGCGACCAGATGCGCCTGCGGCAGGTCCTTATCAACCTCATCGGCAACGCGGTCAAATTCACCGAAGAGGGGAAGGTGGTGGTGCGACTCAGCTCCGGAAGGATGACCTCCATCGGGAAGCGTGAGTTCACCTTCTCGGTAACCGACACCGGCATCGGCATCCCCCACGACAAGAAGGAACTCCTGTTTCAGGCTTTCAGCCAGGTGGACGATTCTCTCGGTCGCAATTTGGGCGGCACGGGCCTTGGGCTTACCATCAGCAAGGAGATTGTGGAACTGATGGGGGGAAGCATTTCCTTTCAGAGCAAAGAGGGGATTGGTAGCACCTTCTCTTTCACTGTTCCCTTGGCTGAAGCCAAACTTGAGAGCGATTCCCAACCAGCGGCTGAGCCCCATTCGAGGGAAGCCGCACCGCTTGCCCCCGAGGGAGAAAGGGTTCGGCGTATCCTTCTTGCCGAAGACGATGCGGCCATCCGAGAGGTTCTCGGAGTGCTGCTCAGGAGGCTGAACTACCAGGTCGATTTCGCCGAAAACGGTCAAAAGGCTGTCGAAATGTGGGGAAAGGGGGAATATGACCTCGTGCTGATGGACGTCCAGATGCCGCAGTTCAACGGTCTTGAGGCAACCTGCGCCATCCGGGAGAAGGAGCTGGAACGAGGCTGTCACACCCCGATCGTCGCCATGACAGCCCATGCGCTTCAAGAGGACGAACTGAGGTGCCTTGCCGCGGGCATGGATGCCTATATCTCCAAACCGATCGACTTCGAGAAGGCTCTAAAGGTGATAGAGGAAATCTTCAAATAAAAAACCCCGCAGGGAACTCTCCCCGCTTATATTGAGTAGTCGTTACCGCCCCGGCCAACCCCGCGACTATTAAAGAAGTGGACGATTGAACTCTAAGAGTCTCACCTTTCGGTCTCCCCTAAGCAGACATTCCTAAGGCGCGGCCCGGATGCAACATCGAACATGCCCCGAGAAGCGTGGCGCAAACTATAGGTGACGGAAATGTATAACGGACGTGTGATCATTTGCGACGACGAGGTCGAGATTCTGCGCTACCTGAGCAAGATCCTGACCGCCAAGGGACTCGAACTGGAGGTCTTCAGCAGCGGAACCGCGCTGATGGATTGCCTGGCGAACCGCGACCACGAGGATGGCGACCTGCTTCTCTTGGACGTGAAGATGCCCGACCTGGACGGCATCGAGATACTGCAGCGCATAAAGAAACTGAAGCTGGAAATCCCCGTGGTCATCATGACCGCCTACGCCTCCATCAACTCGGCCATCGAGGCGATGAAGCTCGGTGCCTACGACTACGTGACCAAGCCCTTCCCCAAGGAGAAGATTTTCGGCATCCTTGAAAAAGTCCTGGAACGCAAGGAACTCATGAAGGAGAATTCGGCTCTGAAGGACGAGCTGGGGATGCCTTCCGGGGCGAGCCCGCTCCTCTTCGCGAGCGAGAGCTTCCGCGAGGTCCACGAGATGGCGCTCCTCGTGGCGCAGAGCGACTCCAACGTGGTGGTGCTCGGCGAGTCCGGGACCGGAAAGGAATTGATCGCGAGCCTGATCCACAGCAACAGCCCGCGCAGCGCTGAGCGCTTCCTCACCATCAACTGCGCGGCGCTGTCGGACACGCTTCTTGAGAGCCAGCTTTTCGGCCACGTGCGCGGCGCTTTCACCGGCGCCATCAACCAGCAGAGAGGGTTACTGGACGCGGCCGACCACGGCACCCTCTTTCTCGACGAGGTCGGCGACATGAGCCCCGCCATCCAGGCCAAGCTATTGCGGGTGCTGCAGGAGGGGGACTTCATCCCGGTGGGCGACACCCGGTCCAGAACCGTCGACATCCGCTTCCTGGCGGCGACCAACAAGGACCTCGAGGAGGAGGTGCGCCAGAAACGCTTCCGCGAGGATCTCTACTTCCGCCTCAACGTCATTTCGCTCTACCTACCTCCGCTGCGCGAGCGCACCGAGGATATCGAACTTTTGGCCAGGCATTTCCTGAAAAAATACGCCGGCCGCATGAAACGGGAGATCAGCGACTTCACCCCCGAGGCGATGCAGTTGATGGTCTCCTACGGCTGGCCGGGCAACATCAGGGAGCTGGAGAACGCCGTCGAGCGCGCCGCGATCCTCACCCGCGGCACGCTGATCAAGGCGGAGACGCTGCCGGTCTGGAGAAGCGTCTTGGCAAGCGAGCCGAAACTTGCGGAGCGGTTGGTCTCCCTGGAAACGGTGGAACGCGAGCATATCCTGCACGTCCTGAAGGCGGCCGGCAACAACAAGAGCCGGACCGCGAGGATCCTCAACATCGCCCGCCGCACCCTGGACCGAAAGCTCGAGGAGTTCGGCCTGGACGACGCGGGAGCCCTCTGATGCCCCGTCGCTTCCCGATCCGCACCAAACTGACCTTCGGGGCGCTGGCTCCGCTTTTTGTCGCCTTCTTCCTCTGCTCGCTGGCCGGCCTCTACATCATCAACGCGAAGATCGCCAACCAGGCCCAGGAAAAGGTGCGCACCGACCTCAACTCCGCCCGCGAGGTGTACCGAAACGAGCTGGACCGCATCGGCGAACTGGTGGATCTCACCGCCGGAAACCCCTTCGCGGTTTCTGCCATCGGCACCGGCAACCGCCCGGTGATCGCGGCGCTGCTCTCCTCGCTGCAAAAGAAAAAACATCTCGACATCCTCACCGCAGTGGACGCCTCCGGCCGGGTGCTCTACCGCGCCCACAACCCGCGTTTCTGGGGCGACCGGCCGGGCGACAGCTATTTCCTGAGCCAGGCCCTCAAGGGGGTGGAGGTCACCGGGAGCGCCGTCCTCACTGGCGACCAGCTGGCGGCGGAGAACGGCGAACTGGCGCTCCGGGCCAGCATCCCCGTGGTCCCGACTCCGCACGCCCGACCGCGCGCCTCGACCCTGGAGCGCTCGGGGATGGTGATGGTCTCGGCCGCTCCGGTTCGGGATGGGGCGGGTCGCATCATCGGCGCGCTGTACGGCGCGATCCTCCTGAACAACAACAACGCCCTGGTGGACAAGATCAAGGATATCGTCTACGAGGGGGTCAAGTTTCACGGCACCGATGTCGGCACCGCCACGCTGTTTCTGGGCGACACCCGCATCGCCACCAACGTGCTGGCGTCGGATGGCGCGCGGGCCATAGGGACTCGGCTTTCCGAGGAAGTCTTCAACAGGGTGCTGCTGGAAAAAAGGAAGTGGGTGGCTCGGGCCTTCGTGGTGAACGACTGGTACTTCACCGCCTACGAGCCGATCCTGGACCTGCGCGGCGAGGCGATCGGCTCGCTCTACGTCGGGATGCTGGAAAAGCCCTACAGCCAGATGCGGAAAAGCGTCAACGCCATCCTCTACCTGGTCCTGCTAGTCACCTCCCTGATCGGCATCGCGGTCTCCGGATTCATCGGAACCCTGCTGGCGCGCCCCATCAGGGAGCTGGAAAAGCTGGCCCACCGGGTGGCGCTCGGCGAGCGCGACCTGCAGATGGAGGTGCGCTCAACCGACGAGGTGGGGGATCTGGCCGACGCCTTCAACCTTATGACCCGGGCTCTGACCCGCCAGGAAGCGGAGATCGGCCTCTTGAACCGCGGGCTGGAACTCAAGGTGCAGGAGCGCACCGCGCAACTTAGCGACAAGAACCGTCTCCTGTTGCAGACCCAGGCGGACCTGGCGCGCGCCGAAAAACTGGCCGACCTGGGGATCGTCGCCGCCGGGGTCGCCCACGAGATCAACACCCCGCTCGCCATCATCCGTGGCAACACGGAGGTGCTGGAGATGTGCCTCCCTCCGGGGCATGCCAACCGGGAAGAGGTCGAGATCATCAGCCAGCAGACCGAGAGGATGGCGAAGATCGTCGGAAACCTGCTGCTGTTCGCCCGGCAGAAGTCGCCGGACCGCAGGGAGTTTGGGATACACGAAATCCTGGACGACATCCTGAGCCAGATCGGTCACCAGGCGGCCATGGGCGCCGTCACGGTAGTGCGGGAGTACGCGCCGGATCTCGCCCCGATCAGGGGTGACGCGGACCAGTTGAGGCAGGTCTTCAGCAACCTGATCCTGAACGCCGCCCAGGCCATGCCGAATGGCGGCACACTGACCCTGGCGACCAGGTCGCTTGGCCCAGGCAAGGGGTGCCAGGTGGAGATCTCCGACACGGGTCGGGGAATCCCCCGCGAGCACCTGGAAAAGATCTTCACCCCCTTTTTCACCACCAAGGACAACGGTAGTGGACTCGGCCTTTCGGTCTCCTACGGCATCGTGAAGGATCACGGCGGTGATATCCAGGTGGAGAGCACCCCGAGCGGAACCCGTTTCAGCATTGTCATTCCAATGGAAACCATACATGGAGGGGAAGCATGTCTTTGAGATTGGAGCAGCGATCTGGCGACCGGTGTTGACGAGATCGACCATCAGCACAGGGAGATTTTCAAAAGGGTCGCCAGGCTTGGCAGCGCCTGCAGCGAAGGGAGGGGACGGGACGAGGTGTTGCGGTTGCTTCAGTTCCTGGAGGAGTACGTCAAGGAGCATTTCGTCGCGCAGGAAAAGCTTCAGTTGCAGCACGGTTACCCGGAATACCAGGCTCACAGGTCGCTGCACACCCGCTTCAGCGCCGAGGTGGCCCGCCTGACTGCCTCGTTCCGGGCGGAGGGGGCGACCCTCATGCTCGTGATCCTGACCAACAAGACCCTGGTATCCTGGCTGGTGCAGCACATCAGCAAGACCGACATGGAGTTCGCCAGCTATCTGCACGCCAAGGGCGGCGCCTGAACAGCGCGCGCCCAGGTCGGTGGCTAGCTCTGGGGTAGTTTCGGACCGGACGCGGGTTCCGTTTTACGGGCGTTATCCTTGCCCTGTTCGCGGACCGGTTTCTTGTGCCTCGAGCGCGAGCGAGAGCGGTCGTTGGGCAGCGCCTTGGCCGGGGGCCTCCCCTGGTTTTTCTGCGGTTGTTCCCTCGGGGCCGGCTCGGCCCTGTTGGGTGACTTGAGCCTGGCGATCAGATCCCGGGCCCACTCCAGGTCCCCTTCACAGCACTCCGCCGCCACATACTGCAGGTCTTCCGGGGTGGTCTTGGTGCTCTTGATCTTGAAAAGCCTCTCTATCAGCTCCTTGGACCAGTAATACTCCCTGATGATTTTCTTGCCGTCCACCTCGTCATAGCTGTAGTCCGTGCAGGGGATGACGCTCTTCAGCCACTGCGGTGTCACCTTGAGCCGGGTGGACGCCGCGGTCTTTTCATGGCTTTCGGTTTCATGTTTTTTCCGCAGCAGCGCCTGGCCCGCGGCCGTTGATGCGGCGGGCGCCACGCTATCCGCCAGCCGCGCCACGTAGCCGGCGAGATCCTCCAGCACCTCATCGCTAAGAGCCGTCAGAGCGACTTCCGAGCTGTAGGCCACGCCGGGATAATCGACGCTGAACCCGACCGCCAGTTCACCCTCACCTTCCTGGTTACCGATACTGACCTCAAGATCGAAGGCGCGCTCCGAAAGCTGTTCCACGGCCTCGCCCTCCAACGCGTCCAGCACCGCGTCCGTCAACCACTCCTTGAGGGGTCCGGCCTCCGGCCTGAAATAGGCATGTCCCTGCAACTGTTCCAAATGGTCCGATATGATGCCAAGGTGCTTTGATGTCATGATCTAAATCCTGTCAATTATCGTTATCCCGAAATTTTCAGTTACCTGGCGCGCTCACCCACCGCAGCGGCCAAAGACCGCCGTACTGGCTGGGAGCGGCTTGGCGGGCGGCGCCGCGCTGCCCGGGTCACTTTCAGCGGATACCCTAGCACAAGGAAGGCGAATCGCATACTAAACATTTTCTAATCATGAGCCGGCACAGGGACCCCAAGGGCGACTGTCAGCCTCCCTTCCCACGCCGGGGCAGGCGCAAAGGAAGCGCCAGGTGGGGACAAGATAATAAATTTGAATATTTGTCTCAAGATGTACGAAAACTACCCGAAAAGGAATTAGCATGAGGATCGTCCTTTCGCTCCAGGCGGATGGGCGTTGCTCCGAAAGGCACCTCTGAATGTTTCACCCGAACAGGTACCTCATGGCTGAAAAATCCGCAAAAAAGCGGCCCTTCCCTGGCAAGGTCCTGATGTTGGCCATGACAGCCGCGCTGATGGCGCTGCCAGCCGGCGGGGTCTTCAGCGCGCCTCTCCAGCCCCGCGCTGAACTTTCCCGGCAAACGGAACCGGCGCAGTCGTTCACCGGCAAGTTTCGCGATCATCGCGAGACCTTCTGGATCATTGCCTGTGCCTTGCTGCTCCAATCGGCGGCGATCACGCTGCTGATCAAAAGCATCGCCGGCCGTAAAAAGGCCGAATGGGAGCTGCGGGAACAGCGAAATGATCTGGAGCGGATGAACCGGTCGCTTGAGCAGAGGATCGCCGACGAGGTGACCAAAAGCCGTGAACGGGACCGGCTCCTGATGCAGCAGTCGCGCTTTATCGCCATGGGGGAGATGATCGGCAACATCGCGCACCAATGGCGCCAGCCGCTCAATATGCTCGGCATGGTGATCCAGCAGATGCAGATGGAGCATGAGAAGGGTGAGCTCTCGGCCGAGTTGATGGAGGGGCGGGTCGCCAAGGGGATGGAGCTTTTGCTGCAACTCTCCCGGACCATCGACGACTTCAGGAATTTTTTCCAGCCGGGAATCGAGGCGCGCCCGTTCAGCCTGGCAAAGGCGCTCGCCAGGACGGTTAATTTTTTCGGACCGAGCTGTTCCGAGCACGGCATCGAGATAACCGTGCGGGGAAGCTGCGCGCTTATGCACACCGGCCACGTCAACGAATTTTCCCAGGCCCTGCTGAATATCCTCAACAACGCCCGGGACGCGCTCCAGGAAAAGGAGTCACCACACCCGGCGATCGTGGTGACCCTGGTCGCTGACGGACCACGCTGCGTCATCACGGTGCGCGACAACGCCGGAGGCATAGCGCCGGAGGTGATCGAGAAGATTTTCGACCCCTACTTCACCACCAAGGAAGAAGGGAAAGGGACCGGGGTCGGTCTCTACATGACAAGGACCATCATCGAACGCCAGATGCAGGGGAGCATAAGCGTAAGAAACCTGCCCGATGGCGCTGAATTCAGGATAATCGTATAGCAACCAGCGCCAAAGCGATTGCTTTGGTGCCGAGCGAGGAGAAACGATCGATATGAGGTGCCTGATTGTCGAGGACAACGAGCTGGCGCGCGAAGGGCTAAGATATTTCCTGGCAGACCAAGCAGAGATCGAGCTGGCGGTCAACGGGCGGGAAGCCGTGGATGCATTCGAGGCTGCCCGCGCCCGGCAGAAGCCGTTCGACCTGGTGCTGCTCGACATCATCATGCCGGTGATGGACGGGCAGCAGGCCCTGAAGTTGATTCGGCTCGCGGAGCAGGATAGCCCGTCTGAAGCGCGGGAAAAGACGGTCATCATCATGACCAGCGCCCTCAACTCCCCGGAGAACATGGAAGAGGCGCTCTGGGAGGGAGATTGCACCGATTACCTGGTCAAGCCGATCGTCCGGGCGGATCTCATGGCGATGCTGCGCAGGTACGGGCTGACTGATTGAAATTAACCTGGCGCAGCGGCCAGGCATGCCAAAGGGGCAGTACATGGACTACTCTCACTATTACCACACCAGGATCAAGACCTCCCTGGACGACGACCGCGAGGGCATCATCGCCGGCTTCCAGGACATCGTCAAGCGTGAGGTTCGCACCAGCTGCAGGCTGGTCAACTACTACAAAGGGCTGCCGATCAGCTACCCGGCGTCCATGGTGGAGGTGAATCACGGCACGCTGGAACTGGATGTGCACCAGCAGCAGGCATACGTCATCGATGCGACCAGGCGCGTGTTCATCAAGTGCGACTATTTCAACTGCGCCATCTTGGCAGAGGTCCAGAATGCCAACGTGCTCAGGATGACCGCTTCGCTGGTAAACTTCACCTTCGTGGAAATCATGGCGGAACGGCGCGACTCGCTCCGGCTCGGACTGGAGACCCCGACCGACGCTGAGATCGGTTGCGCAGGGCTGAATATTCCCGGTAAGCTTCTTGACCTCTCGCTGGGCGGTTTTTCCATACGCACAGCGGAGCGCTGTCCGCTCGGCAAGGGAGTGGAGGTACAGCTGCGGGTCAAGGTCCCGAACCTGCTGCAGAACACGCAGACCAGCATCGAGACCAAGGCATGCCACATCGAGACGGTATCCACGGGTCCAGACGACATCTGCCGCTTTTCATTCGAGACGGACCCCCAGAGCGAAGGGGTGATCTCGCGGTTCATTTTTCAGCGCCAGGTGGAAATCATCAGGGAGATCAAGGAAGCCAGCTGATCGCAGGGAACCCGCGGCCGGCCCGGCCCGGCGCAGGCGACAACCGGAGACCTTGCCCGCACAAAGCAAGAGATGGATTCACGCCACCCTCCAGCTTCCCTTCCAGGAAACCGACCAGCCCTTCCCTTCAGTATCAATCTCTCCGCAGCGCAACTCCGCGCCAAGGCCGGAAACCAGCGATGTCGTTCCTTAGGTCGCGCACTCTAGGGATCCGGCCCTACTCCCATGAGTTCAAGGCGTGATACTTTCCTTGGTGACGCGGGTTTAACTTTCTGCGATACTTGGCGCCATGGAACTGGATCCGGAACATAATGAAACACCCGAGGAAGAATGGCTCGCGATCCAGGTCGAGCGCGTGGACCCAGCCGGCTCGGGTGCCCTCTCGGAGCGGCGCGCGCACCTCTGGTCCCTGGTGCTCGAGGCGCGCTATCTGGCAAGCCGCGTCGAGCGAGGGGAGACCGGCTGGCAGCTTCTGGTCCCACGGGAAAGCTTCGACACCGCCTCCAGCGAGCTGCGCCGCTTCGTGGAGGAAAACCGGAACTGGCCTCCCTTTCTCCCGCCGGTCCGCCCCATGATCGAAAACACCCTGCCAACGCTCTCGATCCTCATCCTGCTCGCCACCTTCCATAACCTGACCGGTCTCGACATCACCCTCCTGGGCCGGCACCCCGTCAACTGGATCGAGATCGGCAACGCCCATGGCAGCCAGATCCTGCACGGCCAGTGGTGGCGGCTGGTCACCGCCCTCACCCTCCACGCCGACTGGGTGCACCTTTTGAGCAATCTGGCCATCGGCGGGGTCTTCGTCATCTACCTCTGCCGCGATCTGGGCTCCGGGCTCGCCTGGAGTCTGCTCCTTGGTTCGGGTATCCTGGGTAACCTCGCCAACGCCTACGTGCAGTTGCCAAGCCACAGCTCGGTCGGTTCCTCAACGGCGGTCTTTGGAGCCGTCGGCATCCTGGGCGCACTCAGCGTGGTGCGCTACCGGAATCACCTGGCCAGGCGCTGGCCGCTCCCCCTGGCCGCCGCGCTCAGCCTGCTGGCGCTTCTCGGGACCGAGGGAAAGCAGACCGACCTCGGCGCTCACCTGTTCGGCTTTCTGTTCGGATTTGCTCTCGGCCTGGCGACGGGATGGCTGATGGGATATTTCGGTCGTCCCGGACGATTGTCCAACGCATTGCTGGCGCTTACCAGCGCCTGCGTCGTCCTCTTCGCCTGGTGGTCGGCGCTCAGTTTCGCGGATTAGATTAAAGGAGGGGGATGGGAAAAGCCGGGGAGCGGGTGCTAACCCACTCCTCGGCCCCGGCAGCGCGGTCCAGCTTGCCTCCGGGGAGGCGGCTACTCTTTTATGTACTGGCGGCCTGCGCCCTTGATGAAGTCGATAAGCTTCAGGACCTTGGCGGAAGGTTTCCCCTTGGTGACCAGGGTGATTTCCCGCGCCACCTCCGGTATCACCGGCGCATTCACGCTGCCGTCCACCAGCGCCGCGGGGCCGATGCCGACTGCACCGGAATTCGCCATGACGTTCTGCTTGATTTCTTTGGCTGTGGTGACCTCGATGACCTCCTTGGTCACGGCCTTGCCATCCATGAGTTTGGCGATGAACATGCTGTTGGTCCCCTGGACCATGGTCCCCCAAACCACCAGGATTGGCTGGTCGCTCCCGCCGAGGTCCTTCCAGCTTTCGATCTTCCCAGTGAATATCCCCTGAATCTGCTCCTTGGACAGGGCCTTTACCGAGTTTTCCTTATTAGTGATGACAACGATCCTGTCCTTGCCGATGGTGACAGCGTTGAGGGATTCGGGGGACTGCACCTCCTGACCCTCCTTCTTCATGAGTACCAGCCAGTCTTTGAGGGTTAACCCGGCCGCCGCTGCTTCCAAGGTCCCCCGACCGAGATCGGTCATGGCGTTTTTCGGTCCCGCCGTGAGCAGATTGATGGTTATGCCGGTTGCCTTTTCAAAAGCGTCGCTAATCGGCTTCAGGATGTTTTCCGAGGGAGCGGCGCCCGCTCCGATCTTCAACTCCTCGGCATCTGCCGGCATTACCGCAACCAGACCTAACATGAATAGCGAAACCAAAATTCCTGCCTGCTTACCCATAACCCCTCCCTGATTTTATAAAATTAGAATTCTTTCAAATATATCGGAACATCTTCACGAAACTCATGGATATTAAAAGACACCAGAGGTCAGCTGACGGCCGCTATCGTTTCAGGAACCCGAGCTTCGAGACCACGTTGAAGAGCCCTTCCTTTGATACCGGCTTGACCAGGTAGGCGGCGGACTGGGCCTGGCAGAAGGATTTCATGGCGTCGTTGGCGGAATTGAGCGCGGTCAGCATGACGATGCTCACCCTTTTAGCCGGCTTTTGCTCCTTCTCGATGGACCTGATCGCCTGGGCCGCGTCATGGCCGCTCATCCCCGGCATCATGATATCCATAATGATCAGGTCGTAGGGCTCACCGCTTGCGAGAGCGCTGTTGTATTTCACCAGGGCCTCGGTGCCGCTTTTCGCTTGATGGCACTCCGCCGTGGCACGCAAGAGGGTGGTGACAAACTCTCGGCAGAACGTCTCGTCGTCTACTATCAGGCATTTCATCGCTGTTTCCTCCCTTAACCTTCATGATTGCTCCCCACTCGGGGGGTTTTTCCCGCGAAATTTTCAGCGCGGTGCTGATGAATCCTGCCCTCAAGCCCGGCCTTGCGCGGCGGAAAAGAGTTTCAGCCTTCCAACTGCGTCCGCGCCCCGCAAGCATGCCGGCATCATTACCGAGGCAGATCTGCCTCAGCCTTTGCCGCGTCCCCGACGCTGGTTTCGAAACGCTTGCATGCCTCTCGCAGATCGGCGCAAAGCCCCGGCATCTCATCCAGGGATCCGGCCTTGGCCAGGGTCTCAATCCGCGCGGAAATGGAACGGATCTGCCCCGCCCCGATGGTGGCGGCGGCCCCCGCGAGGGTATGAGCCCGAAAATGGATCTCCTTGGCGTCTTGCCGAGTGAGCGCCTCGGTCAGTGCGGCCAGGTTTTCGGCGACGCAGTCCAGGAACAGGGAAAGGAACCTTGCCACCATCTCCTGCGCCCCGTCCAACCGGGACAAAAGCTCCTCGCGGTCAAAGACGCAGGGATTAGCGCCCTCCCCGTTGTCGGCCACTCCGAAAGACTCTTGCCGCAGGGTCTGGGCGGCGACCTGGGCGACCACGGCGAAGAGATCCCTTTCCCGGACCGGTTTCGCCAGGTAGCTGTCCATCCCGGCCTCCCGGCAGATCGGTCCGTCCTCCTTCATGGCGTTGGCGGTCATGGCGCAAATGTGCACCCGCCGTCCGCTTCCCGCCTCGAAGCCGCGGATCAGTCTGGTGGCCTCCAGCCCGTCCATGACCGGCATCTGCACGTCCATGAAGATGAGATCATAGCCACCCTGGCGCCACTTCTCGACCGCTTCCCGGCCGTTTCCAGCGGAGTCAATGACATGCTGGCCGGTTTTCCCTATCAGCTTGAGAGAGATCAGCTGGTTGATCGGTACGTCGTCCACCACGAGGATACGAAGGCGCCGGGACGTTTTCATCTCCCCCTGCTCCGAGGGGACCGGGGCCGCGCACTCGCCCGGCTTCGGGAGACCGAGGAGGACGCTGAAGGAGAAGACGCTACCCTCCCCCGGGCGGCTCTCGGCATGGATCTCCCCGCCCATCAGTTCGACGAGGCTCCTGCTGATGGGCAGGCCCAGGCCGGTCCCGCCGTAAAGGCGGG
>Ga0209125_1002304_pt1 | contig 14993 bp, 10 predicted proteins | sample BarGraIncub1131A_FD_184503 | JGI IMG/M metagenome (GOLD analysis project Ga0209125, IMG submission 184503) | Arctic peat soil microbial communities from Barrow, Alaska - Barrow Graham LP Incubations 11-31A (SPAdes) (version 2) | ecosystem: Environmental > Terrestrial > Soil > Wetlands > Peat... | reverse complement strand
CATCCCTGACGGTTCCGATACCGCCAAGCCATTTCTATTTCAGAACTTGCGTATGCGCGAATGGAAGACTTCCGATGGTTTGCAAGTACGCAGCGAATCTTCGGATGCGACGGACAAACTGCAAGCCTTAGTGGTCCGTGGAGTCTCTCCCGACCAGGATCTGCGCTTGGAATACCATGCAGACACCGTGCGCATCAGCCGTGCGGGGACCTGGTTGCTGAGCTTATGCATCACCGAGCGGAAACCCAATGTAAAATGGAGCGCCGGAATCGGAAAGTTGACAATCCCTGAAGGCTGGAAAGCAGTCGGTGCCCTCTGAGTTTTATAATTTGAGGCGATGAATCCTATGCGCAAATTTTTGCTTCTGTTCGTGGCTTTATCCTTTGTTTTTTCTTGGGGAGCATCATCACGCTCGCTGAGGCGGATTTCTGCTGGCACTGCGGATACTCTGGAAATCTGTGTAATCCGTGTTGAATTCAAGAAAGAAGAGACGGACAATTCCCTCACCACGGGCCGTGGAACTTTTGGGTCAGACGCCGATACCGCAAGTGCGAACTATTCCCTCGATCCTCAAAGCAATCGCGGAAGCGCTGCATATTGGGAAAAGCATTTTGAGTTTGCCCGCAATTATTTTCTGGCCGCAAGCAATGGCAAATTAGTGATAGAAGCGAACATTTATCCAAAAAATAAAAGCGCATACACACTCGATAAGTACATCATCGACTATAACCGAACCGAGCGCAAAAAAGGGGAAAAGCTGGCGGAATTTGATTCCATCCGCTCGTTGGATTACATGAATTTTGTCTGGGACGCTGTGCATAAAGCCCATGCGAACCTCGATGATTCACCCTTCCGGGATTCACTTCCGCAAAGCCCCAATCGCCATCGTGCCTATATGATCATTCATGCCGGAGCCTCGCGCCTGGTGGATGGCGGTAGCCTCGGAACGAGCGGAGCCAATACTCCTGGTGACTTTATGGATGCCTTTGTGCAGCAGAGTTACTGGGACATTTTAAGCAGCGCCACGGATGCAGAACGGCGCACCGACAGCAAAGGAATGATTCTCGCGAACTCAGGGCTCGACACGCTGCGCAACATTATGGTCATGAGCGAAACCGCGTCGCAGGATGGACTCAACTGGGGCATCAACGGAACTCTGGTTTTCCAGATCGCACGGCAGATAGGCATGCCTTCGAGCTACGACATTTCGAAAGGATTTTCGCGCTTAGGGTACTTTGATCTGATGGATTTTGCGGGCTACAATGCGGGCAACGGATTTTTGCCCGTGCTTCCCAATGCTTGGCAACGCGCTTATATGGGCTGGGCATCTGTACGTGAAGTGCGCCCAGGTTCCGGTCTTTCGCTTGCAGCGATTGTTGGTGCCATTGGTTCAAACCAAGGCGATGAAATCCTCAAGATTCCCCTGACCCAAAGCGAATACCTGCTTATCGAGAACCGCCAGCGCACCCAGGACCCCTCAGGACTAGTCACCGTGGAACTGGATCAGGGCAACAAGAGCCTTTCTATTGATAGCATTGCTCAACTATTTGAAGATTCCACCTGCACCAACGCTGGCTGCAAAGTCAACACTAAGAAAGCCAAGGGCATTATTACCGGACTGAGTTCCTATGATATTGGGCTCCCTGCGTCTGGACTTACAGTATTACATGTAAACGATTGGTTTGTGCGCGATGCACTCAAGTGCTGCGAGGCGCTCAATGTATGGAATGGCGACGATGTGCGCGACCATCAGTTCGGCATTGCCTTGGTCGAAGCAGATCGCATTTTAAGCATCGGAAAAGAATTCAAGAACGCACTGGGCCAATCAGCATTTGACTACGGAAGCGGTTCCGATTTGCTTCCCAACTGGCGTTTTGCCACCACCAACCAGCAAGGCCTAGCTGTCCCACACGACACCACCTTTCAAATCCTCCCCGATGGATATTCCAATTCTGGCACGACCTTCGGTGGACTCAGTGGCATCCGTATTATCGCTTCGATCCCAGCAGACGCAGCGGTAGAAAAAACGGCAAATTCATTTTTAGGTGACAGTGTCATGAACTGGCGCAGTAAGCAGTTCCCCGTTCGCATCGAATGGAACAACCAATGGATGCCCGATGCCCAATGGCCTCGCACCACGCTCGCAATTAACTCGCCTTCACAGCTTATCACAGTAAATAAACCAGCAAATCTGAGTAAGCCCGGCAAGAAAATTGTCGTTGCTGCATCTCAGGATGGAACCCTGCAAGCCTTTGCTTTCAATGGAGATTCGGTGCTCACCTCCGATACCACCGCACTGCGCGATGAACGTTACCCTGGCGTTTCCTCCTTGCTGGAAACCACGCGCTCCATCGATTCTGCAGCACAGGTCGCTATCTACCGTTTAGGGCCAAGTGCCGGGCCATTGGTCGGTACTGCAAGCGAAAGCAACCGGGTATGGTCCTTACATTTACAGCAACTCGAGCGCACCACCATCGATGCCGCGGGCTCCATTCTCGCATACACACAAAACACCCTTGTCCTTCCTGCTTCTGCGAAGCTAGGTCCATTAGTGACACCACAGGGTATTTGGATTGGCGATAGTCTGGGCCTACGCCTTGCCAGTGCAGGAACGAATCTGCAATGGTTAACCGAACAGAACTGGCCTCAAGGTTTTACCCCAATGCAATTTGCACTCTGCGGTGACCAAGATGGTGATGGAATTTCCGATCTTGCCATCGTTGGAAGTACGGGCACAGTATTGCTGCGCAATTCCAGTAGCGGTGTATTTCTTCCCTTTGCAGGCCCCACGAATGTTGCGGCTCAGCATTTTCAAATGGCTTGCACCGATTTCAACCGCGACGGAAAAGGCGATGCGTTTGTTCTAGGCGAAACAGGCATCGGTTGGATTCTTTCCCTTACGGATGGACATTTTATTGCCCCGGCCCGCACTTACCGCCGCACTACCAAAGTCACAATGGATTCCATCACAACTCAAATCGTCACCGACAACAGTCCCATTGCACTGGGCGACGTCAACGGCGATCGCTATCCTGATGCCGTATTTTTTGGTGACAACATCGTTTATGCCATCGATTCGAGCGGCGTGCCTTTGAATGGCTTCCCTGCCAAATTCAACAAAGGCCTGACTCAATACGGATTTGGCGAGAGCCCCTTGCTCGTCGATGTGGATGGCAAAGGCGGCACGTCCATTCTAGCCTCTGCGCCTAATGGTTTGCTCTATGCTTTCAATGCACAGGGAAAATTGCGGACCGATGGATGGCCTCGCCCCGTCGGCGACTTCCGCCTCTCGGAATATGTCGAACCCATGGGAATACTCCTTGACGATGCCGACACTGTAGCTGGCCTCGAATTGTTCACAACACATCGCGACCTGCTCAACGGCTTTAACATGCTGGGTGCGCTTGCCACTCCTGGCGCAAACTGGACACAGGCCTACGGCGGAAATGAGCGGCAGAACTGGTTCGATGCGGCCACCTTGGGTGAACCTGGTGCGTTAGCGGCTGTGAACAGCATTTCTGAATTCATCATGTTCCCTAACCCCGTTCGCGGGAGTGTGGGCAAGGTGCGTTTCACCTTGGGTGCCCCCGCAACCTCAGTCACTTTGCGACTCTATGATCTTGGTGGCAAGGAAGTTCTGGTCCGCAAACTGGGAACAGGCGGGCAAGGGCGCAATCAAGTCGAAGACATTGATGTCAAGCAGCTGGGTAGCGATATCTATGCAGTTTGCCTGGAAGTCGTATTTGCCAACGGCAAGAAGAAGCTCGCCTGGGACCGCATCGGGCGGGTCAAATGAAACGCGCACTGTCCTTAGGCATACTCGTAGGATCTTTGCTGAGTCCGCTTTTCCTTTCCGGCTGCTCAGCGTTTTACTATCACAAATACAGTATCCCCGCAACGATGGTCAGCCCACAGGATTCCACCCGGCGCGACATTGTGGAATTGCATCACAACTTTACGCCCGACCGTGCCAATTATGGGGTATGCGGTGATACCCTCGCGCTCTTGTGGGGACGGACCCATGATGCGCAAATCGATCTTTTCGTTTCCCGTAGCACAAAGCCGGGAACTTGGAGCCTCACCCAGTACGTCACCACGGCCGATACCGCAGTGCTTGAAGAATGGGGAGCGATTCCAGCGGAGTTGCCCCTCGATTTCGATTGCCGCCAAGCTTTGCTCACCCCGACCACCCAAAGCACCACTTATGAGCTGTTCCAGTCTCCAGTACAATCTCCTTGGCGCTGCAGTTCCCTATATGACGATTGGGTCACCGTGGTAGACCGTTCCACGCGAAAAGCGATGGTCACCGATATTCCCCTAGCGCGCGAAGTGGAATTCTTCACTTGGAAAAACCACGCATGGATTGGCGATACCAAAGCGATGATCGGTTTTGATCCGCAAAATTATGGCAAAGACACCGATGGGGATGGCCTTAGCGACATTCTGGAAGGAATTCTCGGAACCCGTGCGGATTTAGTGGACAGTGACGGTGACGGCATTCTGGACGCTCTGGATATGCAACCTTCGGCGGCTGTGCGCGAATTGAACCCGAATGAACTGAAGTGGAAGCTCGCCATGGAAGAGGCCTTGCGACAAAATGCGATAACGAACGGCTGCGTGACTTGGATTGCGGTCGAAGCCCCAGGCATTCAGCCCTTTGAAATGACCATTCCTGCGGGTATACGCCTGGCATGGAATCCTCCTCATTGGCGCGGAGCGCGGCTACGACCATTTTCCGGAGCTATCTTTACACCATGAATTACGCCGATTTGATCCTAAAACGCATCCCACGTCTCGCCTACGGCGGAGCGGAACCCATGGCCGAACTTCCTTACCAGCAGGAAGTCAAAGTGAAAAACGAAGCCTTGCGGGAATTCTGGGATATGAACCGCTTGAGTGGCGAACTCATGCCTTTGGTGGAATCGCAGCTACCACGCGCTTACCGCACAACCACGAAGCGTCGTGTTTCCGTGAATGAACAACGCGGTCTTTCCCTCGCGTTCGGTGAAGAGACGGAGCCGGGCGTTTGCGCAGCCTCTGACCTTGAGCCTGCCGCTCATAACGCGATCTACGTATACTTTTTCAATAAGCTTTCGCACCCAGCCTACAAGCCCTTTGCACGCGCCCTCAACTGGATCGTGATTCGCGGCAATTACACCCAGTTCTACGTGGTCCTGAATATTTCCAAGCTCGACGCGAGTATCGTACGCAAGGCCAAGCAACTCGCCGAAGACATGCAGAAGGCGGATCTTGGCATCACCGCAGCCATGCTTTTCGTCGATCCAACCCGCTCCGATTATTACCTGGAAGCCGAACGCCCCGTCGATGGTCTCGACCTCAAACTGCTCTTTGGTCCGCGCCTGCTGACGCTCGCAGTGGAAGACTTGAAGCTCAAGTACCCTCCTACAGTATTTTCGCAGGTCAACGAAGCTTTTGTTCCGAGAATGGTCAGCGCTGCCCGCGAAATGCTCGGGGCAACGAGCAAAGATCGCCTTCTCGATCTGTATTGCGGATACGGCCTTTTTACCTTCACACTGGGCCGCAACTGTAGAGAAGCATTTGGAATCGAACTTGCCGGTGATTCCATTATCACTGCCCAAGAAACCGCACGTCGCTTAGGCCTTAGTGGACGCATCAAGTTCAAGCCCGCACGCATTACCGCAGAATCACTGCAAGCGCATTTGCCTCCCATGCGCCCAGATCAGCCCGAGGTGATCCTCCTGGACCCTCCACGTCAAGGCGCCGATGCCGGGGTGATTTCCACTTTGGCCCTGCGTAGCCCGCGCCGGGTCTTGCAAATTTGCTGTGGTACCGATGAAATTGTCGTTGCAATCCGCGAATGGGCAAACAATGGATACCGTGTGGAAAAGGCACTTCCTTTGGACTTGTTTTCAGGAACGCCGAATTTGGAAACGCTTATTTCCTTGGTGCCCGCGAATTAAAACCCTACAAATGCGTAAGTTCTCGATACTCTGTGCAATAGCCACGCTAACATGAGACTTCTTTCCTAAATTGGTCGGAATTGCGCAACCGTTAACTGGACTGATTCATGACTGCAGATAGTACTGTTCCCAATGCACTGAAGCTCGTTAAGTACGACATTCCTGACTCGGCCAAAACGTACAAACCCAATGCTCCCTTTATCGCGAAAGTGGTTGCCAATGAACGGCTCACTGAGGAAGGGACGCAAGTCGATATCCGCAACATCGTATTTGATCTCACCGATAGCGGAATTCAGTATATCGAAGGCCAGTCCATCGGCATCATTCCACCAGGAACGCAAGCAGACGGCCGCCCCCATCGTGTGCGCCTATATTCCATTGCCAGCGCCCGCACGGGAGAATACGGATGCAGCCAGACGGTAACGTTATGTGTAAAACGCGTCCTTTTCCAGGATGAGCAAGGCGTCGAAGTTTACGGCATCGCATCTAACTTTCTATGCAATTTGAACGTAGGTGAAACTGCGGCGATCATGGGTCCCACTGGGCGCACATTCTTCTTGCCAGCAGACGACAACGTTAATCTTTTGATGGTTGCAGCAGGAACCGGCATTGCACCGTTTCGCGCGTTCATTCAGCGTATCTATCGCGACAAAAAAACATGGAATGGCCAAGTGCGCCTTTTCTACGGCGTGCGCAATGCCATGGAATCGGCCTATATGAACTCGCGCAATGACGACATTGCCCAGTATATGTCGCACGATACTTTTGAAGCATTCCAGGCCTTTTCCCATGTGGAACCGTCGCGCAAAGTCTACGTCCAGGACCAGATCGCGAGCAACAAAGACGAAGTTTGCGCCATCATCGCCGAGGGCAATTTTTCGTTCTACCTGTGCGGAATGAAGGCCATGGAACAAGGCGTGGAAGATGTCTTGCGCGGCCACTTCGGTGAGCAATGGGAAGCCATGCGCACGCGCTTCAAGGCTGAAGGCCGCTGGAATATCGAGACATACTAATCGTTGCATCCATAGCCAGGTTCTGATGAACTTGCATTTGCTTAATGAGCAGTGCGTCTGGTTTTGTGCTTTTTGATCCAGACCCCGATAAATGGCGTATTTGACCAGACAATTGGCATTGCATCATTCCCGTAATTGGATATAATCAATCAGATTATTAACTGATATTATTCCGTGGGAGCATCCATGACCATCGTCAATCGTGTACGCCTGAATTTTGGGCTATTAGTCCTAATCGTACTTGGCATGGGCCTCTTCAGTCTTTATGGAGTCGACCGCATGGATAAAAGCGCCATGCTGATTTCACAACAGATAGCACCTTTACGTGCACTCAGCAAGGATGCGGAAATTCAGGCTCTGGAGCATCGCCGTTTCGAAAAAGACTTCCTGATCAATATTGGCAATCCCGAAAAGCAAACCAGCTATCTGGGAAAGTTTGCAAAAGCTTCTGACAGCCTCGGAAAGGTATTTGCCCGCATGGATCAGCTGTTTCCGACTTTGGATGATACAACCAAGGTTAGGTTTGAGCATCAGCTCAGTGTTGCCAAAGAAAACTATCAAGCATACCATCAAGGTTTTGAAACCATCAGCGCAGCCATTCAGGCAAATCCGGCACTGACTGCGGGCGAAGGCAACAAGTTATTTTTGCCCAACAAAGAGTCCATCTACAAGTTTGAAACTGCGGTTGATTCCATGGTATTCTTTGCGGAACAAGCTTTTACGGTCAATACCGAGAATGCAATGAACCTCGGAGACCAAGTGAGAGCTTCGACTATCGCATTTGGAATACTTGCCCTTGCTCTATTTGCTTCCATCTGGCTTACCTTACTACTCCGCAAAGGGTTTGCGGCATTGATTGTTCCGATGGAGGCAATTGTAACTACCTGGGATTTACGTAGCCTCGTGGTCACCCGTGGGCAGGACGAAATGGCAGTGATCGGTAAAGCGTTCAACGATCTCATTGCGAAGTTGCGGACCAACGTGTCCAACATCAGTGAATCCACACATTCGGTATCAGCGGCTTCGGAAGAATTCTCAAATACAGCTGCAGTCTTTTCCGATCAAATGGGCTTTATGGGAAGTACCGCCAGGGAAGTGCGGACGATTACCGAGAAAGCTGGTTCGGATATTTCAGGAATCACAGTTTCCGTGTCTCAGCTTTCGGGAGATGTTTCGACCGTGGCGAGCGCCATAGAGGAACTGAACGCGAGCATCAGTGCCGTCAGTGAGCATTGTCGACACGAAGCCGAGGAAGCCGATAAAGCGCAGCAATCCGCCCTTGCCACCCGCAACGTAATGACCCGTCTGAGTAGCCTCGCGGATCAGGTTAGCAAAGTGGTTGATCTTATCGGTGATATTGCCGCACAAACGAATTTACTCGCCTTGAATGCCACCATCGAGGCCGCCACAGCGGGGGAAGCAGGGAAGGGGTTTGCTGTAGTTGCTGGGGAAGTCAAGGACCTGGCCAAGCAAACCGCTAAAGCTACCGATGAGATTTCCACTCAAGTCGACGCACTGCAAAAAGGGGCGCTGGAAGCCATGAACTCCATTGAAGCGATCACCCAATCCATTACCAATGTGCATGAGGTCTCGAATGCGATCTTCCGTACCGTCCAGGAACAATCACTCGCCGTTCATGAGGTTTCCAGGAGCGTGAGTAGCGCAAGCAACGTAGCAAAGGGGATCTCAAAGACGGTGCAGCAGGCAAGTTCCAGTTTGGATGTTGCCGTCGATGGCGTCCGTAAAGTAACTCAGGCAGTGGCTGATGGCGTACAAAGCGCACAAACCATTCAAGACGCCAGCAAGGATCTAGCACATCTGGCCGCAAACCTTAAAAATTCCGTGCAGCATTTCCGCACATAGGGTGAGCAGGCTCACAGCGGGTTAACTTTACGTGTGATAAGGCTCACCCAAAATATTTACAGATATACAATCTCAATAAACCTAATAGCCCATATTCTATAAGCATTTGTAACCATTGCATGCATCAATTCACATCCAAGCGCGCTCCGGGCAGCCCCTTGCAATAAGCGTTTCCAAACGATATCTTTGCTTTATAAATACCAGCAAGGATTGACATATGATTCTCTTCATCATCGCATTCTCACTCGCACTTCTTGTTTCGTTGGGATTTGCTTCATGGGCTGATCAGATCAACACAGAGGAAGACGGCTAATTCGGTAACGCACAAAAAAGAGGCCCCCGCCAATGCAGGAGCCTCTTCGTAATTAGAGCATCTTAGTTGAAGCTATACATCGCAGTGATGTCTTCGCCCGAATCGGTATCGAGATAAACGAACTGATTCATGGAAGCAGACTCGTCTTCCACGAGATCCAGCTTCACACTGTGCTTGTGTTCCAGGTAATGGAAGTAGCGTCCATAATTGTCCACCAGAATCTCGACCACAGGGGATGCCACAACAAGAGTGAAACGCTTACGGCGTCCAAGCTTGGTTGCGCGCGATAGCCAACGGTCAATAAGCGACACAGTGGTTTCGAGAGTGAAGATATGACCAGCACCACCGCAGGTAGGGCACTTGGTGGTCTTCTCGGTCATCAGGTTCATACGCACACGCTTACGAGTCACTTCCATCAAACCAAACTGGCTAATGGAGATGAAGCTAATGGGTGCCTTGTCCTTGCGGATGGCCTTCTTGAATTCCTGGTTGACCAGATCGCGGTCTTCGTCCGTGTCCATGTCGATAAAATCGATGATGACCAGTCCACCGATATCGCGCAGGCGCATCTGCTTGGCGATTTCGTGACAGGCATCCATGTTCGTCTCGAGGATGATCTTGGCCTGGTCCTTGCCATGCACTTTTGGACCGGTATTGATGTCGATAGAGACCAAAGCTTCGGTCTGCTCGATAACCAAGTTGCCACCGCGGGAAAGACGCACGGTACGCGAAAGAGTGCGCTCGTAATCGTCTTCGATTTTGAAGTACTCGAACAGGCTCTCAGTGCTCGACCACAGCTTGACCTTGTCTAGCTTGTCGGGGCTGAGCTCCATGAGGTAATCACGCATCACGTTGTATTCGTTCTTGTCGTCGATGTACACGTAGTCCGTGTTGTCACCGAAGTATTCACGAATCGTGGTCTCGATGGAGTTGGATTCCTGATGGATACAGGATTCACGAGGCATTTCGTTGAAGTTCTGCTTGCAGGCATTCCATTTGGATTCGAGAGTGCGCATCTGCTTTTCGATTTCGGCTTCCGATTCGCCTAAACCGTTGGTGCGCACTATGTAGCCAACGTCGTCAGCCTTGAGTCGACGGACGATTTTCTTGAAATCACGACGCTTGGAACCATCGCGCTCTTTCTTGGAAACGCCGATGAAATTCGTTTTAGGCATGCAGACCAAGAAACGGCCGGCAAAGCTCAAATGCGTGGTGAGACGGGCACCCTTGGTGCTGATAGGCTCCTTGATGACCTGAACCATGATCTGCTGACCCTCTTTGAGGACCTGATCGATGGACAGTTCAGGGGTATTCTTGTGATCGTCGTCTTCTTCGCCGAATTCACGCGCCAAAAGAACGTTGCGGTCAACCGCGTCATCCTGATGCAAGAATCCAGCCTTTTCGAGGCCGATGTCGATAAACGCGGCTTTCAGTCCTGGAAGGACCTTTTGGACCACGCCTTTATAAATGTTGCCCAACACCCGATTTGAGCTGACGCCTTCGACAACGAGCTCAGCGAGCTCCCCGTCTTCCATGATGGCGATGCGCTTCTCGTATGGGGTTGAGCTGATGAGTATTCCACGCTTGGGTGCTTTCATCAGTTAGAAACTCCAGAGTCAATTCAGACAAAAAAATGTAAAGGCCCCGCACTGGCACTGGGAAAAGCCCAGATTGCGCGGGGAGCCTCAGAAATATAGAATTTTCGTAAAACTACTGTACTGGCTTGACAGTTCCATCATCGAGATCGTAATAAGCCTTCACCACCTTCACTTTGCCCTCTTCGATCGCCTTGCGGATAACTGCTGAGCTTGCGATTTTCTCGGCCACCAGGCTTACGTTATTGCGCACGGCGTTTTCCACCACGTCACCTTGCTGGGTCTTGGCCTTGTCGACCGCGGGCTGGATCAGCTTGCAGATGGAGCCGATGCTCCCGGGAGCAGCACCGCCATCGACCGTTGCCTTGACCGCACCGCAGCGCTCATGGCCAAGCACCATGATGAGCGGGGTTCCTAAGTGTTCCACGGCGTACTCGATGCTGCCGATCCCGATTTCGGTAACCACTTCGCCCGCTGAGCGAATGACAAAGAGATCGCCCACGCCCTGATCAAAGACCACCTCGGGGGGAACGCGGGAATCGGAACAGGAGACAATCACCGCAAAAGGGTTTTGGCCTTGGGCGACCTCGCCACGCCGCTCCAGGCTCTGATGCTCATGGGACTGGGTTGCACTGATAAAGCGCTGGTTGCCGGCAAGGAGTTTTTTCAAGGATTCGTCAGGAGTGGGGCCCGATGGAGCCAGTGCAGGTATGGCCCCATGGGCGACAGCCTCTTTTGGTACTTCGGTTTTTGGAGATTTAGCTGGCTCAAGGGCAAAAACGCCAGTGTAGAGCAAGGTGGCCAAGGTCATGAAGGATATGGATTTCATTGGATTTCCTGGAAAATGTGGGCGCCAGAGATTGGCTTATGGGCATGATAACATTTTTCCATACGCAAGGGAATATGGATTCGTTGGCTCGGCCTTAATGGTTGACTAGTCAACCATTAATAAATACATTCGGGCGATGAAAACGACCTCTGTCGCCCTATTTCCCCGCTCACTGGGATATCTAACCGGCAGCATTTCGCAAGCCCTGGCGGACCGACTCCGTCACAATTTCCATACGGAAGGCCTCGATATGCCCCACGCCCAGTTTGTTCTGCTTCTGGATCTATTTGAAGAGGATGGGCAGACACAGCAACGCTTGGCAGACAGGGTATTTAAGGATAAAGCGGCGATTAAGCGCACGGTGGACCACCTGATCGCCAAGGGCCTGGTGAAGCGCAGCGAGGACACCCGCACCCGCAACAACCCCATTTGGCTCTCACCCAAAGCAAGAACACTTGAACCCTTGTTGCGCAAAGTGGCCTCGACAACCATTCAATCCGCGACCCATGGAATTGAAGCCAGCGAGCTAGAACAATGCCTTGCGGTGTTGCGTAAGTTGCACCAGCACCTTGAACTTAAACCACACCAGTTAGAGAAAAAACCATGAAACCCCTTTGGACCCGCGATTTTTCCTTGGCGTTTGCCGCCAACTTTTTAATGGCGTTTGCTTTCTATTTACTCATGCCAACGCTGCCACTTTACTTGACAGGGCAACTCCATATTTCCAAAGCCATGGTGGGAACGATTATGGCCTCCTATGTCGTTGCGGCCCTTGCCATGCGCCCATTTTCCGGATTTTTGATCGACCATTTCCCTCGCAAAATGTTATACGTAATTTCTTTTGCTTTTTTTGCCCTATTGTCGTTCACCTACCTCAGCGCCTCGAGCGAGAGCACCATCTTAGCCATACGCATAGTGCATGGACTGATCTGGGGAGTCATTACCACTGCAGGCAACACCCTTGCGCTCGACATCATTCCCAGCGAACGGCGTGGAGAAGGCATCGGCTTTTACGGGATGTCCATGAACATCGCCATGGCGCTTGGACCCATGACCGGAATTCTACTCAGTGAATCCCGTCCATTTTCCCAGGTATTTACTGTCGCTGTCGTCAGTAGCGTGCTTGGTCTTATTCTCGCGTTGTGCATTCGCGCACCTATTCATGCGCCTCAACCGCACCGCGTGCTGTCCTTGGACCGTTTTCTCTTGATTAGAGGCATACCCACGGGTATTGGACTTCTATTCGTTACCATATCCTACGGACTCATTCTTGCGTTCGCAGCCATGTACGGAAAAGATCATCACATTCAAAATACGGGACTCTTTTTTGTGGTGATGGCGCTGGGAATTATCGTGGCACGCCTACTGACCGGAAAGCTTCTCGATCGGAATCTATGCAAACATGTGGGCATTGCTGGAGGAATCCTTGCGGCATTCAGCCTACTCCTGCTTGGAATTTATCCTGTTGCAGCCTGCTATTTCGCAGTCGCGTTTAGCCTCGGGCTCGGTTATGGAATGAACTTTCCGGCTGTGCAGACGATCATTATCAACCATGGCGACCACCATCAGCGCGGTACGGCCAATTCTACCTTTTTTACGGCCTTCGATATCGGCGTGGGCATTGGCATTGTACTGGGTGGCCAGATTGCGCAATATAGTGATTTGAGCATGGCCTTCCTCGTGGTTGCGGCCATGGCTTTGCTCGGTACTGGGATATTAGGACTCACGCAGGGCAAAGGGTAAACCCTACCCCTTTTTCCGGTCTACCCATTTCGTTTCATTGAAGAGTTGGCCTTCAGTAATGCCATACTTCTCTTGTACATCTAAACGACCAAGAACTTGGTCAGGGGTGAGTTTTCCGCGCAATAGTGCGCTGAATGTTTCGACCTTTTCGCGCACCTGCGAGGCCGTTTCCTGCAACACATCGATGCGGAAGCGACGCACGCCGAGTTCGAGCATCTCGGGCAGAAGTTTCACCATGGACTGCGGACGTCCTAGGTACAAGGTATTGCGACATTCGGCATCTGCTTGTAAATAGTGGCGCTGCCCCTTATGGTCTTCGACCTCGACCTGATGCGACATGCAAGGAACTTTGCAACCAGGGTAACTGGAGCCTTTGGACAGGTACGCGGCAAACACGCAATGCTCCATATGATAGGTCGGAATGTAAAGATGCAGTCCTATTTCAAAAGGCGCGCCTCCGAACTGTTTGATCAGATCAAGCAACTGCTGCCGATTGAGATCCCAGGAAGGCTGCAGCAGCGTCAAGTCCTGTTGGGTAAACCATTGGGCCGCAAGAGAATTGCATACATTGAGGCTATGGTCACCATACAACTCCCCTACTGGGCCATGGGCGCGCAGCCACTGCAATGCCCCCAGGCTCCGCACTAGCACGCGGTCCGGCTTAAGCTCGGCAATGCGCTCCAGATATCTATTCTCGCCTGATTTATGGATACGAAGAGTCGTTATTCCAGCCTGGTAACCCAATTCCCGGATACGCGCCAAGGCATTATCATGTTTGCGGCCGTAATCAAAATCAAGGAACACTGTATCGATTTCAAGCCCTGCAGAAAGCTCTTGCAATTGCTCTTCGCGCCGTATAAATAGATTCAGCTTCGCAGTCTTTTTATCGGCTACTGCCGTGGCCTCCCAGCGAGTTTTTGCGGGGGTTGTCACATCGATGGCGGTGTGCAATTCTTTCCAGCGCAGACGTTCTGCATCGAGTAGGATGCAGGCTTGCTGGCGCAATTCCCGCACCAATTTGCGCGGCACAAAAACATTCGCACCCAGCTTGTTGCCAAAATTTGCAAGTTTATACGCAGTCGCAGACAAAGCACCCAACTCATCCTCAAGCCAAGCAGGAGCAACATTCCCCTCCGTGCGCGCGGCATCGAGAGGCACCGTTCCACTCACGGCAATGCGGTGTCCATTCTGGTCTTCCAGGACCAAGGAAAGCACATCCCCGACAGCTCCACCGAGCACCATCTGTACGGGAACACGCCTATACATTTCTCGATCAGTAAAGCTACGGCGCACTTCAGCTTCCAAGGAAGGTGAATCATTGCGCCATACTTGCCAGCCTCTCTGCAAAGAGCGCAAATCCAAATCGCGACTCATGCCCAGCTCGATCAGGCCTGCCACACGGGTACGGACTTCATACAACCGCCCGCCCACCTCATGCCCAGTAACTGGTTCAATATACACGAGCCCATCGCCAGGAACGCACACAGGTACTCCATCATGAAGCGCTACCAGCACACGTTCGCCCTGTACTTGTTGCACCTCACCGAGCAACACACCCTGGTGGCTCGAATAGAATCCTCCGACCAGCTTTTGATGGTCAGTGCCCTGGAGCCATCCCGTAAACAATCCGCGCGAATACAGGGATTCGAGGGTTTCCATTTGCCGCGCATCCCAGCGGCCCGTGTCGAGCATAGT
>Ga0209125_1002303_pt1 | contig 14993 bp, 15 predicted proteins | sample BarGraIncub1131A_FD_184503 | JGI IMG/M metagenome (GOLD analysis project Ga0209125, IMG submission 184503) | Arctic peat soil microbial communities from Barrow, Alaska - Barrow Graham LP Incubations 11-31A (SPAdes) (version 2) | ecosystem: Environmental > Terrestrial > Soil > Wetlands > Peat... | reverse complement strand
TGTAGTATCATTGTTCAGTGATTTATGGACGATTAAGGCTCTATGACAGAGACGCTTCTTCTTTAGTTTTGGTACGGTTGCGGCCCAAACACGGATTTACGACATATCAAGCTGGACTGGGTACTAGCACTGCCTTATGTGATCTATCGAGGAAAAATTTTACGCCTAGGAGAAGATGGTATAGCAAAGGGCGTATTTATTGATAATGATTACACAGAGTTCAACGTGAGTTTAGCAGCTTCCTTTAATGCGAATTCCAATGATAATAATGCGCGGCGAGGGATGCCGGATTTGGATTATCTTGGTGAACTCGGCCCCCAGTTAAAGATTAAGCTTGGAGAATTGTTTTGTGGTAAAACCGAATTGCAACTGCCTGTTCGTGCAGTATTTTCCACCGATTTTGGCAGAGTCGACCACAGAGGCTATCTCTTCAATCCAAGATTTTACTACAAGCGACAAAACATTTTCAATTCCAGTATCAATATGGATAGCTCTTTTGGCTCCAGTTTTGCCACGAAAAAACTACAAGAATATTTTTACCGAGTCGAGCCGCAGTTTGCAACAGCTACTCGCACTGCGTATGAAGCAGATGGCGGATATTTAGGCAGTAAAATAACACTTGGGCTATTCTATGACATTACGAAACGCCTACAGGCCTATGTCGGCGGGCAAATAGGGTATTACGGTGGTGCCGCGAATGAGGATAGCCCTTTGTTCCGTAGAAAAGTTAATTCATCTGTATTTGTTGGCTTTACATGGTCGATCTTCCAAAGCGATACACGCGTCACCACTTCTGAGTAACCTCACAATAAAGCCTCTAATATGGAGCAGCTCATGGCCGGCCGCCTGTTCAGCATCCTCGCCGTCGCACTGGCGGTAGTTGCCGACACGCTGTGTGAATCGGATTTGAAGTTTGACCCGGCATCGGCGTCGAACCCTGACCCACCTTGATTTGTAACTGACTAATATTCCATGACTGTTGTTCTAGGCCGGGTCAGCATTGGACGCCGATGGAGGGTCTATCTTCGAGGCCGATCCACACCAGAGGGATCGCAGGCGAATTGTTACGAGAGTCACGCATCATATCCCGCTCGATAGCATCCCAAATGAACAGGATTTTCCGCCGTCCAATCGGGCGGAAATAATGAACGCCTAGGCACGGGCTTAGATGATCGGTTCAGGTAAATTGTATCAAGGGAAGGCTGAGAGTGAGTTATGCGAGGGACAGGAGATACAACGTGCTGTTTAAAAAACAAAAAAGGCCAGGTCAAAAGACCTGGCCATTATTTTCTATTTGGAGCGGGAAACGGGATTCGAAAACTGTATGAGAAAACAGCGCAAAGCCTTAAATATTAACAATTTCAGATAGCTACCCATTTAACCCGCTGGCCAAAGTCCACAAAAGTCCAGCATAATCTAACAAAATCTATTTCGTTTAGTGAAAGCTAGGTGAAAGCTAAGGTTTTTATGCCTCCTTAATGGCGGCAAAATCTAAAAATTCCACCATACTTTTAACATGTTCCTCGTTCCTGATTATTGTATCATCTTCTTTTGCGACAACCCCTATATTAACCAGGATCCTTAAAATATCAGCGGGTGATAACCCCCGATTAATTTCATTTGGTAGAGCTCTCATTGCGATTTGTACTGAAGGATCTAAGTCCACATCGTCTAAATCTTCAAAATTTACTCCTTTTTTCTTATAGGCATTCATAAATTTGTCGAATTTCTCCTGGTTTACAACTGCGTTTTTGGTTTTTAACAAAGTATTAAGACCGTTTTCAATATAATAAGAATAAACCTTATCATTGTTTTCCTTGTATTTGCAATCGCTGAAAGTTTCAAAGTGCCTTACAATTCTACGTCTTTTACGTTTTTCAAAATACTCTGAGATAATTATTATCGGGACAACAATAAATCCCATCAACAAAATAAAACCAAAGAAGTATACTGGCACTCTTGTGATCTGCACCAAAATTGGTCCTGAGGTCGTTCGCTTCCAAAATGAATCGGCATTCTGGTTGGATATTCGATCAAACATCGTGATTTGTTTGACACCAGCGATTTTACCTTTTGGAAAAACCGTAAGAGCTTTATCTTCTGGTATTAATATTAAGAACTTTGCATCATAATAATCTTTTGGCTCAATAATTACATTCGTAAACTCAGCATTTCTCGGGTTGCTGAAAGATATGCCAGCATTTTTTCGAAGGTATTCAGTAGACGCTGAGACTATTTCCCCCCTTATGATGTCTCCATTCTCAACAAGTAGTCCCATCTTATCAACATCGTCGTAATACGTTTTTAAAACTGGCGACTTGCCATTGTTAATAACTCTAACAATCAAGACGGAGAGCACCTTCTTAGATTTTCTAATGTCTTCATTGTTATATATTATACTGAGGTCGCCGACATCTTCCTTCACATCTAAAACTCTTGTGCTACTAACTATTTCGTAAGAAATTACTGGGCTTGTGTCACGTATAAATTCGGTATATACCGCAATTGATCCGAATATGACTGCAAGCAGAAACCCCAGAAACGACCACGCAAATTTCTTTTCGATCTGAACCAAACTTGAAATTATTCCCATACTACATATCCTTTACAATGGTCGGAGTTGGCAAGCGGCGAGATTATCGTTGCCTAGTGTCATTTTCAATAAAACATTTTACATGCCCTTATAATCCCCCTATGATAATCCGTCAATACAAAACCGGAGGTCTTCATGCTGGCCGTTGAAAAGTGGGCTATGGGGAGGAATCCCGCATTTGCTTTTCTTGCTATTAATCACGCATTAATGGCAAGAACTCAATGCGAAGCGTTACAACATATCAAAGAACGCCGTATTTTTGGTCATAAATTTCCACTACCAGATTTGCCTTCATGGTTCGCAATGTACCGTTCAAGGAAGCCTCTGCTTGCGTACAAGCGTCTTATCTCACATTCTTCTGATTTCACAGATGAACAGATAGATCTTTTTAGTGAATTTAGGAAATTGGACAAAGCCCTAAAAAATAATCCAAAAATGGTTATCAATATTCCTACTCCTGAGGAGATAGAAACATCTCTGGCAATGTGGAAAGGCTTTTGTTCAAAGACCTTCACAGAAATTGAAGAAGAAATTGCAAAAATTCAATTTGATTCCGAAATGCAAAAGAAATTTGATAATTCGCTAGCACGTCACGAGTTACCTCTAGGCTTTTACTTTCTAGTTTACGCTCCCTGCTTGCTGTTCTATGGCGCTCCGCCTTCTGACTTGTACCGTAAAGCTCTGAAGCACGACCTGTCAGCAATTGAGCAATTACTTAAACTCGATCCTCTGACCCTCCATGACCCTGCTATTGGTTTCCAGATACAGTCGATCCGCTTAAACGGTAAAGCTAATGATTACGACCGGATTTTAGCTGCCATTTCAAAAAGTCCAGTTATCAGTTACCAAGACATGAAAACCGAACGAAAAACCATCAAGAGTGACCAGGGAGCGTTGATTTACGTATTAGCTATGGCGTTCAAAAATAACTTAAAAGTCCCACACATTAGGGGCTTATATGATGCGCTTGCTGCAGATTTTGAGGGCACTCTTCAAGATACTGACATCACCAGTCCTGAAGGATTTGATAAAACAATAAAGACAAAAGCTGCTGCATGGCACAAATTGCACCAACAACCGGAAAAACAAAAATAATTCCGTTTCCGCGACCCACCACCCGCCTTCATGGAACCCTGAGGAAAATTTCATTCCTCAGGAGCTTCTATGAATCAGCATCAGCCGCAATCTGCAAAACCTCTCCCCACCTATAACACTACCGACCAACAGCACCAAAAACAGCCCGCACGACCCGCCTGTGGCCCCGGCTCTGCCGGGGTCATTGGTGGGACGGCGGAACAGGTTTTAGCAAAGCAGCAACAACCACCGCGGCCACTTCCAGGGATGGAAAGGTTCTTTCCGCCGGAGGCGCCTCTTGAACTTGATAGTAGTTCAGAAACTCTGACAGAAACCATTGATCGTATCCTTGAAAAACCCTCCCTTCATCGCGACCTTCGGTTCCTTTCTCCCAGCCAGAGAGACACCCTTTTGGATTGGGAACAGGAAAACGGCATGGGCGTTGGTGCCTGCCTTAATGTCTTCCCAAGTGGGGAAGTAACTGGCGGGTGCTATTCCCTCGGCAGAAGAAACGCTCCTGGTACAAGGGGCAAAGTCATTTCCGAAGAGTTCACCAAACAGGCACGCAAAACCATCAGGCGTGCTGTGGAAAGCAAGACCACCTCCTTTAAGCTTTTCATCACCTTAACATTTGACCCGAAAAGCGCCACGCTTAACGAATCCGGCCAAGTGGATCACGATTGGGCCAAAAAGGAATTCACTCGCTTTCTCAATACCATCAAGAAGAAATACGACAGGTTAGCTGATAAGACCGGCAAGGAATACAGAAAGCTTAGTTATATCTGGGTTGCCGAAATCCAGGAGAAAAACACAAATAACATCCACTTCCATATCCTGGCCAATCAGCCTTTTATCAACGCTCAGTGGCTCGCCAACATATGGGGCCAATCCTCCAATAGCGTCAATGTAAAGAAGCTCAACAACCAGGAGCATGCCGCGAATTACATGCTCAAGTACATGAAGAAAGGTAACTGCCCTATAGCGGGGAAGCGGTACGGCATGACGCAAGACCTTATCAAGGGTGCGAAGCCAGTAACATACAGGTTTGACGGCAGGGGTAAAAGAAGCGCCTTCCTGCAAGTCCTTCGTGATTTAACCTGGGAGATCGAGCAAAACGGCGGTCATGCTTTGGAATGGGGCTTCCAGATACCACCACCTAAGCGGGAAAGCGTCTGGAGGGATCGACAAGGCACTATCCGCACTAAAAAAGGAACCTCGTCACAAATCGCCTCTAAGCTCTTTGATCGCGTGAATGAGGCTGCTGCCGGAATAGATGCAGGTCTTGCAATCCTGGAAGATGAAGGGGGAAATGATGAATTCGTTCCCTTCTGAGGTGCTGACCGTCGAAGAGTTCGCCAAAAAGCTCCATGTCTCCAGGGCCACCGTGTTTGCCTGGATAAAGCGTGGGGCGCTCATTGAGGGGGAGCATTTCTTCAAGCTGGGCCGTGTGCTGCGCTTTGTCTGGAGCGGTCAATTGTTGGCGGGGCTGCTGCAAGGCTCCGGTGCGGATCGTCCTCAACCCGTGAAAGCCGTAATCCAGGAAAAACCCTCTCCCATAAATTGGGAATACTGATTTTTATAAAATGTGCTATGTTCCCCCTCGGACTTTGGCCGGTGGGGAATGGATAGCTTCGGAGGATACCATGAAGCGAACGACCCACCAAAACGATGTGCAGCTCTTTGACAACCAGGAGAAGAAACAGGGAACCATCATCAGAAAGCCAGGCTCCCGCAGGCTTTACATTCTCTTCTACTACTTCAACAAGCGGGTGGAGAAAACTACCGGAGAGACCGACACCCCGAAGAATCGCCTTAAGGTGCGGGCCTGGCTGGATCGGGTCATTGAAAAGAGGGATGCCGGCAAGCTGATCTTTGCCGAGGCCTTCACCGGTGCCTCCGAAGAAGAGAAAGCCTACTTCGCCAAGCTGGAGGGGTGGCAGTATGCACCGGAACCTCGGGACATCCTGTTCGGCTCATACGTGCAAGAATGGAACAAGGACGTATGGAGCCACTTTCCAGAAGGGACAAAGAAGGACGATTACAAGCAAATCATCAACTATTGGCTCGTTCCCTACTTCCAGGACAAAACCTTTTTCCAGATCAGCGGGGTAGAGATACAGCGCTTCTTCACTACGTTGAAATGGCAGAAAGGAAAGCACAAGGGGGAGCCGCTTTCCAAGGCAAGGGTAAAGAACATCCTGATACCGCTTCGAACCATCTGGAACGATGCAATAGACCAGTATCGCTGGACGCTGCACAACCCCTTTCCCAACTTAAAGAAGCATCTTCCCAAGACGCAACCGAAACGGCGGGAAGGGTTCCGCTTCGATGAATGGCAGGAATTTTTAAAACATATCGATCCCTGGTATCAGCCGGTGGTCGAGCTGATGCTGTTAACCGGGATGATCAATTCGGAGATTGCAGGGCTGCAAAGGGGGGACATCCACCCTGATTACATCCAGGTGCAACATACCATCGTCAGGGGGCGGGAGCAGGCCACACCAAAGACCCGCTACAGAATCAGAAAAATCCCCATCACTCAGGCGATCCGCAAGCGGTTGGACATCCTCCAGGCAAGAAGCACCGATTTGATGCTTGTCACCACCAAAACCGGAACAGCATTCCGCCCCGCCAACTTCCGGAAAGATGTCTGGGAGAAAGCACAGAAAGCAAGCGGTATCACCGACAAGGTGCCCTATTCTCTCCGGCATTCCTTCGCGGCATGGTCGCTTACCCTCTGTATCGACATGAACAAGCTGGTGCGGCTCATGGGTCATGGATCGAAGAAAATGGTCTATGAGGTTTACGGGGATTACATCGAGGGGCTGGAACAGGACGCCTGGAAGATTCTAGAGTACTTCGGAAGGGACTTCATCGAAACCAAGGGGCAAAGACCGCCTCACTTCCTGGGACATCCCAGCACAGCAAATACGGTGCTCCCTGGTTCCTTTCTCCGCTTAGAACATCCTACAGGGGATCAAACAGAAAACCCCTACCCTCATTACAGCTCTCTTAGTGAAAGCTTTGGTGAAAGCAGGGGTAATATGTCAAGAATCGTAAATGATTCTATTTAGTTGTATGGAGCGGGAAACGGGATTCGAACCCGCGACTTCGACCTTGGCAAGGTCGCACTCTACCACTGAGTTATTCCCGCTCAACGAGCTTCCTTTTATAACAAATGGTGCCGGCACAGTCAACACCTTTTTTACCAGACAGTCTATTTTATTGATCTGCGTCCTCAACAATTATCAGTATCACAACGGGCATCATCAGCTATACTGTAGCCATGAGAAAGACTGACAAGATACGCGACCTCATCGCCTGCGAGGCGGCCCGGCTCATGTATGAGGACGGGGTGGGGGAATACCGGGACGCCAAGAGAAAGGCCGCCAAACGCTTCGGCCCGGAGAAAGCGCTCTCGCTCGGCTCCCATCTCCCGAGCAACGCGGAAATCCACCAGGCTCTTGCCAACCTGATCTCGACCCGGGAGGAGGATCTGCTCCCGGAACGCCTGCTGAAGTTGCGGCTTCTCGCCCTTGCCTACCTTGAGCTCTTCGCCGATTTCTCCCCGTACCTGGTCGGTTCGGTCCTCTCGGGAACGGTGACCGACCGCAGCGACATCGACATCCACCTGTTCCCCGACTCCATCGAGGAGGTGGAGGATTTCCTGGGCCGGCGCGGCATCCCCTTCGAAACCGAGACGGTGCCGATCCGAAAGGGCGGCAACATCACCGATTATACCCACATCTACCTGGACGACGCGGGGGTCGTCATCGAATGCTCGGTGTATCCCGTCGAGGAGAAGCACAACCGGACGGTGAGCAGCATCACCGGGAAACCGATGGAGCGGGCCAGCATGAAACAGCTGAAAAGAATAATCGCCGCAAGTCTGGGCGAGGAGGAATCGAATGCGGAACCGTAAGGCGGAGGGAGGCGTGAGACGCACGGGTCCGCTGTTGCTCGCGTTCCTGCTCCTTTCGGGCTGCGGGGCGCTGAACGACTCGCTGGTGCGGTTCTGGTTTCAGGATCGGGAACTGGGCGAGCGGGTGAATTCACAGATAAGGGAAGGGCTGGAACGAAGGATGTCTGCACCGGCGGAAGTGCCGAAAATACCGGCGCCGGCTTTTCTGGATCAGGGTTAGGTAGAATCAATCCAAAGCTCGCACACGGATTTGACGGATTGAGTTAAACGGATCAAAGCGGATCAGGCATAAGCTTTGGGTTAAACTAAGGCTTAGAGTTTAATCTGACTTTATCCAGCGTTGTCCGGTTTAATTCCTGCAAACAAACCACAAAGAACCATTAGCCACAAAAAGGCACAAAACGCGCAAAAAGTTAAGGGCATTAAAGGTTTATTTTGTGCCTTTTGTGCATTTTTGCGGCTAAAAAGATTCTGGTTTCTTTTTTGGAATTAGTTTGAGCTTGTTTGTTGCAATTCAGACTTTAAGGCGCGGCGATTGTTGTGGGCAAAAAGCAAACCAGACACTGCTGGATTTTATCCGTTCAATCCGTTAGATCAGTGTGCGAGCTTTTGTAGTTTGCTTTGTCCGTTCAGGTCCGGTGCATCCGTGTGCCGGAGTGGTCATCTGACAAACGGGGCGGACGTGCGGGGGACTGCGGACTGGTCAAAGCTGGCGACGCCCCATTGAAGGACTTCTCCGGGAGCAGCGCCCTCTAGTGCCGGCGGCGGGGATTGCCCCAGAAAGCGGAGCGCCGAAAGGAGCAGCGCCCCTCCCTCGCCGGCAAGATCGCGGCCGGCGGCAATGGAGACCGCGTGATCTCTCTTGCTGAGTTTGGCGCCGTCCGGCCCGGTAACCAGCGGCAGGTGACAGTAGCTGGGTGTCACATACCCGAACAAGCGCTGCAGATAGATCTGGCGAGGCGTGGAACTCAGCAGGTCCGCGCCGCGCACCACCTGGTTCACCCCCAAAGCGGCATCGTCCACCACCACGGCAAGGTGATAGGCGTACGGCCCATCGGCCCGGTGGATTACGAAATCTCCACATGACGCGCTGAGGTGCTGGCTGTAGCGCCCCATGATGACATCGTCGAAGGAGATCACCTCGTCGTAGACCTTTACCCTGAGCGCCCTCTCTACCTTACTGGCCGGCAGCCCGTCTCGGCAGATGCCGGGGTAGACCAGGCCGTCCTCGTGGGGGGCCGAGGCTATCTGGGCGATCTCGGCCCTGGTACAGCCGCAGGGGTAGGCAAGCCCGCGTCGCACCAGCTCCTGCGCCGCTTCCCGGTAATGATCGGTGCGCCGGCTCTGGTAGACCACCTCGCCGTCCCACTGGAATCCGAGGCTCTCCAGGGTCGCCAGCATGTCGTCGGCGATTCCCGGCACGACGCGCGGCTGGTCCAGGTCCTCCATCCGCAGATGCCAGATCCCCCCGGATCTCTTCGCCATGAGATAGCTGCCGAGCGCGGCAACCAGGGAACCCAGATGGAGCGGACCGGTGGGAGAAGGGGCAAAACGGCCGATGACCATCTGATCGTTCGCGACTGAATGATTCAAGAAACCACCTTCAAAATCGCCTCACGCAAAGACGCAAAGACGCAAAGAAAATCAATCTAATCGGTAAACCTGATTAGTTTCAACCTTCCACTAGTCACGTTCCTCCCACTTCAAGGGGGAGGTCGGGAGAGGGATTGGGATCTTTTGGCGCCGAGCTAACCCATCCCCACCCCGCCCCGCCCCTTGAAGGGGAGGGAGTTTCTCTACTGCTTGGCGTCCTCGCGTGGGGCGTTGTCGGTTAGAGGTATGAGCAGCAGTAGTCGGTGATTACCGTCACTTTCAGCTTGAAGCTCGCGTTCTCCGGCACCTCGAACGCTTCCCCGCCCTTGACGGCTACCCATTCGGAGGATCCGGGAAGAAGCACGGTCAACTCGCCGGCAAGTATCTCCATCAGCTCGGCGGAACCGGTGTTGAAGCTGTACTCGCCCGGCGCCATGATGCCGAGCGTTTTCCGGGTACCGTCGGCAAAGATGACGGTGCGGCTGGTCACTGCGCCATCGAAATAGACATTGGCCTCTTTGACCACCGTTACATTGTTGAATTCAGACACTGCATACCTCCTTGGATTTTATAAATATTCATCTAAAGCGGAAGTTACTTGCCACAAAAAAAACAAAAAAATATTCGGGCTAGCGCGGCCACTCCCCGGAATCCCATCGCGCCAGCGCGGTCTGCGCCCTGAAACCGATGAGTCCGGGCAGCTCCGCAATTCTGGCGAGAACGGGCCTGCAACGCTCCGGCGCCTCGCGCAGTGCGTAGACGGCTGCCATTCCGGCTACGGCGGGGTCCTCGTCATCGAGCAGGGCGAGGAAGCGCTCCAAGCCGCCCTCACGATGCAAGGCCGCATAAAACCTGTCCAGGCACTCCACCTGCACGGTGGCGAGTTCTTCCTGCATTTCCTCAACCGCCTCGGCGTGCCTGACCGCGGCCTTCGCGAACCAGCCGATAAGTTTTGTCACCTTCTCCTGTTGCTGCAAGCGCTACCTCCCTGCATAATGCCAAGCGCTCTCACCGAACTCCCGAGCTGCGACGCATGCTAGTATTCCGGAAAAGGTTAGCAGTTTTTCGCCAGGCATTCAAGGATTTCATGATTGAGTGGGAGAGAGAGAACCAATCTCCTGATCCGCTCAATCAGTTTTGTAGCCGCGCTCCATTGCCCTGTTACTTTGCCTTATCCCCGGATACCACGAAAAAAGGCGGGGTTGCCCCCGCCTCTTCTTGCTGCCTTTATGCCTGTAACTATTAAATGTCGAAGTACAGTGCGAATTCGAGGGGGATCGGACGCATACGGACCGGGTTGACTTCGAATTCGGTTTTGTACTCAATCCACTTGTCGACCACGTCGGGGGTGAAAACATCCCCTTTGTAGAGGTATTCGTGGTCTTCCTTGAGCGCCTGCAGCGCCTCTTCGAGGCTCCCGGGTGCGGAAGGAATGGTGGCCAGTTCCTCGGGGGAAAGACCGTAGATGTCCTTGTCGAGCGGCTGGCCCGGATCGATCTTGTTCTCGATCCCGTCGAGGCCTGCCATCAGGAGCGCGGCAAAGGCGAGGTAGCCGTTGCAGGAAGGGTCCGGCGTGCGGTACTCGACCCTCTTCGCCTTCGGGTTGGAGGAGAACATCGGGATACGCAGCGAAGCGGAACGGTTACGGCTGGAGTACGCCATGTTCACCGGAGCCTCGTAGCCCGGCACCAGGCGCTTGTAGGAGTTGGTCGTCGGGTTGGTGAAGGCGCACAGGGAGCGGGCATGCTTGATGATGCCGCCGATGTAGTAAAGCGCCATCTGGGAAAGCCCGCCGTACTTGTCGCCGGCGAACAGGTTGACGCCGTCCTTCCAAAGCGACATGTGGCAATGCATCCCGGAGCCGTTGTCCCCGTAGAGCGGCTTCGGCATGAAGGTCGCAGCCTTGCCGTTGCGGTTGGCGACGTTCCTGACGATGTACTTGAACCACTGCAGCTGATCGGCCATGTCGACCAGCGGCGAGAAACGCATGTCGATCTCGGCCTGGCCGCCGGTGGCGACTTCGTGGTGCTGGCACTCGACGCGGATCCCGACTTTCTGCATTTCCATGACCATCTCGTTACGGAGATCGTTCTGGGAGTCGGTCGGTGATACCGGGAAGTAACCACCCTTGTAGCTCGGCTTGTAGCCCAAGTTGGGGAACTCTTCGCGGCCGGTGTTCCAGGCCCCTTCGGAGGAGTCAACCGCGTAGAAGGACGCGTTCGGGGTGGAGTCGTAACGGACGTCGTCGAAGATGAAGAATTCGGCTTCCGGTCCGAAGTACGCGGTATCGGCGATGGAGGTCGAGCTCAGGTAGGCCTCGGCCTTGCGGGCGATGTTACGCGGGTCGCGGCTGTAGTCTTCCTTGGTGATCGGATCGAAGATGTCGCAGATGAGCGAAAGGGTCGGGAGCGCGGTGAAGGGATCCATCCTGGCAGTCTTCGGGTCCGGGATGATGATCATGTCGGAGGCGTGAATCGGCTGCCAGCCGCGGATGGAGGAGCCGTCAAAGCCCTGCCCTTCCTCGAAGGTGTCCTCGCCGAACTCGCTCATCGGCACGGTGAAGTGCTGCCAGATACCGACAAAGTCCATGAACTTGAAATCTACCATCAGCACGCCGTTTTCTTTGGCAAACTCAACTACTTCTTTGGGTGTCATCTACAATCTCCTTTCAAAATGGGTAAAAATTGATCGATTAAAGGGCGTCTTCGCCCCGTTCACCGGTCCTGATGCGAACTACTTCTTCAACGGGGGTAACGAAGATCTTGCCGTCGCCGATCCGACCGGTCTTTGCTGCCTGCTCGATGGCGTCGACCACCTTGCCGACCATCTCGTCGGACACGATGATCTCCATCTTTATTTTGGGTATGAAGTCGACCACGTACTCGGCGCCACGGTACAGTTCCGTGTGCCCCTTCTGGCGGCCAAACCCTTTTACCTCGCCGATCGTGATCCCCTGGATGCCTATTTCGTTGAGCGCCTCTTTCACTTCATCAAGCTTGAAAGGCTTTATGATTGCTTCGACTTTTTTCAAGGCTAGGTACCTCCGCTTCCGATTTTCTGTGCGCACAAATTATAAAGAGCTCGCCATGAAAATGCAAGATTAATAAACCACGGACTGAAGGTTGGTGACTCCATTTAAAGGCAAGTTTTCTGCCAATCGGCAGTGGTCGATTACCGGCACGACATTCCGGCAGCAAGCAAAAAAAACTACTCCCGAAATTGGAGGCCGCTAGATTACAGCCCAAATTTCAGGCAAGACACGCCTATGTCCAGCCCTGCTTTTCTGGGGAACCGCCCCCGGCAAAACCATGCATTGACTGTGACGGTAAAAGAAGGAGCCCCCGCCAGAAGGCTCCTTTTTTAGGCAAACTAAGTAAAGAGCCAGGGACTACAGAATGAAAAGCATCTCCCCATAGGTCGGCAGCGGCCAGTATTTGGCAGCTATGATTTTTTCCAGCGCGTCACCATCGGCACGCAGTTCAAGCATTTTGGCAAACACAATTTCCCTGAATGCAGCGGCCTGCTTATCGAGATCGGCAATATTCAGCGCGTCTTCAAGAGCTTTCTCCAGCGCCTTGGCATTGCTGCTCATGGAGGCCAGCTTGTCGCAGAGATCTTCCAACAACTCCTTCTGGGCCGTGACGTTCAGCTTGCCAGATACGGCCGTAACGGCGTTTATCGATGTCGCTACCGTTGTCGCATATTCCATGGCTGTAGGGATTATGCTGTGGTTGGCCATGTCGATCATGGTCAGGGCTTCAATATTCAAAGTCTTTACATATTGTTCGACCATGATTTCATAACGTGCATGAAGTTCTTTTTCGGTAAAGACTTTGTGAGCGACAAACAGCTCTACGGCTTCTTTTGTCACCAGCTCCTTAAGTGCCTCGGGAGTGTTGGGGATATTCAGCAGGCCGCGTTTTGCGGCTTCCTCGACCCACTCGTCGGAATAGTTGTTGCCGTTAAACACAACGCGCTTGTGTTTCTTGGCGGTTTCCTGAAGCAGTTTCTCAAGGTCGGCATCAAAGTTTTTCGAGTTTTCAAGCTTGTCGGCAAAACCCTTCAGCGCCTCGGCAATGATGGTGTTGATGATAATGTTGGGGCCAGAGATGGAGAAGGATGAACCGAGCATCCTGAATTCGAACTTGTTACCGGTAAAGGCGAACGGTGAGGTTCTGTTTCTGTCGGTGGCATCCTTGGGCAGTGCGGGAAGGGTAGTTACGCCGATCTTCATATCAGCGTTCTTAGAGGATGATTTTTCTTCGCCGGCCACGATCTGGTCGATGATATCGGCAAGTTGGTCGCCAAGGAAAATCGAAATGATTGCCGGAGGCGCTTCGTTGGCGCCCAGACGGTGGTCATTGCCGGCGTTGGCGCAGGAGCTGCGCAGCAGTCCGGCATAGGTGTCCACAGCTTTGATGGTTGCCATGAGGAAGGTCAAAAATTGGGCGTTTTCATGCGGGGTATGACCCGGCTCAAGCAGGTTCTGTCCGTCATTTGTGCTCATGGACCAGTTGTTGTGTTTGCCGGAACCGTTGACGCCGGCAAACGGTTTTTCGTGCAGCAGGCAGACCAGATCATGTCTGAGAGCGACCCGCTTGAGAACATCCATAACCATCTGGTTGTGGTCGGTGGCGATGTTGGTATTCTCAAAAATCGGGGCGAGTTCAAACTGTCCGGGTGCCACTTCGTTGTGCTGGGTTTTGGCGGTAACACCCAGTTTCCAAAGCTCTTCGTTTACTTCCTTCATGTAGGACAGCACTCTTTCCTTGATGGTGCCGAAATAGTGGTCTTCCAGTTCCTGGCCTTTGGAGGACATGGCGCCGAACAGCGTCCTGCCGGCCATCATCAGGTCGGATCTTTTCAGGAAGAAAGACTTGTCCACAAGGAAGTATTCCTGTTCGGCTCCGACGGTCGAGGTTACCCTGGTGGCACTCGGATTTCCGAACAATTTGAGAACGCGTAGCGCCTGTGTGGAAAGCGCTTGCATGGAGCGGAGCAGAGGGGTCTTTTTGTCCAGGGCCTCACCGGTGTACGAGCAGAAAGCGGTGGGGATACAGAGAGTTATGACGTCAGCCTCTTCTCTCAGGAAGGCGGGTGAAGTACAGTCCCAGGCGGTATAGCCCCTGGCTTCAAAGGTTGCCCTCAAGCCGCCGCTCGGGAAAGAGGAGGCATCCGGCTCACCCTTGACCAACTCTTTGCCGGAGAACTCCATCAGGACGCCATTTTCTGACGGTGTAATGAATGAGTCGTGTTTTTCTGCGGTGATACCGGTCATCGGCTGGAACCAGTGGGTAAAATGTGTTGCGCCTCTTTCAACGGCCCACTCTTTCATTGCCGTTGCGACAACATCTGCGATGGAAGGGTCCAGCGGCAGACCTTCGTCTATGGTCTTCTGCAGGTTTTTGAAAACACCTTTCGGCAACCGTTCTCTCATAACTGACTGGTTAAATACGTTTTGCCCAAACATTTCCACTGAACAGCCTCCTTTTTAGACAGCGTTGCGTAAAAAATAAGCAGCATGCTTATCGGATAATTGTTCTTTTCGGGGTTTACCGGACCATTTTGGTAAGCTTCGGAATTCGTTGCAAGAGAGGTGCCAGTCCTTGGTGGCCAGGCGGATTGTTCGCAGGCTCGCCACGACCGGCAGGTTCCGGGGGGTCGTCTACCAGGTAAGAGCACCGAACGGGCCAACCCTAGTACCCAGTCCAACTTGAAATAACGGGGAACAGTTCAACACCGTCTGTTGTTTTTTGTAGGTTGGCGGTGAGCGGTCTCATCGTGAACCCCAACGTTGCTATGTTGGGGTTC
>Ga0209125_1002301_pt1 | contig 14996 bp, 6 predicted proteins | sample BarGraIncub1131A_FD_184503 | JGI IMG/M metagenome (GOLD analysis project Ga0209125, IMG submission 184503) | Arctic peat soil microbial communities from Barrow, Alaska - Barrow Graham LP Incubations 11-31A (SPAdes) (version 2) | ecosystem: Environmental > Terrestrial > Soil > Wetlands > Peat... | reverse complement strand
TAGTTCTCCTGACAAAAGCAGCTATGCTTCCCTGCGGTATCCTTTAGCACACCCTTCCCAAACCGCTACCTTCCCGGTTCGAAGCGTCTTTTTTCCCCATAACTTCCTCCCTTCTCAGGGCAAACGCCCCCGTTTCCCCGTTAAGTTTCTGCCTTCCTCAGAGTGAAGAATGCCCCTTCTCCCCGCACCAATCGTGCCATTAATGCCTTGCAGCGAACTTTTCTTCCCTGTGTGCAAAAAAACTTTTACCTGTTTATCGTCAATCTTTCAGCCGTTTAGACCCCTGTAGCATGCTACCCTTCAAAAGAAAGTTGCCAATATATTTGGAGCGTATAGTAAAAGGGAGTACTTTTGCACTCGCTTTTAAGGACAGCGGTCCAACAGAAGAAAGCAGCCGGAATCCTTTCCTGCGTTTCGGAGGGCGTTAAGCCATCCTTGATCAGATAAAAAAGATTTCAAAAAAAGCTGCAAGTATTTTGTCAGGAAGAAAAAAGGTGTTACCTTTGCCGTCCGATTCCCTTTGGGGAATTGAGTTTGGAAGCAAACATTCGATCTTTGAATAAATTATAAACAAGTAGTACAAGAGCGGGATTGATGAGGTGTGAACCTTATCGATTTCAACCGTCCAATTTAGCAATAAATAAAGGAAATGATTGTTCTGAGCAGAGAAAACAAAAAAGTAAAATTTTTACAACGAAGAGTTTGATCCTGGCTCAGGATGAACGCTAGCGACAGGCTTAACACATGCAAGTCGAGGGGTAGCAGGGTAGCAATACCGCTGACGACCGGCGCACGGGTGAGTAACGCGTATCCAATCTACCTGTAACTCGGGGATAGCCTTTTGAAAGAAAGATTAATACCCGGTAATACTGAGAGTGAGCATTCATATTCAGTTAAAGATTTATCGGTTACAGATGAGGATGCGTCCCATTAGATAGTTGGTAGGGTAACGGCCTACCAAGTCAGCGATGGGTAGGGGTTCTGAGAGGAAGGTCCCCCACATTGGAACTGAGACACGGTCCAAACTCCTACGGGAGGCAGCAGTGAGGAATATTGGTCAATGGGCGAGAGCCTGAACCAGCCAAGTCGCGTGAAGGATGACTGCCCTATGGGTTGTAAACTTCTTTTTTAGGGGAATAAAGTGAGTCACGTGTGACTTTTTGTATGTACCCTACGAATAAGCATCGGCTAACTCCGTGCCAGCAGCCGCGGTAATACGGAGGATGCGAGCGTTATCCGGATTTATTGGGTTTAAAGGGTGCGTAGGCCGACTTTTAAGTCAGCGGTGAAATTTTCCGGCTCAACCGGGACATTGCCGTTGAAACTGATAGTCTTGAGTGTAAATGAGGTAGGCGGAATGTGTGGTGTAGCGGTGAAATGCTTAGATATCACACAGAACTCCAATTGCGAAGGCAGCTTACTGGCATACAACTGACGCTGAGGCACGAAAGTGTGGGTATCAAACAGGATTAGATACCCTGGTAGTCCACACAGTAAACGATGATAACTAGCCGTTGGCGATACACAGTCAGTGGCAGAGCGAAAGCATTAAGTTATCCACCTGGGGAGTACGCCGGCAACGGTGAAACTCAAAGGAATTGACGGGGGCCCGCACAAGCGGAGGAACATGTGGTTTAATTCGATGATACGCGAGGAACCTTACCCGGGCTTGAATTGCAGAGGAATAACGTGGAAACATGTTAGCCAGTAATGGTCTCTGTGAAGGTGCTGCATGGTTGTCGTCAGCTCGTGCCGTGAGGTGTCGGCTTAAGTGCCATAACGAGCGCAACCCTCATATTCAGTTACTAACAGGTTATGCTGAGGACTCTGGATAGACTGCCGTCGTAAGATGTGAGGAAGGTGGGGATGACGTCAAATCAGCACGGCCCTTACGTCCGGGGCGACACACGTGTTACAATGGGGGGTACAGAAGGTCGCTACACAGTGATGTGATGCTAATCCCAAAAGCCTCTCTCAGTTCGGATCGAAGTCTGCAACCCGACTTCGTGAAGCTGGATTCGCTAGTAATCGCGCATCAGCCATGGCGCGGTGAATACGTTCCCGGGCCTTGTACACACCGCCCGTCAAGCCATGGGAGCCGGGGGTACCTGAAGCACGTAACCGCAAGGATCGTTCGAGGGTAAAACTGGTGACTGGGGCTAAGTCGTAACAAGGTAGCCGTACCGGAAGGTGCGGCTGGAACACCTCCTTTCTGGAGCTGAACAATCTTGGTTGAAATAGGGTCCTGCTTTTGTACTTGTTTATATTTTACGATATTGGAGTCACCTAGGTGATGAGCCTGTACTCAGGCGATTTGACAGTCCTATAGCTCAGTTGGTTAGAGCGCTACACTGATAATGTAGAGGTCGGCAGTTCAAATCTGCCTGGGACTACCCTGGGATTTGATAATTCGGGGGATTAGCTCAGCTGGCTAGAGCACCTGCTTTGCACGCAGGGGGTCAACGGTTCGAATCCGTTATTCTCCACACACTCAGTACAAACTGAGATCGTTCTTTGACATGATGTAATAAAGTTGATTGTAATAAATTCAGTATAGAGCTGAAAGAGATAAAGAAAGTAAGAGCGCATGGTGGATGCCTTGGCTCTCGGAGGCGATGAAGGACGTGATAAGCTGCGATAAGCTTCGGGTAGGTGCAAATAGCCTTTGATCCGAAGATTTCCGAATGGGGCAACCCGGCAGGAGTAATCCTGTCACAACTTTACAGTTGAGCAAACGCGGGGAACTGAAACATCTTAGTACCCGTAGGAGAAGAAAATAAAAATGATTCCGCAAGTAGTGGCGAGCGAACGCGGAAGAGCCCAAACCGGCCATGTTTCGGCATGACCGGGGTTGTAGGACTGCGACAAAGGACTTTAAAATCGGACAGGAAGCCTCTGGAAAGTGGCGCCACAGAAAGTGATAGTCTTGTACCGGAACGGTTTTAATACCTGGCAGTATCCTGAGTAGCGCGGAACACGAGAAATTCTGTGTGAATTAGCGGGGCCCATCCCGTAAGGCTAAATACTCCCGAGAGACCGATAGTGAACCAGTACCGTGAGGGAAAGGTGAAAAGTACCCCGAACAGGGGAGTGAAATAGTTCCTGAACCCATGCGCTTACAAGCGGTCGGAGCATCTTTATGGTGTGACGGCGTGCCTTTTGCATAATGAACCTACGAGTTACTTTTACTGGCAAGGTTAAGGGATTCAGTCCCGGAGCCGAAGCGAAAGCGAGTCTTAATAGGGCGATCATAGTCAGTAGGAGTAGACGCGAAACCAAGTGATCTACCCTTGGTCAGGTTGAAGGTTGGGTAACACCACCTGGAGGACCGAACCGATAAGCGTTGAAAAGCTTCCGGATGAACTGAGGGTAGGGGTGAAAGGCTAATCAAACTTGGAGATAGCTCGTACTCCCCGAAATGCATTTAGGTGCAGCCTTGAATAATTATATACAGAGGTAGAGCGACTGATTGGATGAGAGGGCTTCACCGCCTATCAAGTCCAGATAAACTCCGAATGCTGTATATATCAATTCAGGAGTGAGGGCGCGGGTGCTAAGGTCCGCGTCCGAAAGGAGAAGAATCCAGACCATCAGCTAAGGTCCCGAAATATATGCTAAGTTAATCTAACGAAGTCCGGTTGCCGTGACAGCTAGGATGTTGGCTTGGAAGCAGCCATTCATTTAAAGAGTGCGTAACAGCTCACTAGTCGAGGAACTGGGCGTGGATAATAATCGGGTATAAGCATATTACCGAAGCTGTGGAATATGACATAGTCATATTGGTAGGGGAGCATTCCAATATCGTAGAAGGCGAACCGTCAGGTTTACTGGAGAGATTGGAAAAGCAAATGTAGGTATAAGTAACGATAAAGAGAGTGAGAAACTCTCTCGCCGGAAGACTAAGGATTCCTGATCAACGCTAATCGGATCAGGGTTAGTCGGGGCCTAAGGATAAGCCGATAGGCGATGCCGATGGAAGAAACAGTTAATATTCTGTTACTACCCTAAAGAGCGATGTGGAGACGAAGCAGTGAAAATCTTGCCGCCTGACGGAATAGGTGGTTAAAGGGTGTAGATATTGAGAGTCGTAGGCAAATCCGCGATTTGAGTCGAACCTGATAGTATCGTGCGTCCTTCGGACAAACGAATATAGATGTAATCAAACTTCCAAGAAAATCCGCTAAGCATATTTTTAGGGTACCCGTACCACAAACGGACACACGTGGTCAAGTAGAAAATACTAAGGCGCTCGAGTGAATCGCAGTTAAGGAACTAGGCAAATTGACCCTGTAACTTCGGGAAAAAGGGTCCCTACGAGAGTAGGGCGCAGAGAATAGGTCCAGGCAACTGTTTAACAAAAACACAGGGCTGTGCAAAATTTAAAGATGAAGTATACAGCCTGACACCTGCCCGGTGCTGGAAGGTTAAGAGGAGATGTCATCGCAAGAGAAGCATTGAATTGAAGCCCCAGTAAACGGCGGCCGTAACTATAACGGTCCTAAGGTAGCGAAATTCCTTGTCGGGTAAGTTCCGACCTGCACGAATGGTGTAATGATCTGGACACTGTCTCAACTGCGAGCTCGGTGAAATTGTAGTATCGGTGAAGATGCCGATTACCCGCGATGGGACGGAAAGACCCCGTGAACCTTTACTGCAACTTAACATTGAGATTGGGTATCCATTGTGTAGGATAGGCCGGAGACTGTGAATCGTGTACGCTAGTATGCGTGGAGTCATCCTTGAAATACGGCCCTATTGATATTTGATTTCTAACTCCCTCTGGGAGGACATTGTTTGGTGGGTAGTTTGACTGGGGTGGTCGCCTCCAAAAGAGTAACGGAGGCTTCTAAAGGTACCCTCAAGACGTTTGGTAATCGTCTGTAGAGTGCAATGGCATAAGGGTGCTTGACTGAGAGACAGACAGGTCGATCAGGTAGGAAACTAGAGCATAGTGATCCGGTGGTTCCGTATGGAAGGGCCATCGCTCAAAGGATAAAAGGTACTCCGGGGATAACAGGCTGATCGCTCCCAAGAGCTCATATCGACGGAGCGGTTTGGCACCTCGATGTCGGCTCGTCACATCCTGGGGCTGGAGAAGGTCCCAAGGGTTCGGCTGTTCGCCGATTAAAGTGGCACGCGAGCTGGGTTCAGAACGTCGTGAGACAGTTCGGTCCCTATCTATCGTGGGCGTAGGAGATTTGAGTGGCTTTGACACTAGTACGAGAGGACCGTGTTGAACAGACCTCTGGTTTACCGGTTGTTCCGCCAGGAGCATAGCCGGGTATCTAAGTCTGGAATGGATAAGTGCTGAAAGCATCTAAGTACGAAGCCTGCCTCAAGATTAGATCTCCCTTAAGGGTCGTTGAAGACGACAACGTTGATAGGCTGCAGGTGTATAGGCGGTAACGTCACAGCCGAGCAGTACTAATCGCCCGAGTCTTTAGCTTTCAGCGACAGCTGCATTTATTAGAATCAACTTACATCATGTCTCGATATTTTAGGTGGCTATAGCACCGGGGCCCCACCTCTTCCCATTCCGAACAGAGAAGTTAAGCCCGGTCACGCCGATGGTAGTGCATTTATTGTGTGAGAGTAGGTAGCCGCCCATTTTGTAAGAGTCCCTTATGTAGAAATACGTAAGGGACTCTTTTTATTTTGACGATAGCAGGATATAGGGTATCACAAGCATACTCAACGCTTATTTACCATTGATTCTGTGTGTCAGTAATAAAAAATAGAAAGAAAATTTGTAACTTGCGCCATATTTTCATTTGTCATATAAAAACTATCTTATGAAAGAATTACTATCCATTCTGAGACGCTTTGTACCCCCCTATAAGAAATATTTGTATTTGACATTTTTCTTCAATATCGTATCCGCTATATTGAACTTATTTGCTTTTGCTTTCATTATACCGATCTTAGAGATACTCTTTAAGATGAAGCAAAAAGTGTATGTCTATATGCCGTTGGATGACATTCAGTTTAGCTTTTCCAGTCTGAAAGAGAGTATAGATGGTTATGCTAATGCGGTGATCAATAACTTCTATTTTTATATCATTGAATTTACTACTCGCTATGGAGGCGGTACCACCTTACTGATCTTGGGACTCATTCTGATATTTATGACTTTATTGAAGACGGGTACGTATTATTTTTCAACCTACTTTTTGGTTCCAATTCGAACCGGAGTTGTGTGTGACATCCGGAATCAAATATATAATAAGATCATCAAACTTCCCATCGGCTTCTTCACCGAAGAGAAGAAAGGAGATATTATGGCTCGTATGAGTGGCGATGTTCAGGAAATTGAGAACTCAATAATGAGTTCTTTGGATATGCTTTTCAAGAATCCTATTTTGATACTGATCTATTTGATAGCGATGATTGCAATTAGCTGGCAACTAACTTTCTTTGTTGCTATTTTATTGCCCATTGCTGGATATCTGATGGGCATTATCGGTAAAAAACTTAAGGCTCATTCCTTGCTGGGACAGGCTCAGTGGTCTGAACTGCTCTCTCAGGTGGAAGAAACGCTTGGTGGATTGAGAGTCGTTAAAGCTTTCAACGCAGAGAAAAAGATGTCCAACCGTTATTTGAAAAAAAATGAGACCTTTCGGAGAACTGTCAACCGTATAAATCGTCGTCAGTTATTGGCTCATCCTCTTACTGAATTTTTAGCAACAGTGATAGTTGTGGTGGTACTTTGGTATGGTGGTTCTTTGATAATGAGTAATCAAAGTTCAATAACAGCCTCTCTTTTTATTTATTATCTGCTGCTGTTTTATAGTATCATCAACCCGGCAAAGGATCTTTCCAGGGCCTCTTATGCCATTCAAAAAGGTTTCGCCTCCATGGATCGCGTAGATAAGATACTCTTAGCGGAAGATAAGATTACCGAATCCGAGAATCCGGTTCCCTTGACTTCCTTTCAGAAAGAAATAGAGTTTCGCAATGTGTGGTTCAGGTACCAGAATGAGTGGGTGCTGAAAAATATAAATTTGATTATCCCCAAAGGCAAGACAATAGCACTTGTAGGACAATCCGGTTCGGGCAAATCGACTTTGGTTGATCTGATTCCCCGTTTTTATGATGTCTTTGAAGGAGAGATCTTAATAGACGGGATAAATATCAAAGACGTTCGTTTGAAGGATTTACGAGCATTGATGGGAAATGTGAATCAGGATGCTATCCTTTTCAACGACACCTTCTATAACAATATCTCTTTTGGAGTGGATCAAACATCTCAAGAGAAGGTGGAAGAAGCGGCACGGATTGCCAACGCCCAAGAATTTATCGAAACAACGGAGGAGAAATATGAAAGTACTGTTGGAGACCGTGGTTGCAAACTCTCCGGAGGACAGCGTCAACGGGTGAGTATTGCCCGCGCCATCCTTAAGAATCCTCCGATATTGATTCTTGATGAAGCGACCTCGGCTTTGGATACGGAATCTGAACGTATGGTTCAGGAAGCACTGGAGAACCTGATGAAGAGCCGTACGACAATTGCGATTGCTCACCGTCTTTCTACTATCCGCAATGCCGATGAGATTTGCGTGTTACATGATGGAGAGATAGTAGAACGAGGCAAGCACGAAGAACTGATAGAGTTGAATGGTTACTACAAGCATTTGAGCGATATGCAAACATTTTAAAAGAGAAATGATATGTTACAGTTCCTGAAATACGTATTTGCCTCTTTCATAGGGGTAATGCTGGCCGCCTTCTTCTGTGTCATCCTGTTGGTTGCCGCGATGGTTGGTCTGCTCTCTGCACTTTCAAGTGATATACCCACTGTGACATCCGTCAAACCAAATTCCGTACTTCACATTACTCTGGAAGGAGTCGTTTCTGAGCGCGTACAGGAAGATCCCTGGTCTGCTCTTTTTGATGAGATTAAGAAAATAAGCATTGAGGATATCCGAACAGCAATAAGTACTGCAAAGTCAGATCCAAACATCAAGTCCATCTTTATCGAAGCAAAAGAAGTGGAGATGGCACCTGCCAGTGCTGAAGAAATTCGTCAGGCGCTGTCCGACTTTAAAGAGAGTGGCAAGCCGGTCATTGCTTACGCAGGATCTTATACACAAAATGCTTATTATATAGCTTCTGTAGCAGATAAAGTGATCATTAATCCGCAAGGAATGCTCAATCTGAAGGGACTGGCCGCCGAACGCACTTTTTATAAAAACACCCTCGACAAGGTAGGTGTGGAAATGCAGATATTCAAGGTAGGAAGCTACAAATCGGCAGTAGAACCGTTTATGCAAACAAGCATGAGTGATGCCAGCAGAGAGCAAACGACTGAATACTTACAGGAGATATGGAACTTTCAGCTCTCTAATATCTCAAAATCCCGCTCTATTCCGGTTGATACACTCAATGCGTTGACGGATAAGATGCTGCTATTCCAGTCACCGGAAAGTTATGTGACTTCTCATCTGGTCGATACACTCGCTTACGAATCCGATGTGTTTGACTTACTGAAAGCGCAGAATGGGCTGGAGAAGAATGAAAAACTTCCCATGATTAATGTGACTGATCTGGTCGCTTTATCTACAGATCTAATGTCCTCTTCCTCCAACGAGATTGCGATATTGTATGCCGCAGGAGATATTGTGAGTGATGCATATTCCGTAGGATCCGATGCAATCGTGGAATCCGAACTGATCAGAGAGATACGGAAGCTGAAGAAAAACAAAAATGTAAAAGCTGTCGTGTTACGGGTAAACTCACCTGGTGGCAGTGCTTATTCATCCGATCAGATATGGAAAGAGATGCGCGACTTAACTGCTGTCAAACCAGTTGTCGTATCCATGGGTGACTATGCAGCATCCGGAGGATATTATATATCTGTACCTACCTCTTATATTGTTGCTCAGCCGACTACCATCACCGGTTCGATAGGTATCTTTGGCATGATACCCAATGTATCCGGTCTGACAGACAAACTGGGTGTCACTTTTGACGTTGTCAAGACAAACCGGTTTGCCGATATGCCAACGATTACCCGTCCGATGAGTACAGAGGAGAAAAATATCATGCAAGTCTATGTGGAAAGAGGTTATAAGACTTTCCTGAGTCGCTGTGCATATGGACGTCACAAACTGGAGCCGGAGCAAATAGAACGTATTGCCCAGGGTCGTGTGTGGAGTGGAGTCAAAGCGTTGGAACTTGGGCTTGTGGACGAGCTCGGAGGATTGCAGACAGCAATCAACAAAGCGTCCGAACTGGCAGCTATAACTGATTTTAAGACAGTTGGTTATCCACGGAAGAAAGACTTTCTCTCTCGTTTGATGGAGTCTGCCCAAACAAACCCCGAACTTGAACAGCTGAGAGAAAATGAGATAGTCAAACTTTTCCTCTCCTCAAAAAAGAATCGTTTTGCTATCACCGAATATCTGCAAGCACGACTACCGGAGCAGATTGTAATTCGTTAAGTTCTCAAACAATGAAAGTGATACATATTATCCGATGTATTCTTCTACCCTTCTCCATTCTTTATGGATGGGTCATGCGAATCAGGAACTTCTTGTTTGACAAGCACCTGCTTCGCAGCCAATCCTTTCCTCTCCCGGTGATTAGTATCGGAAATCTCTCCGTGGGGGGAACCGGTAAAACTCCACATACAGAATATCTCATCCGCCTGTTGAATGCTCGCTATTCCGTTGCTGTGCTAAGCAGAGGCTATCGCCGCAAAAGCAAAGGTTATATCCTTGCCGGATCAGATGTAACAGCCTCGATGATTGGAGATGAACCTTTTCAGATGAAAAGAAAGTATCCCTCTGTGACCTTGGCTGTGGACGAAAGTCGAACACATGGCATTAACCAGTTACTTTCAGACCGGACTCAGAGCGCTCCTGAAGTGCTATTATTAGATGATGCTTATCAGCATCGCCAAGTCACTCCGTCATTAAATATATTACTCACGGACGTTCATTACCCTTTATATGACGATCAGATGCTTCCGACCGGCAATCTTCGCGAACCAATATGCGGAAGGAAACGTGCTGATATCGTGATTGTGACAAAGTGCGATTCAGAGATGAGTGAAAGCGAACAAGAGGTAATTCGTAAAAAACTCTCTCTTTTGCCGGGTCAGTCTCTTTTCTTTACCACGATCTGTTACAGACATCTATGTGCTGTATTTGAGTCTGAGGCACACCACAAAGTAATGGCATTGAGTGATCTTCGTTACGACACGCGGGTTCTGATGGTTACTGGTATTGCCTCGCCAAAGCCAATGCTTCAGGAGATTAAGAAATACTCTCTGCATACGAGATCACTGGTTTTCCCGGATCATCACTTCTTTAGTGAAAAGGAAGTCCATCAGATTGCTCAACTGTTTGATCAGATCGAAACGGAAAATAAACTCATTATCATGACGGAGAAAGATGCGATGCGCTTTCGTGAAAGTCCTTTTGTCAGTGTCAAGATGCAATCCTATATTTATTACCTGCCTATTGAGGTAGGTTTCCTTGCCAACGGAGAATCGAAGTTTAACCAAATAATTTTGAATCATGTTGAATCTTATTCAGGAAGCCGCTGACTTCATTCGCGCCGCCATCTCCCTACAGCCTGAGATTGCGATTGTACTCGGTTCAGGATTAGGCAACCTTGCCGCAGATGTGGATATCAAAGAGACGATACCCTATCAGGACATCCCTCATTTCCCTGTTTCGACAGTGGAAGGTCACGAAGGCAAACTCCTTTGCGGTACTCTGGCAGGAAAACCTGTCTTGGTTATGTCCGGACGTTTTCATTACTACGAAGGATACTCGATGAAAGAGGTGACATTTCCCATCCGGGTGATGCAACAACTGGGCATCCGCTACCTCTTTCTTTCCAATGCGGCAGGCGGACTCAATCCCACTTTCAAGATGGGAGATGTGATGCTCATTACAGGCCATATCAATTATTTTCCCGAGAATCCATTAAGAGGAAAGAATGACCCTGAGTCAGGAGAACGCTTTCCGGATATGAGTGAAGCGTATGACAAGCAACTTCGCACACTGGTGCTGCAGATCTCTGCCGAAAAAGGAGTACCTTTGTGTCAGGGAGTATATCTGGGCACTTCCGGACCTTCTTATGAAACTCCTGCCGAGACACGTTTCTTTCGTACGATCGGAGCAGATGCAGTGGGAATGTCCACCGTACCGGAAGTGATTGTAGCTCGGCATACCGGATTGAGAGTTGTTGCATTCTCTGTAATTACGAACTGTAATAATCCTGACAATATGGTTCAGACTTCTCATTCAGAAGTGCAACGAGTAGCCCGTCAAGCCGAAACCGGATTGAAATCCATTATTTACGAATTAATTAATAGACTCTGAATATGTCCGAAACAAAACGAACTGAAATAGCGACCTTAGGAGAATTTGGTCTTATCGATCATCTGACAAAGACAATAGAATTAAGAAATAAAAGTTCGCTCAAGGGAGTAGGCGATGATGCCGCGGTACTCGATTACTCCGAAAAGAGAGTGCTTGTCACTACGGATTTGCTATTGGAAGGCATTCACTTCGATCTGACATACGTTCCATTGAGGCACTTGGGATACAAGTCTGCAGTAGTAAATTTCTCAGATATATATGCCATGAACGGTCAGCCGAAACAGATTACCATATCTATTGGTATCTCCAAACGATTCTCCATAGAAGACCTGGAATCCTTTTATGAAGGACTTCACGCGGCTTGCGATAAGTACGGAGTAGATATTGTGGGAGGCGACACCTCTTCTTCACTTACCGGTATGACGATAAGTATTACCTGTATCGGAGAAGGAGAAGAAGGAAAGATTGTCTATCGCAACGGCGCCAAAGAAACCGATCTGATCTGCGTCACAGGTGATCTGGGTGCGGCATACATGGGATTACAGTTGCTGGAACGAGAGAAACGCGTACTGGAAAACAACAAAGAGACACAGCCGGACTTTGCCGGAAAAGAATACATCCTTGAACGTCAGCTGAAGCCTGAAGCTCAAAAGGCGATCATAGAGATGTTGGCAGAAAAAGGAATCGTTCCGACTTCCATGATGGATATTTCAGATGGACTTTCATCCGAGCTCCTTCATATCTGCGGTCAGAGTAAAGTAGGCTGTCGCATCTTCGAAGAGAAAATACCTATTGACTTTCAGACATCAGTCATGGCGGAAGAGTTTAATTTCAGCCCGCTTACCGCCGCATTAAATGGAGGAGAAGACTACGAATTATTGTTCACGGTCCCCTTGGCAAAGCATCAGGATATAGTCACTATCCCCGGTATTCGTGAAATTGGCTACATCACCAAAGACACTCTAGGGAGTTACATAGTCACTCCGAGTGGTCAGGAGGTCGCATTATCAGCCCAAGGATGGAATTCTTTATCTGAATAGAGAAAATTTAATAGAAGTGTTTGGCAGTTTTAAAAAACTATATTACCTTTGCAGCACCAAAAACGGAAGGTGCCATAGCTCAGTTGGTAGAGCAAAGGACTGAAAATCCTTGTGTCCCCGGTTCGATTCCTGGTGGCACCACTTCCAAAAGAAAGCAGTTATAGAAATATAGCTGCTTTCTTTGCTTTATAAGCGCAAAGTCAATCCCATTTCCGGAGCTTATTGATCCCGGATCAACTTTCAGTACACTGTGTGGCGTTTTAGTAACGTCAAAAATAATTTGCTCTTACAAATTTGAATACAATTAATTTGCTAAAAGGCCACTTTCTATACATTCTTTTAAATTCAGTACACTTCAGCCTCCAAATAACGATTAGAAGCCTCTGGCAAAACTATTAAATGCAATCGTAAGAACATTCGGTTCAAATTGGAAGAACTTACGCACAAAACAATTCATTCATTCGTCCGTATGCATGCATGGATTTGACCTTTCCTGTTCCGTTTGTTGCAGTCGGCGAGCGGAAAGACACCAGTCGACGAACAAGAGGACACCAACAGTCAAACGCAATGAACAACTCCGCATTCATTAGCTCCTGTCTGTTCAGAAATCGGGGTGGTTATAAGCACCACTTCTCTTCCCTTTTGTTTTTTTCTCCCTCTGTTATACACAATAATGACTAATAATGACCTTTTTAGCCGTACAAATACTACTTGTTCAACTTAAATAACTATTTTTGCGCCCAAATCAAAAGGATACAACAATGAATGCGATTTTACTGATGCACTGCCCTGATCAACCGGGCATACTTGCTGCTGTTACCAACTTTATCAATGTTAATGGAGGTAATATACTTTATCTAAATCAACATGTTGACAATGAAGAACATGTTTTCTTTATGCGTATTGAGTGGAATCTTGATAACTTCTCAATACCCAAAGATCGTATCTCTGAATACTTTGAGACCTTATATGCTGCCCGATTCTGTATGGTATACAGTTTGCATTTCAGCGATCAGATACCACGCATGGCCATCTTCATTTCTAAGATGTCGCATTGTATCTATGATATGCTGGCTCGTTACGCCTCCAATGAATGGATGGTTGAAGTACCCTTGATTATTAGTAATCATCCCGACCTGAAAATTATTGCAGATCGCTTTGGAATTGATTTCGAACTGGTGCCTATCACCAAAGAGAATAAAGTAGAACAAGAGCAATATGAGCTAGACCTTTTGAAGAAATACAAGATTGACTTTATTGTACTCGCTCGCTATATGCAGGTGATATCGGACCAGTTTATCGACCATTATCCCAATAGGATTATTAATATCCATCATTCTTTTCTCCCTGCTTTTGTTGGTGCCAAGCCTTATCATGCCGCTTTCGAAAGAGGGGTTAAACTGATCGGGGCAACCAGTCATTATGTGACGAAAGACTTGGATGCTGGTCCGATTATTGAGCAGGATGTAGTTCGTATTTCTCATAAGGACAATGTGGGAACGTTGGTCCACAAAGGACAAGACCTCGAGAAAATTGTTTTATCACGTGCTGTGGAAAAACATCTGCAGTGGAAAGTGCTTGCCTATAAAAACAAAACAGTCGTGTTTAACTGATAGATGAAACAAGTATTCCCGTTCTTCTAATGAGTGGGAATACTTGTTTCAAACAGTTCTTGTGCCCCACACAAGGTGGTTCTGACATCTTTTGCCTTCTGACAGGACTAAATATCTTCTTTATCAGGTTGCAAAGTTTATCATTCCCCGACACATTCTTCGTTCTGAACACAGAATGATCGTTCTGAAGCACGGAACGATCATTCTGTGCTTCAGAACGATCATTCCGTGGCACAATATAACTATTGCATCCTTACTGCTGACTTTTATCTTCCGGTTCGGGCTATTTATCTTCCCTTATCAGAAAGACTTTCTTCATAGGTTGCTTCACAGATTGCAATAGATTGTTACTCAAGGTTATGTTGCAGTGCGGGGTTTAGTCAACTAGTATGCTACTTCGTCTATTTAGTTGAAAGCAATATCTATGTATAGGGGTGCTCTATTTGAAGGATGCAAGGACGCTCAGGCCATCAACTACAAATAGCTCCATTCACAAAGAATAGTTTGCAAGCAATAAATGCTTTTTCCCGCAGGATTATGTATATTTGCAGAAAGAATATTCACAATTTGCAGTAAGATTACGTGTCTAAATATAATCCCAACGAAATAGCGGAGACTCCAATGATGCGGCAGTTTCTGGATATTAAACAGAAATATCCGGATGCACTGCTGTTGTTCAGATGTGGAGACTTTTATGAGACCTATTCACAAGATGCAGTCGTTGCAGCGGATCTTTTAGGGATCACGCTTACAAAACGTGCCAACGGACAAGGTAAATATGTGGAGATGGCCGGATTTCCACATCATGCATTGGACACTTATTTACCAAAGATCGTGCGAGCCGGACGGAGAGTCGCTATCTGCGATCAGTTGGAAGATCCCAAACTTACTAAAAAACTTGTCAGAAGAGGGGTCACCGAACTTGTAACACCTGGTGTCTCAACAAATGATGCAATACTCGAACGACGCGAGAATAATTTTTTGGGAAGTGTACACATTGGAAAGAATGG
>Ga0209125_1002300_pt1 | contig 15000 bp, 16 predicted proteins | sample BarGraIncub1131A_FD_184503 | JGI IMG/M metagenome (GOLD analysis project Ga0209125, IMG submission 184503) | Arctic peat soil microbial communities from Barrow, Alaska - Barrow Graham LP Incubations 11-31A (SPAdes) (version 2) | ecosystem: Environmental > Terrestrial > Soil > Wetlands > Peat... | reverse complement strand
CATCATCACTGTCCATGAACTCCTCGCGAAGCCGCTTGCCCTCGGCATCCACCCACACCGACCAGCGCTCGTTCGTGTTGTAGAGCACATCGCCGGTCGTGCTCTTATCCTTCTGGGTGTAGGTCATCTCAAGGTGAAGCACCCGGCCAGGAACCTGGAACAGCAGCGCCTCCGCGGCCTTGCCACGAGCGAACGCGGCGCTCTGCTGCCCCGGCGCGAGTGCGACTGCGGCAACCGCGATCACCGCGACTGCCGCTGCAAGGCCGCCGGCCATGCGCCACGACCGCTGCCGCAATGGCGACTCGACCGACGCACGTTGCGAACGGAGCGCTCGCATCTTCACCCGCGTAAGGGCGTCCTCACCGGCGACTGGGGGCATGTCGACGCGCACCCCATCGACGAACGCCTCTCGTGAATCGTTGTACTCAGACACAGTCAGCACCTCCCACAAGGCTCGTATCGGGGCCTACGCCGTCGCGTTGCATGTTTCGGCGTAGTCGATCGATCGCTCGATAGAAGGTCATCTTCGCTGCGCTCTCGGACTTGCCGACGAGACGCGCTATGTCGGCAAACGAGCGAACCTCGGCGATGCGGAGGTAGATGGTGAGGCGTTCCGCCTCACTGAGGCGGCGCACGTACTCCCAGGAGTCGGGTTGCGTCCACCCGTCCGTCTTGGCGGACACCTGTTCCGCGAGGCGCGACTGGAGCATGGTCCGGCGCTTGGCTGTGCGGTGCTGGCTTGCGCACAGGTTGCGAGCCACCCGGATCAGCCACGCTTCGACGTACTCGGGAGCCACGTGATCGCCCTTCGCAAGAAAGCGAGCGAACGTCTCGGCCGCGACGTCCTCACCCTCCTGCGACGATCCCATCGAGTAGGTGCAGTAACGCAGCACGGCCGGCCCGTGTGCGCTCCACACCGATTCGAACCTCTCGTCGTCCACTCCCGCTCCTTTGCCAGCGATGACCTTCGCAGCGTAAACGACCGAGCCGGCCGGAAAGTCACAAAGCGAATACCGATGTCGATCGCGAGTCACATGCGGCCGAACCCCATCGCGGTCGTGCCGAATGAGCCCTGATCGTTGGGTTACCATGCCCCTCATGAACACCCACCCCACGTCCATGATGACGACGATGTCGATGCCCGAGCCCGGGTCTATCGGCGCGTGTACCGAGCCCGGGCAGAGCGTCTAGCGCACACCCACAGCGGTGTCGCATTCACCGCATCGGTCATCGTCAAGTGAACGTGGAGTCCCCCAAATGCCTCCCCCTTTCGTATCCCTCGGGCATCCGTGTCCGTATCTCCCGCACCCCGGCACGCGCCGGTCCTCCGTCGACGAGACGCGAGCGGCCGGACGGCGCGGCCGAATGCGCAAGCCCGCGAGTCGCGGCGGCGGCCCTCGATGCCGCTGGCGACGCGGGCACAGTCCTACAAAGCGCCCGGTGCCTCCGTAACGGGCGAACAGACCAAGGAAGCCGACACGTGATCGAGTTCAGAGACCTGTCAAAGACATACACCGCGAACGGGGTCGGACACTCGGCCCTGGAGCACATCGACCTGACGATCGAGGATGGCGACATCTTCGGCATCATCGGCATCAGCGGGGCGGGAAAGAGCACGCTTGTGCGCTGCATCAACCTGCTCGAGCGCCCCACCTCCGGGTCGGTCATCATCGATGGTGTCGACGTGACCGGGTTCGACGGCCGCAAGCTGCTGGACCTTCGCGCGACCATAGGGATGGTCTTCCAGACCTTCAACCTGTTCGCGCAGCGGACGGTACTGGAGAACGTCACGTTCCCCCTCGAGGTCCGCGGCGACTCGCGTCACGACCGTGAGACCCGCGGTCGCGAGTTGCTCGAGTTGGTCGGGCTCTCCGAGAAGGCCTCCGCGTATCCCGCACGCCTGTCCGGAGGTCAGCAGCAACGCGTTTCCATCGCGCGGTCGCTCGCCAACCACCCCAGCGTCATCCTCTGTGACGAGGCGACGTCCGCCCTGGACAGTCTGACGACGAACTCGATCCTCAAGCTCCTTCGCCAGATCAACCGCGATCTGGGCGTGACGATCGTGGTGATCACGCACGAGATCTCCGTGGTCGAGAAGATCTGCAACAAGGTGGCCGTCATCGACGGAGCCCGCATCGTGGAGCAGGGCGCCACTGCGCACGTTCTCGCCCACCCCCAGCAGGACGTGACGAAGCGTCTTCTCGGGGAGGTGCGTTGGGATGCGTGAGTTCATCACCCAGTACGGCCAGCTCCTGATCCAAGGTACCGGCACGACGATAGTCATGACCGGCGTCTCGACGCTGTTGGCGTATGCCCTCGGCATACCGCTCGGCGTACTCGTGACCGTCACTGCGCCCGGCTCGCTCCGCCCTCACAAGGCGTTCAACGGCGTTCTTGGTTGGATCGTGAACGTCGGGCGATCGATCCCCTTCATCATCCTGCTCGTCGCACTCATACCGCTCACGCGATTCATCGTGGGCACGTCTCTGGGCACTCCGGGAGCGATCGTCCCGCTCGTGATCGCGGCGACGCCCTTCGTCGCCCGCATGATCGAGGCCGCGTTGCGAGAGGTGGACGCCGGTGTCATCGAGGCCGCGCAATCCTTCGGCTCTTCGGCTCTACAGATCATCTGGAAGGTGATGCTTCGGGAGAGCCTGCCCTCGATCGTCCGAGGCGTCTCGATCACGTTCATCACCCTGTTCGGATACTCCGCGATGGCCGGCGCGATCGGCGCGGGTGGGCTCGGAGACATCGCGATCCGGTACGGCTACTACCGCTACCAGGACGATGTGATGTTCGCGACGATCGTCATCCTCATCGTCCTCGTACAGCTCGTCCAGTCCGTCGGCGATCTTGTTGCCCGGCGGATCGACCGACGCGACCGCTAGACGGCGGACCGCACGGTCCGGAACAACACACACACGACGAGCCCGTCACAGGCGGGCCGTCACTGAAGAAAAGGATCCGACATCATGGCAGATCTCGACAGCACCAAGACTCCCGCGAGCGGCGCGACAAGCGGCGCGGGCCGGTTCAAATCCAAGCGCGTACTCGTATCCGCGATCGTCGGAGTGGTGGCGGTGGCAGCGATCGCGGCCTACTTCGCCTACGGGAACCCCACAGCCTCCGACGCGAAGTCGGCCGCCGCGGCCCCGGCAGCAAAGACCGTTCTCAAGGTCGGCGCCTCGCCCACCCCGCACGCGAAGATCCTCGAGCAGGTGAAGGCCGACCTGGCCAAGGAGGGTATCGACCTTCAGATCATCGAGTACACGGACTACGTCCTGCCGAACACCGCAGTCCAGAACGGCGAGAACGACGCCAACTACTTCCAGCACGTCCCGTACCTCGATGACTTCAACAAGAAGAACGGCACCACCATCGTCTCCGTGGCCGCCATCCACTTCGAGCCCCTCGGGATCTACCCGGGCAAGACCGCATCGTTCGGCGCGCTGAAGGATGGCGCCAAGATCGCCGTCCCCAACGATGCGACCAACGAGGCGCGCGCACTCCTGCTCCTGCAGGACCAGGGTCTGCTCAAGCTCAAGGACGGCGTCGGCCTCGAGGCGACGCCCAACGACATCGTCGAGAACCCCAAGAACATCGAGTTCGTCGAGGTCGAAGCGGCCGCAGCGCCTGCCACACTCAAGGACGTCGACCTCGCGGTGATCAACGGCAACTACGCGATCTCCGCAGGCCTGTCGATCAGTACGACCCTCGCAAGCGAGGCCGCCGACTCCGTTGCGGCCACAACGTTCGGCAACATCGTCGCGGTCAAGGCGGGCAACGAGAACAAGCCCGCCATCCAGGCTCTGGTCAAGGCCCTCAAGTCCGACAAGATCAAGAAGTACATCCAGGAGACCTTCGGCGGTTCGGTCGTCGCGCTCTTCTAGGACGATCCCCCGAGATCGGCACAGGTGCCCGGCGCGCCTCGCGTGCCGGGCGCCGGAGGAACAGACGAAGGCCCGAGGACTGACGTCCTCGGGCCTTCTCGTGAATGCGATCGGAGCGACGACCTACATCGGCGCGTAGAGCTTCCCGTACGGGCGGTGTGACACCGGGACGAGCTTGGTGAACGGCTGGGACATGATCTCGTCGGCGTCGAAGCCGAAGGCCGTCGCGTACTCCTCCACGAGCGGACGCAGGACCTTCATGTCCTCGTCATCGGCGGTGAAGATGCCGCACTCCTTGCCCACCTGCCACGTCTCGACACTGCCGCGCAGGTAGATGACGCCGCCGTGCATGCCGGCGCCGCAGAACGAGCCCACGAGCGGCTGGTCGTCGAACTGCGTGTGGTAGCCGAGCAGCACGAGCACGCCGCCGGCCATGTACTCGCCGAAGAAGTCGCGCGCGTTGCCGCCGCAGACGACCTTCGGGATGAGGTTCTCGAACGCCTTCATGTGGATGCCGATGCGGTAGCCGACGTCGCCCTTGACGAAGACCTTGCCGCCGCGCATCCCGTAGCCGAGCACGTCGCCGGCGTCGCCGTTGATGTAGACGGTGCCCGCGTTCATGGTGTTGGCCACGCCGTCCTGCGCGTTGCCGGAGGTGACGATGACGGGTCCGTTCATGAACATGGCCATGTCGCCGCCCGGGACACCGTCGATCTCGATGCGGAGGTCGTTGCCGGTGATGGCGTTGCCGATGTAGCGCTGGCCGTTGACGCCCTGCAGCTTCACGGTCTTCACGCCGTCGGCGAACGCGCCGCGGATCGCCTCGTTCATCTGGCGGTAGTACACGCCGTGACAGTCGATCGTCGCGACGTCACCGTCGCGCGTGACGGTCGGTGCGACCTGCTGGTACCCCTCGACGGGGCCTGTGGCGGTGGTCATCATGTGCGCTCCCCTCCTCTACAGCCCGGCGGGCTTGACGCCCAGGATCTCGCAGGTCTGGGCATCGAGACCCACCGCGCGCAGGCGCTCGCGGCTTCCTCGCAGCGACTCGACGGCGTTCACGCCGAGCGCGCCGAGGATCTCCTGCAGCTCGTGGCTCCACGCATGCACGAGGTTCGTGAGCCGCTCGGCGCCCCACTCGGGGTCGAGGCGGCGCGTGAGCTCGGGCTTCTGCGTTGTGAGGCCCCACGAGCAGCACCCGGTGTGGCAGCTCTGGCACACGTGGCAGCCGAGCGCGATGAGCGCGGCGGTGCCGATCGCCACCGCGTCCGCGCCGAGCGCGATCGCCTTGGCCATGTCGGCCGACGAGCGGATCGAGCCGGCCGCGATGATCGAGGCCTGGTTGCGGATGCCCTCGTCGCGCAGCCGCTGGTCGACGACCGCGATGGCGATCTCGATCGGGATGCCCACGTGGTCGCGGATGATCTGCGGAGCGGCGCCCGTGCCGCCCTTGAAGCCGTCGAGGTAGACGTAGTCGGCGCCGGCGCGCACGACGCCCGACGCGATGGCCGCGACGTTGTGGACGCAGGCGATCTTGACGCCGACCGGCTTGTAGCCCGACGCCTCCTTGAGCGAGTAGATGAGCTGGCGGAGGTCCTCGATCGAGTAGATGTCGTGGTGCGGCGCGGGGCTGATGGCGTCCGTGCCCTGCGGGATCATGCGGGTGGTCGAGACTTCCTTGTTGATCTTCTCGCCGGGAAGGTGCCCGCCGATGCCCGGCTTGGCGCCCTGGCCGACCTTGATCTCGATGCCCACGCCGCGGTTGAGGTAGTCGGGGTTGATGCCGAATCTTCCCGACGCGCACTGCACGATGATGTTGTCGGTGTAGGGGTAGAGGTCCGCGTGCAGGCCGCCCTCACCGGTGTTCATCGTGATGCCGAGCCGCGTGGCCGCCATCGCGAGCGACTTGTGCACATTGAGCGAGACCGAGCCGTAGGACATGCCGCCGAACATGATCGGCGTGGCCAGCTCGATGTTGTTCTCCATGCCCGCGCCGGGCTTGAGACGCACGCCACCCTCTCCGTCAGGCTCGACCTCGATGGAGTCGGGCTTGTGCCCGATGAACGTGCGCAGCTCCATCGGCTCGCGAAGCGGGTCGATGGACGGGTTGGTGACCTGGCAGGCGTCGAGGACCAGGTGGTCGAAGATGCGCTGGTAAGGCTTGTCGTTGCCCATGGAGGTCAGCATCACGCCGCCGCCCTCGGACTGGCGCCACACCGCCTTGCGCAGCTCGGGCGACCAGTTCTCGGAGTCGCGGAACACGAGGTCGTTGCGCTTGATGGTGATGCAGTGCGCCGGGCAGTAGGTCACGCAGCGGTGGCACGCGCGGCACTTGCTGTCGTCGGGGATGGGGCGCTCGCTGAAGCTGTAGACGCCCCAGCCGCACTGCTGCACGCACCGGCCGCACTTGATGCACTTGTCGCGGTCGATCTCGACCTTGAACTCGGGCTGGATGAAAGTCGCCGGCATGGCTTATGCCACCTCCACGATCTCGCAGGAGTCCGCGACGCCGGTGACGGCGCACGAGATGTCCTTGGGTGACAGGTGCAGGTCTCCGTGGATCGGCCACTCCATGCCGCGGATGCGTGCGATGACGGGCTCGCCGGCCTTCGGGGCCCACAGCGAGTCCGGGTCCGGCATGATCTGGCGGATGGCGCTCTCCTCGGAGGCGACGCAGAGCACATCACCCTTGCGGGCGGCCACCAGCGGACGGAGCTTGATGCGGTCGTTCAAGGCCACCATGCCGCCGTTGAAGCCGAGCACGATGGCGAACGGTCCGTTGAGCATCGCCGGACCGTAGATGGCGCGAAGCGAGGTCATGAGCTTGCGCTCAGCCTCCGGCATGCGGTCGATCTCGTCCCACAGCGGGCTTGCGAGTGCCTTGCACGCCAGCGACAGCGGCAGCTTGTGACGCCTCAGCAGCAGGTCGAAGAGGTAGGCCGCGACCTCGGTGTCGGTGCCGAGCGTGCACTTGTAGCCGAACTGCTCCAGGTACCGCGAGTTGATCCCGTAGGACGAGATCTCGCCGTTGTGGACGATCGACCAGTCGAGCAGCGTGAACGGGTGCGCACCGCCCCACCAGCCGGGGGTGTTGGTCGGGAAGCGGTTGTGGCCGACCCACGTGTGGCCCTCGTACTCCTCCACCTGGTAGTAGTGGCCGATCTCCTCGGGGAAGCCGACGCCCTTGAAGGCGCCCATGTTCTTGCCGGACGAGGCCACGAACGCGCCGTCGACCGTGGAGTTGATGAGCATGACCACGTGGACGACGTAGTCCTCGGCGGTCATCTCGGAGATCTCGATCTTGGCGGGGCGCGGCTGCAGGAAGTACCTCCACAGCAGCGGCGCGTCACTGATGCCCTTGACCGGGCGCGTCGGCATCGGCTCGGCGAGGTCCACCTGGAAGAAGCGCTCGATGACGGCCTCAGCCTCATCCTTGGCCTGAGCGTCGTGATACATCATGTGGAAGGCGAAGTGGTCCGGGAACTCGGGGTAGATGCCGTAGCCGGCGAACCCGCCGCCCAGCCCGTTGCCACGGTCGCGCTGCACGGCCATCGCCTCGATGGCCACCGAGCCGGAGAAGCGCGTGCCGGACTCGTCGCAGATGCCCATGAGGCCGCAGCCACCGTGGATCTTGAACGGCGATTCCTGAGTGTATGAGGGTCGTGTCGTCATGGCGTTCACTCCTGCCAATCGTCGTCGAGGATCTTGGAGAGCGACTCGCCGCCCGTGGGCGGGAGAGGAGAGAGGCCCAGCTTCTTGCGAGCGCCCTCCTTGGGAGAGCCGAGCGTGCCAGTCTTGAGGAACGTCGCGTAGGCGGAGGCCACCGCTTCAGGACCATGCCCCGCAGCGACCGCGAGCTCCTTGAGCGCACGGAAGGTGTCGGCCATGCCGATGCGGCTGTGGCACATCTCCTGGCAGGTGAAGCACTCGACGCACTTCCACAGCTCGCCCTCGGCCAGCACCGCCTCGAGCTCGCCCTTCATCAGGCGCTCGATGATCTCGGTGGGCTGGAAGGCGGTGTCCACCTTGCACACCGGGCAGTCGTCCTTGCACGCCTGGCATGCGGCGCACTTGGCGAGCAGCGAGACGTCGAAGCTCGCGGCGAGTGCGCTGCGGTCGACCTGACGCGCCGCCCACTTGTCGAGGAACGGCTGCACCGAGACGCGGTGCATGTCGAGGCCGATCTCCTCGGGCGTGTGGCCGTAGGCCAGCGCCATGAGCTCGGAGAGGTAGAGCACCGGGATGTTGATGTTCTCGTTGTTGCGCTGCAGGGCCGCCTGGTTGACGTCGAACTGCAGGAAGCACGAGGGGCAGACGACCACGAGCGCGTCGACGTCGTTGTTCATGAGGTCGGTGAGCTTGTTGCGCGTGAAGGCCAGCGAGCCCTCGCGCTCCCCCACGCGGTCGAGCGCGTTGCCGCAGCACTGCATCTTGGTGGTGTAGTCGACCACACGGGCGCCGAGAGCCGCTACGAGGCCCTCGACCTTCGTGGGGGCCAACGGGTCGTCCCAGTGCACCGCGGGGCTCGGGCGCAGGAGGTGGCAGCCGTAGTGGACCGCGATGTTCAGGCCCCAGAAGTTCTGCTTCGCCTTGGAGGCGACCACACCGGCGCCGATGTCGTCGGCGAGCCACTCGGCGAAGTGCGTGATCTTGAGCTTGCCCTCGTAGTGGAGGTCTTCACGCGCGAGGCGGGTGTTGATGGCCTCCTTGGCGCGCCAGTCCTTCTCGAGGTGACTCCAGGCCTCCTTGAAGGTGGAGTAGCAGCCGTTGCACGGCGTGACCACGTCGAGACCGGCCTTCTCGATGAGCGCGAGGTTGCGCGCGGCCGTGGTGTAGAACGCGCCCTCGTCGTTGCTCTTCACGAGCACGCCCTCGGGGCAGCACGTGTGGCCCGCGAGTTCGTGCACGTTGGCGCCAAGGTCGTCGAACACGAGCCGCGTCGCCTTCTCGATGAACGGGAAGCGTGCGGGGATCGTGCACCCCCAGAAGACCGCGAAGTCCTTCATCTGGCTCTTCTCTCGTCAGGTATCGCCCATAGAGACCGGAAAACGCCCGCCCGGACCGTGTGAAGATGGTCCGTTGCGAGCGCCATTGCTCGAGATATGTGGTTGCCAGAGCAGCGATGCGCTGGTGGACGGATTCTAGCAGGGCGCGGGGGCGCGTGGGAAGGGACGAGCGGAAACATGGTGGAAACGTGGAGGGCACTGCCAGACCCGATGCACAGGGTCGCAGCCCCGACACGCAAATGAACTAGCCCCCAGGCGCTGTTGCCCAGCCGAGGGCGGCAGCTAAACCAGATGAGTGCCGCTCGCCCTGTGGCAAACGGTGGTTCCGTCCGTCGTTCCCGCTGCCGGCGAGGTTGTCCCCAGCCGCCCGCACTTGCGCCTGCTCCCCCGACCTCACGCCTTGGCAAGCGCCGAACCCCGGTGCGCCCGATGACCGCCCGGATCGCCCCGATCGATCCATGGCAGAGCTAGCGCTCCACCCCTTGATCAGCTAGAGCGAAGCTAGTCAACGCGCGCCGCGTACTGAGTTCTCACACTAGGGATCGGGACCACGCCCCGCGCCTCTGCGCGCTCATCTTCCAGCACCAAGCGCACCTTTTGCGCAAAGCAGATGGGGGTCGCTATTGACGCCTCACTCACCGGACGCATTGCCTCAGCAATCTCATCGACGGTCATCTTCTGCATGCGCAGATCCCGCGCGGAAAGCACGAACCAGTTCCGAAGGGCGTTCACAAGCGTCTTCCTCTCATGTGCCCGAGCCGACCGGTTGCAGGGACTCGACCAAGTCCGTCAGAGCCAACGCCACGGTATCCGCAGCAAACCTAACATAGTCGACGTAGTCCCCTTTGAAGGTCGATGCTCGCTTGGACGCAACATAGAGAATCCCGATCATGCAGCGCTGCTTTCCATCCCAAGCGTTGAGCGGCACAACCATCATGGTCTTGATCTCATCACGATACGTATCATCGTTCGGGGTGAGTTCGTAGGCGTGGACCCGTGCGGCGCCGCGGATGTCACGATAGAGCAATACCCCGCGCGAACGGTGCTCCTCAGCGAGGAACCGCGCTACGCCCTTGTTCGCAGATAGGGCCTGGGTCGTGAAACGACGGTCGCTGCTCAGGCCTGATGACCGCCCCACGGTCGCGTAAACCACACTGTTTCCGGCGCTCTGAGAATCCTCGAGTACGGCCAGCCGAACGGCAGCTTCCACACTCTCATCAACGGTCAGCGATTGAAAGAGGTCCTTAACTCTCTCGCAGGCACCATCAGCGAAGAGATGTAGACCCTCGGACCCCGCTGCCAGATGGGACGACTTGCCGCTTGCTCGACCATTCAAAACTCTGGTTTGCGCATCTCGAAGATAGTGCGCAAGTTCGTGGAGCTCGTGTCCAACTTTTGAGCGACGAATGGAGCTGCGCCGAAGAAAGTAAAGAACCACAGTCGCACTCAAGCCGACCGAGAACGCCGCGAGAGTGATGGCGTATGACATGCGCAAGGTGACCCGTTCGGGAAGCGGCGAAACCAATGCGGTCCACCACCATGGAACTCCCATCGTAAAGAGCGCAATGAGGGCAGTCGCCCAGAGAGCACGCTTGCGAAGCAGAAGTCCGCGGAACCCTGCCCGCCAAGCGCTCTTGCCCTGGACAAAATATTGAACGGGCTCGCTCAAGAACGTCTCGCAATCGCTCGGACTAGGCGGCAGAAGGCGGCGTACGACTGCGGTCGCAATTCCACTTGGCAGTTTCCCTAACCCCGCATCGCTGTTAAGCCACAGCTTGGCCAAAGAACCTGCGAATCGCCATGGCCCCCGACCCCCTCGCGCAGTGTAGCACCCCCAATGGAAGTGGTTGGCAATCATGTAGGCGCATGGTGCCCGATGCCCGCAGCACATCGCCATCAGATTCATCGGCGTAAATCCCAGCACGAGATACCGTCACGGGTCACCCAGCTCAAATGGGCCCGCAAGAAGCAAGACGACCGGGCCACCCCGCCCGGTCGCGCATCACTGTATGTCGAACGGCTCCCCCTTACGGCTCCCCCTGCCGCCTCATCCGCGTCACGGACTCGATCGTCACCGCGACGATCAGCACCGCGCCGGTGACGATGAACTTCACCGATGACGGGAAGGCGAGCAGGTTCATGCCGTTCGCGATCGACCCGATCACGACCGCGCCGAGGATCGCCGTCCACATGGAGCCGCGACCGCCGAACAGACTCGTGCCCGCCACGACCGGGCCGGCGATCGCCATAAGCACCAGGTCGCTGGCCCCGGAGGACTGGGGACGTCTAGCCGATCAGCTTCTGCGCGCCCGCCCAGATCGCCGCCACGCCCAGCACCGCGATCGCGGCGCCCGACACCCGCGTGACCCACAGCAGTACGCGCTCCCCCACGCGCTCGCGCAGAGCGCCGGTGACCGTCACCAGCAGCACCCACCACCCGAGCGAGCCGGCGAACACGCCCGCCACGATGACCGCCGGCGTCGCCCATCCTCCACCGGAGACGACGAGCCCCGCGCCCGCGAAGATGCCGACGAACGACAGGATCGTCTGCGGGTTCGCGAGCGTCAGCCCCAGCGCCGAGCCGTAGACGCCGAGCAGCGGCACGGCGCCGACGTCCTCGGCGCACCGGCCGGGCCGCGACAGCATCGCGCGGATGCCCAGGTACACGAGGAACGCCCCGCCGACAAGCCGCACCCACCCCTGCGCTCCGGTGAGCGCCCCCGTGAGAGCGGTGAGACCGAATGCGGCGATCGAGGCGTAGAGCGCGTCGGCGGTCGCGATACCGGCGCCGGTCGCGTACCCGCTCGCCCGCCCGCGCGCCAGCGTGCGCTCGATGCACAACAGCGCCATCGCGCCGACCGGAGCGGCGACGAGGAACCCGATCCCGAGAGCCCGCAGGAAGCCCGAGCCGATGCTCACGCGCCGGCCTCGAACCGCTCGGCTTCCCGGTGCACGAGGTACCCGCCCCACACCGCGAAGACCATCAGCGCAGCGGCTGTGAACCACGCGCCCGTGGCGAACGGCATCCTCAGGTACAGCCCGAGCATCAGGCCGGCAGTGAACAGGACCGCGGCCAGCGCGTAGAAGATGCGCATCCCGTAAAGGGTGACGAAGGGCAGGTAGTGCGCGCCCAGCAGGATCATGAACGCCGGGTAGAACCACTCGGGGCGGTAGAGCGCGGCGGCCCCCACGAGCGGCAGGCACAGCGGCAGCACGAACGCCGCCTGCATCCCGAGGCCGTTGAGCGGGTTCGCCTTCGACACCTTGTACCGGTGCCGCATCGCCCACAGTCCCAGCTTCGTCAGCGGGAAGATGAAGAAGCCGACCACGACGAGCCAGGTGATCGCCGCGCTGTGGCTGGCCCAGGTGGCGAGTGCGGCCGAGACAGCCCACAGCACGCCGGACACCATCTGCCCCATGAACCCGCCCATGAGCCCGAACCGCATGTCACGCTGTGCCTCCGCGAGCGTCACGGCGCACTCCTCTCCTGTGGTCTGGCGCTTCCGTATCACGAGCGCACATCCGGCAACGGAACGATGACCGTATCCTTCACCCTCGACAGCGCCACCGTCGTGCGCGTGCGCGCCACACCGGGACTGCCCTTGAGGACGAAGCTCAGGATGTGCTCGAGCTCAGCGGCGCCCCCGCAGCGCACCTTGAGCAGGTAGTCGTCCTCCCCCGCGATGTGGTGGCACTCCTGGATCTCGACCGTCTCGTGGACCATGCGCAGGAACCCGTCGCGCGCGGCCGGGCCGCTGAGCGTGACGGCGACGAACGCCGTGAGGTGCGCGCCCACCTGCGAGCCGTTCACCAGCGCGGCGTACCCGCCGATGACGCCACGCTCCTCGAGGCGGTGCACGCGCTCCGCGACCGCCGGCGCCGAGAGGCCCGCCACCTCGGCGAGGTCCGCCCACGAGGCGCGGCCGTCCTCCATCAGCACGGTCAAGATCTTGTGTTCGATGGCGTCCATGGCGCAAGTCCTCCGAATCAGCGGTTTTTCATCTCAACAACCTACGATTCAAAACAACTCTCGTCAATCTACCATCGGTTCATAAGCGAATACGCCCAGTACTCCTACTCGACGTAGGTCTCGTCCAAGTAGCAGAAACGCCACTCCTCGCCGGGCTCGAAGGAGCGGATCACACCACAAGTGGCTCCTCTCGCGCCTCAGCCGCGCTTCGGCGTCGCGGGATGGACGTACTCGTACGCTTCACGGTCCCAACCGCCCTGGGTCACGGCCACGCGGTACACGCTTCCCAGGAAGTCGAGCACGGCCTTCCGCGGGTCGTCGCACGTGCGCACGACCTCGTACGGCATCATCCACTCGCCCATCGACTCGACCCACCCGGCGTGCGCGGGCTCCATCGGCGCCGCTTCGCAACCGTCGGGACGCGGGACCAGGTAGCCGTAGAAGCCGGGATGCGGCGCGCTGTCGTCGCCCGGCCAGAAACCCGCGTTGAAGTGCTCGGCATCGAGGTCGTACCGCATGATGTAGCCGCGGTCGTCGGGCGCCTGCGCGTGGCGGCCGTTGAACAGCAACACCGCGAAGTCGAACGCTCCCCACCAGAACTGGACGGAGCTGCGCCCGAAGAACTGCGACCGGAACTCCTCGAACACGCCGTCGAGAGTGCACAGCAGCCGGTGGTAGGCCAGCGCATGCTCAGGGACGAACGTGCAGTCGTGCCGGTTCTCGGAGAACGGCGTCACATCGGTGATCTCCTGCGGCTTCTGCCACATGTCCACGCGGATATCGAGGTCCACGAGCCCCTCGAGGACGTCCGCCCATATGTCGGCCACGCAGCGGTCCTCGCCGAACTCGATCGCGGTGTCGCGCCCGTCGCTCGCCTCCATCCACAGCATGCCCTGGAACAGGTCGATCCCCATCGACACGATGCGGTCTCCGCACGGCATCGGGCCCGTGGTGAACCCGCGCGTGTCGACGTAGAGGCACGAGTGCAGCCACTCGGGCTGAGGCGGCGTCAGGGCGAGCCGCACCTTCCCCAGCATCTGCGTGCACATCTGCAGCGTCTTCTTGGTGGGCGCCCACTCCTCGTACGGGAGTGCGGGCCAGCCTGCGTGCTCCATCGTCGCGCCTCCTCGTCCGTGTTCCGCGCGTATCCCCCGGATCCGAGCGTACCACTCGCCCTGCGGATTCCCGGGCCGGCAACCGCCCCCCCCTCGGGATCCCGACTGCGCCGCGCGACTCGGTGCTTGCTCCGCGGAGTAGACTCGACAGCATCGGGACAGCCTTCGCACGACCGGATGGACCTCATGAGAATCGCCGGGAACCCGCTCGCCATGCGCAACATCGGACGGCTGGTCGCCGCGGTATCGATCACGACCCTCGTCACGGCGGCCACCGTTCTCGCGCCGTGGGCCCTCACCGCCGTTGCCTGGGCGACGATCCCCGCGACCGCGGCGGAGGAACCGACCGCAACACCGGCGCTGCCGCTGCCTCTTCAGATGGCGGACACCCGCGGCTGCGAGCAGTTGCTGATCGCGACCGCCCCTCTCCTAAGCGACACGACCGGGACCCTCCAGGTGTTCGAACTGGTGAACGGGACGTGGGTCCAGCGCCTCTCCACGCCGGCCCGCTTCGGGAAGCGCGGCCTCATCGACGGAACGAAGCGACGGGCCGGCAGCCTGACGACACCCACCGGCATATGGGCCATGCCGACCTACGTCTTCGGGACCCACGCCCATGCTCCCTCGGGCACCAAGATGAGGTACCGACGCCTGACCCGACGCTCGTGGTGGAGTAACAAGCGCGGCAGGACCTACAACACCTGGGTCGAGGCGCGACGCTGGAAGGGCGAGCACATCGGGCTCAGCCCCAAGGCGTACGAGTTCGCCGTCTCGATGGGCTACAACGCGCGTCCCAATCCGTGCGTCTTCGGACGAGGGACCGGGATATTCCTCCACGTCCGCAGGCCGGGCCTCACCGCTGGCTGCGTCGCGATCTCCCGCGCGGACATGATCCGGGTCTGCAGGCTCCTGGACCCGAAGAAGCGACCCCACTTCGCGGTCGGCACGTTGCAGGCCGGCACTCCGACGTCGATCCAGGCCTACTGACCGTTCGTCCCCGAACGGGCACCCTGAGCACC
>Ga0209125_1002299_pt1 | contig 15002 bp, 16 predicted proteins | sample BarGraIncub1131A_FD_184503 | JGI IMG/M metagenome (GOLD analysis project Ga0209125, IMG submission 184503) | Arctic peat soil microbial communities from Barrow, Alaska - Barrow Graham LP Incubations 11-31A (SPAdes) (version 2) | ecosystem: Environmental > Terrestrial > Soil > Wetlands > Peat... | reverse complement strand
TGCCGCTCATCGGCTTCGGCGGCGCACCGTTCACCCTGGCCTGCTACATGGTCGAGGGGAAGGGGTCCAAGGACTTCGCGGCGCTGAAGAAGATGATGTACGCCGAGCCCGAGATCTACCAGGCTCTCATGGAAAAAATCACCACCATGGACATGGAGTACCTGAACGCCCAGATCAAGGCGGGCGCCCAGGCGATCCAGATCTTCGACACCTGGGGCGGCATGCTCTCCCCGGCCGATTACGAGCGCTACGTCGTCCCTTACACCCAGCGGCTCATCAACGGCCTCAACCGCACCAACGTGCCGGTCATCCACTTCGTGAAAGGTGGGGGCGCCATGCTCGACATCGTGAAGCAGGCCGGTGGCGACGTGATGGGGCTCGACTGGCACGTGGACCTGGGGAAGGCTCGGGACATCCTGGGCGACATGCCGGTACAGGGGAACCTCGACCCGACCGTGCTTTTCGCTCCCAATGAGATCATCGAGCGCGAGGTGAAGAGGGTCCTAGCCGAGAACGCGGGCCGTCCGGGTCTCATCTTCAACCTGGGGCACGGCATACTGCCGACGGTGCCGCCGGCAAACGCCAAATACATGGTCGACTGCGTGCATCGGCTGACGCAGAAATAGCAGGGGATTGGAAGGAAAGGGGCGGCCGCAAGGCCGCCCTTTTTTCATTCAGGAGTCACATGAACTGGCACGTGTACATCATACTCTGCTCCGACGACACGCTCTATACCGGGATCACCACCGATATCGAGAGGCGGATGCGCCAGCATGCCGACGGGAGCGGCGCCAAGTATTTCCGGGGCCGCCAGCCGAAAGAGCTTCTTTACCTGGAGGGTGGCCATGACCGTAGCAGCGCCAGCAAGCGGGAACTCTCCATAAAGGGGCTGAAGCGCAGCGAAAAGCAGCTTCTGGCGTGCTCCAAGGCCAATGTCGCTTAAGCAAAAGGGGAGTCTATATAAAAGAGGAGAGCATCGCTGCTCTCCTCTTTTTTCCAATTTATCACATTCCAATTCAAGGCCTAACCACAGAGGCACACAGAGGAACACGGAGGAAATCTAAACAAAAGGCGAAAGTCTCTTGTTTTAATCCGAGCCTCGTTATTGGTTTTCCTCTGTGTACCTCTGTGGTTAGGCATTTTGCTTGGTAACCATAGGTGTTGAGTCGTTACCTTTTAACTCGGTCCAGCCATCAACTTCATTTCTTCTTTAGATAGCCATCGATCGCGGCTGCGGCGCTCTTGCCGTCCCCCATGGCGAGGATAACGGTAGCCCCTCCCCTCACGATGTCTCCCCCCGCGAAAACCCCCGGTATGCTGGTCGCAGCTTCTGCGTCGATCACGATGTTGCCCCACTTGTTAAGGGCGATTTCGGGGGCCGTTGCCGTCAGTAGCGGGTTGGCGCCAGTGCCGACCGCGTTGATGACCACACCTGCCGGCAGCTCGAAGTCGGAACCCGCGATCGCCTGGGGTTTGCGCCGCCCGGATTGGTCCGGGGCGCCGAGCTCCATCTTCTGACAGTTGAGCCCCGAAACCCAGCCGTCCTCGGTCCCGAGGATCGCCGTAGGTGCGGTCAGCATGACGAATTCCACCCCTTCTTCCTTGGCGTGCTTGATCTCCTCGGCCCTGGCGGGCATCTCCAGCTCGCCGCGCCGATACACGATCATGGCGCGCTCGGCGCCTAGTCTCCTCGCCGTCCTGACGCAGTCCATGGCGGTATTCCCGCCGCCGATGACTGCCACCTCGCGCCTCTTGATGATCGGCGTCGAGGAGTCCTCCCTGCGACCTGCCTCCATCAGGTTCACCCTGGTCAGGAACTCGTTTGCCGCATAGACACCTTTCAGGTTTTCGCCGGGTATGTTCATCATGGTCGGCAGCCCGGCGCCGTTGGCGATGAAGACCGCGTCGAACTCGTCCCGCAATTGCGCGACGGTGAGGGTCTTGCCGATGATGATGTTGCATTCTATGGTGACGCCCAGTTCGCTCAAAAGGGCCACCTCGCGGTCGATGATCTCCTTGGGAAGGCGAAACTCCGGTATGCCGTAGCGCAGCACCCCGCCGGTGTCGTGCAGGGCCTCGAAGATGGTGACCGCGTGACCCAGCCGCGCCAGTTCTCCGGCGGCGGTGAGCCCGGCAGGGCCGCAGCCGACCACGACCACCGACTTGCCGGAAACCTTGGGTGCCTTTTCGCGCAGCAGCTGGTCCGGGTGGTTCATCGCCCAGTCGGCGACGTAACGCTCCAGGTAGCCGATGGCTACCGCCTCGCCCTTGATGCCCCGGACGCAGAGCGCCTCGCACTGCGACTCCTGGGGGCAGACCCTGCCGCAGACGGCGGGGAGCGCGTTGTCGCCCCGCAGTATCTGGGCGGAACGGGGGAGATCCCCGCAGGCCAGCGCGTCGATGAACTCGGGAATGGAGACCCCGACGGGGCACCCCGCGACGCATGCCCTGTTCTTGCACTGCAGGCAGCGGCGCGCCTCGGAGAGAGCCAGATCTGCGCCCAGACCCAGGTTCACCTCTTCGAAGTTCCGGCTCCTTTCGTCACCCTTCAACTCGGGCATGGCGGCCCGCCCTATGGCCAAGCGTTCCTTTGCCGATAGCGTGTTGCTCATTTTCCCACCCCCCTGCCGATCTTGCAGTCGTTGGCTGTTTGACAGACCGCCTCTTCCTTGCGGTAGCTGGTCAGCCGGTCGCTTAAGCCCGCGAAATCAACCAGATGCGCGTCGAATTCCGGACCGTCCACGCAGGCGAACTTGGTCTCGGTGCCGATCTTCACCCGGCAGCCGCCGCACATGCCGGTGCCGTCGATCATGATCGGGTTGAGGCTTACGATGGTTTCGATCCCCTGTTTGCGGGTCATCTCGGCGACCGCCCTCATCATCGGGACCGGACCGACGGCAAAGACCGCCTGGGGGACGCGCTCCGGGTCGGCCAGCAGTTCGCCAAGGGGACCCGTCACGAAACCCTTGGTCCCGAGGCTGCCGTCCTCCGTGGCAACCAGGAAGGTGTCGGAGAACTGGGAGAGTTCGTCGGAGAGGATGATTTGGGGGGTGGAACGCCCGCCGATTATGGTGGTTACCTGGTTCCCCGCTTCCGCGAGCGCCTTCACCAGCGGGAAGAGGACCGCGGTCCCGACGCCGCCGCCGACGCAGGCAACTCGTCCCCATTTGATGATGTGGGTTTCCTTCCCGAGCGGGCCGGCCACGTCCCTGATCGAATCGCCCACCTTGGTGTCGACGATCCGTCGGGTCGAGGCGCCGATGGCCTGGATGAAGAGGGTGATGGTGCCGGCTGCCGGGTCCGCGTCACTGATGGTGAGGGGTATCCGCTCCTCGCCCTTTGCCAGCCGTATCATCACGAACTGCCCGGGCTTTCGGGCTAGTGCCACGCGTGGAGCCGATAACACCATCTTGTGGAGGTTCTCGGCGAGTATCTCGTTGCTTACAACTTCGAACATGGGGGTCACCTGTCTATGAGAGGGATTAGTCCAATATTTCTAGCGCTCATTAGTTTAGCAGCAGCGGGAGGCATAAGGCAAGCAAGTATACGGTTTACAACATGTAATGAGTTCAGAGTTTAGGAGTCGACTGGTCAAGGGGCTGAGTATTTGATGGGCGGGGAAAGCTGGAAGGAAGCTAAGGGTCGATCATGCCAGTTGAGGTGGCCTCTTTCTTTGCAGCGTGGCGCAGAGAATCCCCACAAAGATGAGGGCGATTCCGACAATGTGAAAGAGATGCAGCCGCTCGCCGAGGAAAATTACCGCGAGGATGGTGCTGAAGGCGGGCATCAGGTGCACGAACTGTCCGCCCAGATGGGGGCCAACCTTGCGCAGTCCGCTGTTCCAGGTGGTGAAGGCGACAACAGAGGCGAAAATTCCGACGTAGGCGATGCTGAGGATGGTCGCGGGGTTGGCGGTCATCAGCTTCCCGGACGCAATCTCCATCGCATAAAACGGGATCAGGAAAACCAGCCCGCATATCGCTATGGAGAAAAGGAATACGAACGGGTTGAGCCCCTGGGGATAGCGTCGCAGCGCGACGGAGTAGAGAGCCCAGGCCACGGCGGCCAAAAGCACCAGCAGGTCCCCTGTGTTGAAGGAGAGGGTACGGATTCGGGCCAGGTCTCCCTGCAGGATGATGGTGGCGACGCCGAGAAGCGACAGCGCGATTCCGGTATGCTGGCGGATGTTTACCCTCTGCCCGTAGAAGAAGCGGGCAAAGATGATGATGAACACCGGGATGGCCGAGTTGACCAGTGCGGCATTGATCGCGGTCGTTGTATGCATTGCGGTATAAATCAGATAGTTGAAAAGCGTGACGCCGAAAAAGCCGCAGATGAGAATCAGCTGCCAGCTGGCCCGCACGATGGGCCATTCCCTGCGCAGTTTTGGCAGCGCGATCGGTGCGAGAATGATCACAGCCACCAGCCAGCGCCAGAAGACAAAGCCGGCAGGCGGGATGGTGTTGTTCATCGCCCGGCTGATGACAAAGTTGCCGGACCAGATCAGTGCGCTTAAGGTGAGGAGGAGATACGGCATTTTAGATGTCCTACGTGGTGCGGATAAGTTTGGAGACTGGTGAAATTTGTCCTGATGTGCTGCCGATACTCAGTAGATTTTTAGCCGGTACTACTTTCGGCGGATCTATCAAACAAAGTCCTCTTGCCCACCGGCAAACGTACAGGGTGAGGAAAGCTCAAGAAGCAACGGAGGTGGCAACTTCTCCTATCTGGGGTGTCTATGTCAAGCGTAAACTCGAATAACAAGTTGATACCTGCATAGGTCACTTACAATTGAGGTAACCAATTTGCTGAAACAAATCAAAAAGAAACGCGCTTTAAAAGATCATTTTCGTTGTTAGCCGCTAACTCTGCGTGGTATGCTGCCGCCGTCAGAGAGATAAATTTCGTTCGTGTCTATCCATCGGATAGATGGATGAAAACACGGTTCATTCCCAAACTAGGGCACTGATAGAGCAAGTGCCTGGCAAAAAAGAACCGTGACTTCTTGGCTTGCGTTCTTTACGAAGGGAAGGTGTCATTTCATGGGGGAACTAAGGGGGGGGGCAAACTTACATATTTTCAATCTGAAATCTGTAGTTTTGAACACTTGGCCGATGCTTGTCATATGGTGAATGAGCCGCAAAAATCCCGGAAAAGTAGGACCCTTGGTGGGTGCCCGGAAACCAGTCATCACGCCAAACGGAATATTTAATCATTTCGCAGGGCTAATATATCCAGCAACTTGCGTCAACCACAAAAACCGTATTTTTTTGACATCTAAAAACGCAGAAAGATGACAGAACTCTAATCAATAATGAGTTGGCGGATGGGTTGTTGGTTCAAAGGGGGGTGGATGAAAGAAGCTTTGTACTACCTAGTGTGTTTCTTCATTTTGACTGTGATGATGGGGTGCGGCGGCTCAAGTGGTCCTTCTTCCCAACCTGTTGGAACTGATGTCATCCAGAAGTATAGTTTAGTAGTTGAGGGCCAGCCAGATACCACGCCACTCATTTTACCCCAGGAATTGACCGATGCAGATTGGCGTGTAAAAAACGGACTATGTCGTCAGTCTGGTTATGACTTGGCCGCATATGCCGGGAGCGATGTTTCTCTGACGAAGTATGATCTAAAAGAAATGTACTATCCCAATGTTACTAGTGTGAGTACAGATTTGGACGAGGTCCAGACTATGCGGCCTGCTCCAGCACTGTCGCTGTACCTTTGGGTGATCGCTAAAGACCAGGCAACTATTTGTAGTTATGTCTCCGCAAGAGAAGACAACGTCTTTTTACAATCCCTTCATCTTGGCATAGTTGCGTCAGGGGTGTTTCCTGTGAATGATCAAAACATAAAGTGACCCAAGGGCGGCTGAGGGGGCGTTGGGAAGGTGTGGGAGCAGGCATTGATGGGGCATAACGTTGGTAAGTGTGTGCGGGTTGCTGGGTCAAGACTTTCGGCAAATGCAGGCAAAAATTCAGTTTACAACGCCCGAAGCGTTTCAATCGGCAGGAAAAGATGAAGGGGCTGGGCTAGGGTGACAAAGCCGTAGCGTTGGTAAAAGGAGCGGGCGGAATCGTTCTTTGCATCAACAAACAAGCCAATGACTCCGGCCTGTTCGGCAATCAGGCAGGTGCGGTGAATTGCCTCTGTCAGCAGGAGTTCGCCGGATCCTTTTCCCTGATGCTTGCGCGAAACCGCCAACCGAGCAAGGCGCACGGCTGGGAGATCATGTTGCGGGTACTTTTTCGCGAATCCTGCTGGAAGGTTTTCTGTCATGACCTCGCATAGGGTAAGGGTGAAAAACCCTATGATAACCGGGCTGCTCTGGTCGGTCAGTACAAAGGTGCGAGAGATCCCTTTATTCCCATGTTGCCGGGCGGTAGCCTTGAGAAAGGCGTTTAGCTCCGGCACGCCGCAGTCAAACCGGGCGCGGTCATGCGCACGTGACAGGGCGGTTATTTCGAGCACAGGACTTCCTGGCGACGCTTCATGGCTGCCTTCAGTTGCTCGTTAGGATCTGGCGGGTTTTCCATGAGGTCGAACATCGCTTTGGCCGATGCTGCGGATAACTTTATGACCCGCTCACGTTCGAGAATCTCGTTGGCCTTTTCCAGCGCCGATTGAACCAGAAATTGATTTAGAGTCGCGCCTACGGCCTGGGCTGCCTCGGACACCCTCTCATATACCGCGGTGGGCATGCGGGCCGGGACTCGTTCTTCTGCAGCTGCACGTGCCATGGTGTGCTACCTCCTGTGTGGGGAAATGGTAACAGTCTGGCGCCAAAATGGCAATACAAAATCAAAAAGGTACCTGATTAGCGCCAATCTTCCGCTAGCCGCAATTTGGTCTCCGGCATTCTCTTTGTCTTGACCGCTGCGACGACCAATCGGCGCAGCATACCTCCAAGATCAAAGCGGCGGTTGAAACGGTACTGGTACTCACCAAGGTAACGGTATGCGTACTTCTCGAAAGCAAATGAATGATAAGTCCCGGTAATGGCGTTTTTTAGATTGCCCAGTACCGTATTGATCCACTTAAAACATTCCATACTGGTGCTTTTGCGCTCTTTGCCGACAACCTCTCTCTGGTGGAAGCTGCCAGCTGTCTCAACCGCTTGGAAACACCACAGACCGTCCGAAACTACAAGAGTTGACGGCATAAGAGAGCGCCTAGTCCATAGTTCAACTTCTTCTTTACTGAAACTCTTCACGGTCGAGAAGATGGCATAAAGCGGATGACCTTGGTTATTAGTCTGAACCGCTGCAATGAACGGCACCTTGTTTTCGGAACCGCGGCCAACTTTGCCGCCCGAATGCTCACCACCGAGATAGGCATCGTCGATCTGGACATGTCCTGACAACTTGGTGCTTTGCTCTCGTTCATACATGACCTGCATCAGTTTATGCTTGATACGCCAAGCTGCCCTACAACTAACACCGAGCAGGCGTCTAAGTTCTAAAGTGGCGATATTGTTCTTATTCTGGGTTAGAAAGAACATGGCTTGGAACCAAATTGTCAAAGGCAACTTAGACGAGTGAAAGATCGTTCCTCCAGTCAGGGTTGTTTGGGTTCGACAATCGCTACACTGAAAAACTTTGACGCGCCGACCCCTCCGGTAACTAGAGTGATTGTCGCTGCCGCACTTAGGGCACTTAAAACCACCTGGCCAGCGAACCGACTCTAGGGCTGTTTCACATTGGTTTTCTTCTCCATACTGATGGAGAAAATGATTCAAGCTCAAACCTGGTTGGAACTGAATTCGATTCATCTTCATGGCAATCTCCTTTTCAAGGTTGCCATGGAGCGTATCACACAGGTAGGACAGAATAAGTCGCAAGTGCCATCAGCGGAAGATTGGCGCTAATCAGGAAAGGTCATGACACCCTTTGTGCGCGGCAAAGGGACGCTCGATCGTCTTGATAATGGGATTACTCAGTGGGTGCCGGTTATGCCTCCCGGTACCCCCGCCTTTGATCGCTGGAATAGATCGTACTATGTTTCGGAATCCACCATTGGAGATCTGGCAGAGTGGAGGTTGCTTCTGGAGCAGCCGGTGGCGCCCTTCCAGAAAACGCTTTTCGACAACTATGCTGGCAAGTTGATCCTTCTGTTCCTGATTCTCCTCCTGTCACTGGTGCTGGCTGAATTCTTGTGTCGTAGGATTGTGGTTGCCATCGAGCAGTTGCGCCAAGTAACCTGTGACCTCCCGTCCAGATTGTCCTCAGGCGCAACCATCGATTGGCCGGAAAGCGGCTTGAAGGAGGTAAGGCCGCTGGTCAACAATTTCACGGAGATGGCTGATTCGCTGTCGGCACAGTTCTATGAGATCCGGCAGATTAACGAATCGCTTGAACAGCGGGTGGAGGAGCGCACCAACCAACTCACCCACATCATGCAGGAGCTAAAGGAGAGCGAGCAGAAATATCGCCAGCTCAACGAAACCCTGGAGCAGCGCATCAAGGAGGCAGTGAATGAGTTGCGTGAAAAAGACAGGATGCTGATCATTCAGGGAAGGCAGGCCGTCATGGGAGAGATGATCGGTAACATCTCTCACCAGTGGCGGCAGCCGCTCAATATGCTGGGACTCCTTTCTCAGGAACTGCAGGCGACCTATAAATATGGTAAGTTCAGCACCGAATACATCAATGACAATGTCAAAAAAACAATGGAATTAATCCGTCACATGTCTAAAACCATCGACGATTTCAGGAGTTTTTCCCAATCTGACAAGGACAAGGTGGACTTCAATGTACTTGAGATGATTGAAAAGACCCTGTCACTGCTTGAGGGAAGTTTCAAAACACATGGAATCAGCATAGAAATCAAAGCAACGGGTGATCCTTCCATCAGCGGATATCCCAACGAATTCGGACAGGTCCTGCTCAATATCGTCAACAACGCCAGAGACGCTTTGTTGGCAAGAAAAGCGGACAGCCCGACCATCACGATCGGATTGCGCACCGAGGCCGGCAAGACGGTCGTGACCGTCATCGACAATGCCGGAGGCATCCCTGAAGGCATCATAGACAGGGTATTCGACCCGTACTTCACCACCAAAGGGCCTGAAAAAGGGACGGGAATCGGCCTGCACATGTCCAAAACCATCATAGAAAAACACATGAACGGTACCTTGAGCGTGCGCAACGTCGGCAATGGCGCTGAATTCAGGATAGAGATGTAAAAGTGGAAATTACGGCTCGTTGACCCTCCATATCTGTTTTACTTTTAAATAATGCGCATATCGTCACTTTCTGAGTGTCCTCTTTAGTTCCTACGGCCCCCAATATTCAGAGTACGCTGGTTACTGTAAATATTGTATTGGTTCTGGATTTGCTCGGATGTCATAACAAGTGTGATGATATCTCTTAGCGATCACCATGGTTACCACTATAAGCAGGCTTGACTTGACTTGCTAGTGTAGCAAGATAGAATTTTCACGATCTGAAATCGGCCAAAGCTCCAGCGAACTGTCTTCGCGGACGGAAAAAAGGGGGTTATCTATGGACAGGAGAGTGTTCCTAAAAGGTGCGGTAGCGGGTTCCATCGTCGCGGGTTTTGCCACGGCGGCGTCGGCAACCGGGTATTTCCCGCAGAAAGTCGATCAGTCGCTGTTCGACACCATCAACAGGGTGAAGGATCCCGCCAAAAAAACGCCCCTGGAAAAGTCCCACGCCCCGGTGATCACGGCGCCGGCCTCGGTCAAGGCGGGGGAGATGTTCACCGTAGAGGTGAGCGTTGCAGAAAAGCTGCATGGCATGGCGCCCGCACACTGGATCCAGGGGATCGAGCTTTACATCGGCAACGATCCCGCCGGCAAGGTCGAACTGCAGCCCAAGGGGTATCTGAGCCCGAAGGTGGCTTTTCACGTGACCCTTCCCATGGATGCCGCCCCGTCCGGAAAGGTGACCCTGGTGGCCGCACAGCACTGCAACCTGCACGGTTACTGGCAGTCGAGCCATGATGTACAGGTGAGCTGATTCGAACATTTTTGATACAAACCTATCGCGCCGCCCCTGGATCCATGGGATGTCAGGGGCGGTTTCATATCCATTCCGGATCAATCCTGAAGACCGCACTATAGCTCAGACATGGACGGAATTAAGACGATGGCAACCGAAACGATTCGGAGGCCAGAGGAGGCTTGCTTGGAAAAAACAACCTGGACACCGGCGCGACTCTTGGAACTCTCCGGCGGCTACTGGAGCGCCTGCGCGCTGCATGCCGGCGTGAAGCTCGGCGTCTTCACGCTTCTTTCGGACGAGCCGCTCGCAACGCGGGAACTCGCCAGCCGGATCAGCTGTGACAGTCGTGGGCTGGCCATGCTGCTAAACGCCCTGGCCGCCATGGAGCTCTTGGAAAAGCGGGGCGAGGCCTATGTCGCGACCCCTTTTGCCTCCGAGTTCCTGGACCGGACCAAACCCGGCTACCTGGGACATATCATCATGCATCACCACCACCTGATGTCGGGCTGGGCCAACCTGGACCAGGCGGTGCAAAGCGGCAAGCCGGTCCGGGAGCGCGTTTCCCACGAGGATGCAGAAGCGTCCCGGGAGAGTTTCCTGATGGGGATGTTCAACCTCGCCATGCAGATCGCGCCTTTGATTGTGCCGAAGATCGATCTCTCGGGCCGCCGGCGCCTGCTCGATCTGGGCGGCGGGCCCGGCAGCTACGCGATTCACTTCTGCCGGCAGAATCCGGGCCTAACCGCCGTGGTTTGCGACCTACCATCGACACGCGGCTTTGCCGAGCGGACCGTCGAGGGCTTCGGCCTTTCCGGCCGGATAAGCTTCGTCGAGCGGGACTTCGAAACCGAGGAGCTTCCCTCGGGTTTCGATGTCGCCTGGCTCTCGCACGTACTGCACGGGGTCGGACCGCAAACCTGCGCGGTCGTCCTGAAGAAAGCCGTTTCGGCCCTGGAGCCGGGCGGGATGATCCTGGTACAGGAATTCATCCTCGACGACACCAAGGATGCTCCGCTTTTCCCGGCTCTTTTCTCGCTGAACATGCTGCTTGGAACCCCTGACGGGCAGGCGTACAGCCAGGGGGAGCTTTTCGACATGCTGGCCGCGGCGGGAGCGACGGAGCTGCGGCGCATTCCCCTGCCACTCCCAAACGGAGCCGGCGTGATCGCGGGAACGGCGCCCGCCCGTTGATGCCCTCTCCCTTCGGGGCAGGGAAGTGTGGGAAAGTCATCGGCCGGAATTGGTCGCAGTGAGTTCCAACAAACTCTGGAAAGCATGGACAAGCCTACCCGGAACGAGGTACTGTCTCTGATTGCCAGGATCTTCGCGCTGTAACTGGATGGTCAGGACGGTGCATGGCCTCCAATAGCAGCACGATTTAAGATGGTTCGAGGAGGATGGTATGGAACGTAGTGAACGGCCAGTCGGCAGATCCCGCATGTTGCTCCCGCTTTTCGCTGCAGCGTGCTCAATTATCGCGATTCTTTTACTGCTGTCGTCGGGTTTCGGCACCCGACTAGGCCTTTGGCAGTTTCGCACCGGTTTTTCCGTCATGAGGTTCGCCGCGTACCTGGGGCTCGCCTCCTCGCTGCTCGCGATTGTCTCCGGCGCGATAACCGTGCGAAGAAGTCAAATATCCGGGATGATCCTGTCGTTGGTGGCGTTATTGTTCGGGCTGTCCGCTTTCGGCGTGCCGTATTCCTGGAAACTCAAGGCGCAGAGTTTTCCGCGTATCCACGATATCAGCACCGATCTGGACCATCCGCCGCAATTCGTTGCCGTGGTTCCCTTGCGTCAGGGACTTATCGAGTACGGCGGAGTGGCGGTGGCCGCGCAGCAACTGAAGGCGTATCCGGACCTGAAAACCCTCTTGCTCGGCATGCCGATGGAAAAGGCCTTCCGGGCGGCTCTGGAAACGGCGCGCGAGATGGGGTGGCAGATCGTCGCTCAAGTTCCGGCCGAGGGGAGAATCGAGGCGACCGATACCTCCTTCTGGTACGGCTTCAAGGACGATGTCGTGATACGCATCTACCCGGCGGGCGATCGCTCGCTGGTCGATATTCGTTCGGTCTCCCGGGTAGGCGTCAGCGACGTCGGTGTCAACGCCAAAAGGATCCGCGGCTTTCTGGCCAAGATCTCCCATCAACCCCTGCCCAAATAGGCTCTAATAGTTGCTTTACCCCAGGCAACTGCCCATTTCAAAAGCATTGCCGCCAGATGATTCAATGGGCCTGAGCCAGGACCGTAACAGGAGTGCATAGATGAAGGTACGGAGAAGGGATGCCATTTTCATCGCGGCTATTGCGTTGCTGCTCGGAGTGCTGGCGATTGGCACCGGCAAAGGGAAGGGGAAAAGCATCCCGTTGGATGAGCGGCACCGCCCGAGCTACCAGGCGCTTCAAAGCGGCAGGAGCCGGGCCGACGTGGAGCTGGTCTGCACCACCTGCCACAGCGCAAGCTCCCTGCCGCTCCCCAAGAGACACCCGCCCAAGGAGCAGTGCCTCATCTGCCACGAACTGCTCCCTTCATGACCCCGCATGATCCGGATACCGACTTTCCCCTGCCACGAAAAGATGAGCGATTTTTTGTTCTTACTTTAGCGGAGGTCTGAATATAGACTAAATTCAGACTATGTCTTGAGGTGCCCCATGAAGCTCAGTGAAGCTGTAAAACCGAACATATTGGCGATATATCGCTATGTGACCCGATATGACTGTCGTGAGAATTCGGATCGCCTTTTGGCCCTCCTGGAAAGTAGTATCGCTCAGCTCGCCTCGTTGCCAGAGCGTGGGCATTGTCCAAGAGAATTGGATCGGGTCGGTATACCTGCATACCGGGAAATACTTTGCAAACCGTATCGGGTTATCTACGAAATCTCGGGCAGCGATGTTTTTGTGCATAGCGTGCTCGACGATCGACGAGATCTGGCCGATCTCCTTCACCAGCGTCTTGTGCGCTGAGTTTGCCACGGCGTGGGCCAATCACGTGCGGTAAATCCACCATGAAAATATCCGCTACCTATTCCTGTCCAGGCCGCTCTCTCACCTAGTGTCCAGCCAGGTTGTCACCTGTTTGCCATCCAATCCTCTCCTTTCATGCAACTCCGTCAGTTCCAGCACCCGCCTTAAATCCTGTCAGCTTGGTCGAAAATGGAGAAGTTAGCTATTTGCACGTACCGTTCGATCTGTACATCGTGGACATCAACATGCCCAAACGGGACGGTTACGGTTTACTTAGAGATCTGCGCGGCGAGGAGATGCCTCAGGCGCCGGCCATCATGGTCAAGGCGTTATACGAAGCAGACGCCAGTTCTTATCTTATCAAGCCGATCAGGTCGCAGAAGCTTGAGGATGAGTTGCGGACGCTGAAACTTATTTGAGAACCAGCTTTCAATCCTCTTGCACCGCGTAGAGTTCGGGATCTCGGATATTTTAATACGGTCCAGCATATGAGGTTCCCGCCGTTCGCTGACCCTCAACTCACCGTACTTCACCTTTTTATGTCTGAATATATAACCTTGGACTGTATTGTCGGCGCAGATGTCATGCTTATTAACTCTTGCTATTAAGCCTATTGTATTGCCTGTAACAAATGTCTGCTGATGGCAATATCTGTGAATTATTTTATGGAATAAAAATTCATTATACTGAAGGTCTATCGGTTTCAATGTAAATAAAATAAATCTATTGTTTAGTAAATAAAACATATTCCGAAAAGGTATTCATGTAAATGACAGTGTGTTAAATTGAATATTGCATATTGATAATACTTAATGGCGGACATATTTCAGTAAGAAATTGCCTTATGTCATTAGCACCCGGTGAGGAGTTTGTACTATAGCAGAGATTTGCATGTTTCCATCGCTAATTGACTTGGAATAGCCAGAGTGGATTTGCAGATTTTGGTGAGCATACGTTCTGGCTTCTAACGATTTTCTTTTGTTCAAAGGAGCATCAGCATGGCCTTCACCTTTTTCATGCGGGATCAGCCGACATTGGAGCATGCCGCCGACCAGATGATCCGCTATGCCTCCGGACGGAGCCGGATCAAGATCTGGGATGCCGGGTGCGCCTTGGGGCAGGAGACCTATACCATCGCCATGATCTTCGCGCAGAAGATGAACCCTTTTGGCTTCAAGAACCTGCGTATCGACGCCACCGACTACGACAGCGCCAATAACTTTGGCGATATCGTAACCGCGGCCGCTTACCCGGTCGACGAGCTGCAACGCACGCCAAGCGAGCTGCTCGACAAATACTTCGAGCCGGCCGACAGACCTGGGCACCTGCGCGTGGTCGAGCAGTTGCGCAGCCGGGTTTTTTTCCAGTACCACGACCTGATCTCCCTGAAACCGATCGGCTCCGACTACTGCCTGATAGTCTGCAAAAACGTCTTGCTTCATTTCCAGTACCCGGAGCGGGTAGCGGTGTTCAGGATGTTTCACCAGGCCCTGGCGCCGGGGGGCTATCTGGCCAACGAGAACACCCAGAAACTTCCCCAGGAAGTGGCACACCTTTTCACCCAGGTGGTGCCTGATGCCCAGCTGTACAAGAAGGTGGGAGATTAGCACGGTGAAGATCATTCAATTAACAAAGGCCCCCAAGGTCTACAGTTGCAACTCCTACCTGATCCTCGGCGACTGGAACCGGGTGGAGGATCGGAACACCGTCATCGACCCGGGGACCGACAATTTCGTGCTTGCCGAGATAGAGCGTCTGTCGACCGGTTTCGGCAAGGTGGCTGTGGAGCAGGTGATACTTACCCATAACCATTTCGACCATAACGGCGGGGTCATGGCCCTCAAGCAGCGTTACGGCGCGCGTGTTCTGGCCTACGTCGACGGGCCGGGAGTCGACGAACTGCTCCATGACGGTCAGGTCATCAAGGCCGGCGATGATTTTCTCGAAGTGATCCATACACCGGGCCATTCGTCCGACTCCGTCTGCCTGTATGCGCCGGCGGCACTGGTTGTTTTCTCCGGGGACACCCAAGTGCGGATCAGATCGCCGGGAGATGTCTATAGCCAGGAGTACTTGGATG
>Ga0209125_1002298_pt1 | contig 15007 bp, 8 predicted proteins | sample BarGraIncub1131A_FD_184503 | JGI IMG/M metagenome (GOLD analysis project Ga0209125, IMG submission 184503) | Arctic peat soil microbial communities from Barrow, Alaska - Barrow Graham LP Incubations 11-31A (SPAdes) (version 2) | ecosystem: Environmental > Terrestrial > Soil > Wetlands > Peat... | reverse complement strand
AAGACAATAAAGATGGGAAACTGGTTTTGGTAACGGCAATTAATCCGACGCCTGCAGGCGAAGGAAAGACCACGACAACTGTGGGACTTGGCCAGGCATTTGGAAAAATGAAAGTAAAGGCTGTAATCGCTCTTCGCGAACCCTCCCTCGGACCATGTTTTGGTATCAAAGGTGGAGCTGCCGGCGGTGGTTATGCACAGGTTGTTCCGATGGAGGATTTGAACCTTCATTTCACAGGCGATTTTCATGCTATTACATCAGCCAATAATTTACTGGCAGCTATGCTAGACAACCATCTTCAACAGGGAAATGAATTAAATATCGATACAAATCAAATTGTATGGAAACGTTGTGTTGATATTAATGACAGGGTCCTTCGCAATATTGTAGTTGGCCTTGGACGTAAAGCAGACGGCGTAGTAAGAGAGGATCATTTCATTATTACGGTAGCTTCTGAAATCATGGCAGTACTTTGCCTTTCTGACGATATGAAGGACTTAAAAGAACGTTTAGGACGCATGGTAGTAGCTTATACCCATGATGGTAAGCCAGTTACGGCAAAACAGATGAAAGCGGTTGGTTCTATGGCTGCACTGCTAAAGGATGCCTTGAAACCAAACCTGATTCAAACACTCGAAAACACGCCGGCAATTATTCATGGTGGACCGTTTGCCAATATCGCACATGGCTGTAACAGTGTAAGAGCAACCAAGACCGCACTTAAATTAGCCGATGTGGTAGTTACTGAGGCAGGTTTTGGTGCAGATTTAGGAGCGGAGAAATTCCTTGATATTAAATGCAGAATGGCTGGATTAACACCAGATGCAATCGTACTTGTTGCAACGGTAAGAGCCCTTAAATATAACGGCGGAATCGCAAAAACGGAACTTTGCAGAGAAAACCTTGAAGCTTTGAAAAGAGGTATCGTAAACCTTGAAAAGCATATTGAGAATCTGCATAAATTCGGGGTACCGATTATTGTAAGTCTCAATCGTTTTGTAACAGATTCTGATGCTGAGTTAAACTATGTGAAAGAATTCTGTGAAGACCGTAATTGTGAATTTTCCCTGTGTGAAGTATGGGAAAAGGGTGGTGAAGGTGGAATTGATTTAGCGCAGAAGGTTCTGAATACTATGGAAACGAAAGAGAGTCATTTCAAGCCTTTATATGAACTTGACTTATCAATAAAAGAGAAGATTGAGACGATTGCCAAGGAAATCTACGGCGCAGATGGTGTCACTTATGACCCGGCTGCAGAAAATGCAATTAGAACAATAGAATGCCTTGGTTACAGGGAATTTCCGATCTGTATGGCCAAGAATCAATATTCTTTATCTGATGATGCCACAAAACTTGGCAGACCGACTAACTTTACCATCAATATCAGAGACGTATATGTATCAGCCGGCGCAGGCTTTGTTGTTGCCATTACCGGAACTGTTATGACTATGCCAGGACTACCTAAAGTACCCGCTGCTGAAGGTATCGATGTAGATGAGAATAATAGAATCACAGGATTGTTCTAAAAATAAATATGTATTAAGGGATAGAACTAAGACTTTTGCTTAATAGAATTATTCAAACAAGAAAGATATTGTATGGGACAGAACTAAGACGTTTGTCTAATAGAATTATTCAAACAAGAAAGATATTGTATGGGATAGAATTAAGACTTTTGTCTAATAGAATTATTCTAACAAGAAAGATATTGTATGGGATAGAATTAAGATTTCTGTCTAACAGGATTGTTCTAACAAGAAAGATTTTATGAAAGGATAGGATTAATATTTCTCTCCTCTGAACTTCATCTGTCAAATAGGCAGGTGAATAATCATAAAATTACGAAATAAAAAGGTTTGGCTTCGATATTCTATCGTTGCCAGACCTTTTAATGTATCCTATCATCATTTTGTCATCATTACTATTTGTCTAATGGTTATTTCCTATCAAATGCCTGTTCACAGTACATACACCGATAAACACCTTTTTCACGGTCCGTCAGTTTGAATATATGAGGGAGTCCCTGTTCAATCGAAGTGATACATCTGGGATTCTTGCATTTAAGTACATTGGTAACCTTGGAAGGAAGAGAAGAATTTTTCTTCTCCACAATAACACCGTTATCAATAATATTTATGGTGATTTGATGATCCAAGGCACCAAGAATATCAAGATCCAGATTATCTAGATTTCCCTCAATTTTAATGATATCTTTCTTGCCCATCTTATTACTCTTAGCATTCTTAATAATAGCAACCGTATAGTCAAGGTTTTCAAGATTAAGATAAGAATAGATTTTCATTGCACCGCCAGCTTTAATGTGGTCGATTACAATACCTTGGTTTATTCCACCGATATTCAGCATTCGTTCACCTCCAATAATTTCATGATCAGAGCCATTCTTACATACACCCCGAACTGAGCTTGCTTAAAGTAAACAGCACGTGGATCGTTGTCCACTTCAACGGAGATTTCATTCACTCGGGGAAGCGGATGAAGTACGAGCATATCTTCCTTCGCATAAGTCATTTTATCGGCATCCAGAATATAAGTATCTTTCAAACGGATATAATCTTCTTCATTAAAGAAACGTTCTTTTTGAACACGAGTCATATAAAGAATATCAAGATCAGGTAAGGCCTTTTCTAAATTTTTCACTTCTTCATATGGAATATTGTTTGCTTCAATGGTCTCTTCTCTGAGATAAGTTGGAATCTTTAATTCATCAGGTGAAATCAATACGAATTTGATTCCGGTATAGCGGGCTAATGCATTAATCAGAGAATGAACAGTTCTGCCAAACTTTAAATCGCCACAAAAACCAACGGTTAGATTATCTAAACGTCCTTTAAGATTTTTAATTGTTAATAAATCGGTAAATGTTTGAGTGGGATGATTATGACCGCCGTCACCGGCATTGATAACAGGAATGGAAGAGAAAGTAGAAGCAACATAGGGAGCACCTTCCTTAGGATGGCGTATCGCACAAATATCAGCATAAGAAGAGATTACACGAATCGTATCGGCAACACTTTCACCTTTTGCAGCTGAACTGGAATCAGCAGATGAAAAACCTAATACACTACCTCCAAGATTAAGCATTGCAGCCTCAAAACTAAGACGGGTACGGGTACTAGGTTCATAGAATAAAGTAGCTAACTTTTTCCCATGGCATATTTCCGAATATTTTTTGGGATCTTGAATAATTTCCTCCGATAAAGCCAGGAGCTCGTTTAATTCGGAAACACTAAGGTCGGTTGGACTGATAATATGTTTCATAGACACCTCCATATGTGGTTGGATTTTATTAATGAGACAAACTTTAATTTATAGCAAGGTCTCATTTGGAAGAAACAGGCATATCAATTCCTATTTCATAATACTAAGAAATGAAAGAGGAATTTATAATATCGTGTTTCTAACAAGATATTGTAGTATAAAACCTTGCAAATTACAATCATTATTTTGGGTTTGGTGAATAATACATTAATTTGACTAAATGATCAAAAATAAACTGACATTTCGTTGTATTGTGGCTAAGTGGAAGAGATTTTATTAAGAAATATTTTGGTTTAATTTAATATTATTTAATGAATTGACAGTTAATTACACAATATAACGCTTATAAATGTGAAATAAATATAATTATCTAAAATAGTATTGACAAAACTTATATTGTAAGGTAGAATCTAATCATAACAAAGAGATGTTAAACAAATCAAAAAAAAAGCAGGAAAAGAGGTGAGTCCATTGAAAAGATAAGCTTGAACACCAAAAACTGAGACTAAACGGTAACCTTTGTTCCCAATTAGTTGGATTACAATTAATCGAAATTGGTATAAAGTAGTAGATAGTTGCAACAACAATTGATTGAAGTTAATAATTAAAAAGATCATTCTATTGGATATGATTAGTCAAATTGAAATTATTAATATTATGTTTAATAGTAATAAATGGATAACGATGACGAATTATAACTGATATTTGATCCAGCTTAATTATTAATAGTAACACTAAGTTATTGATAAACTATAAATGTTATATATTTGCATATGTAATCGTAATTGCCAGCATATGTAATAAGTTGCAAATGTAATAAGTTAAATTGTAATATGGTACAAAAGTAAGAAGTAAGAAGTTATAAGTTATAAGTTTAAATGTAATAAGCTATAAATGTATTTAGTTCCAATGATAATAAGTTATAAAGGTAATATGTTGGAAATGTAACAAGTTTTACAAAAAATGAGTAGTTAAAGTAATAAGTTCCAAAAGTAATAAGTTCCAAAAGTAATAAGTTTCAAAAGAAGTTTAAAAGAAATAAGTGGTAAAAGTAATAGGTAAAAAAGTAACAAGTTTTACAAGAAATGAGTAGTAAAAGTAACAAGTTCCAAAAGTAAAAAGTTCCAAAAGTAATAAGTTCCAAAAGTAATAAGTTCCAAAAGTAATAAGTTCCAAAAGTAACATGTTTCAAAAGAAGTTTCAAAAGAAACAAGTGGTAAAAGTAATAAGTAAAAAAAGTAACAAGTTTTACAAGAAATGAGTAGTAAAAGTAATAAGTTCCAACAGTAACATGTTTCAAAAGAATCAAGTAATAAAAGTAACATGTTTTAAAAGTAACAAGTTCCAATTGTTAGAGTTTTACATATTAAGTTTCATTTACAATAAGGTTACAAATGTAATAAATTACATAGCATAAAGATTACAAATGCAAGGAAGTTACAAAGCAATAACCTTCAGCTACATCGAAGGATGATATAATATATTACGAAAGGAAGGTATAAGCCGCCAGAGACTTTAACGAGTTACCTCATACAAACAGAAGAAAGGACGGTACAAACCACCAAACAATTTTATGTTATACCTCAAAAATACATTGGAAAGGTTGATACTGACCAACAATAAAAGCTTTGAACATTTATACAAAGCATAATTTGAAGAATGGATGGCATGTATCAAAAGAATATGAATAATAATTTAATATAAAAAGAGTATCTGCTAAGAATGGAGATACTCTTTTTTCGTTGCCTTCTTTAAATTGTTTTACACATTTCCTTATATTTATGTTATAATAGCAAGATACAATTTAGGAGAGGTGTGCGTATATGATTCAAATTTCACGTACCGGAATAAGGAATTTAGCTTCAAATGATACGATATACGCAAGAGGTTTGCAATACTATAAGGACAATCGAATTATTAATGCAACTTATTCAAATGCAAACAAACAATATCGTCTGACCGTAAAAGGGAATTATAACTATTCTGTCACTGTTGATGAGCAGGAAGATGGTTCTTTTGATTACACTTGTAATTGTCCCTCAAGACTGAAAGATCAGGGTGCATGTAAACATGTAGTTGCGGCTTTATTATTTGTATTAAAATATCAGGAACGTACCGTTCTTACCGCAGAATCCAAGAATCCGGAAGAACGTAAGGTTATGCAGGTGGTTGATTATTTCGCTTCTCAGGAGGATGCGGTGCTCGTAGGAGAAACGTTCCAGTTGGATGTCGTGGTTACAATCCCATCCATTTTAAAAGGAGAAAACGGCCGTGCAATGGTATCTTTACATGGTGGCAGTAATCGTAAATATAAGATTCAGTCAATTAAAAAATTCTTAATGGATATCTATCATCATGAGAGTTTTGCTATCGGTAAAGAATTTAAATTTGTGCATGGTGAGAGTACCTTTGATACGATTTCATTAAAAATTCTTGACTTTTTCCTTGAAATTTATGAAATTCAGGAGGTAGTCGACAGCACTCATTTTTCAAAAATATTTACAAAAGCACAGATGATAATCACTAAAAATATGCTGGTTAAATTATTGGACATCTTAGAAGGAAGTCCATTTTTACTGGAACTGTACGGAAAAATTTATGAGAATGTCATCTTCGTGAAAGGTAACCCTAAGATATCTTATCAGCTTACTTTGGATGAGGATTCGGTTACGGTAGATTACCAAGGAAAAGAAGCAATCATTCCAATCACTGAGACTGGAGAACTTCTATATCATGATGGTGCAATCTATTTTCCGGATAAAAAATTCATCCGAAACTTTAAACCATTTTACAACTGCCTTGGCAAAGATAAAGATCCATTGGTCTTCCGCGGTGAGAGCAGAAATGGATTTCTCGAGCATGTCTTACCAAGAATCAGTGAGACAATGGAATTAGATGTACCTGATGAACTTAAGAGCAGATATATCTCCTGCGATATGGAAGCAAAGCTCTATTTTGATAAATATAAATCAGGAATTAAAGCAGAACTTAAATATAAATATGGTGAATATGAATTCAATTCTTTTGGCAATGCTTCCGCTGGTTCTTATATTATAGTTCGTCAGCGTGAAAAAGAAGATGCAATTATATCAGAATTGTTACAGCAAGGTTTTGTTCCCTATAAGAATTTCTATTTGTTAAAAGATGAAGATAAAATATTTGATTTCCTATCCAACAAAGTGATGGAGTTAGAAGATAAGGCTTCTTTATTCTATTCGGAAGATTTTAGACACCTTGGGATTCATGCAGCCGGCGGTTTTAAGGCAGGTGTTCATATTAATTCTGAGTTTAATATGCTTGAATTAGATTTGGAATTTGATGAAGTTCCCAAAGAGGAATTAAGAGATATGCTTCATTCTTTTCAGATTAAGAAGAAATACTATCGACTTAAAAATGGAAGTTTCATTAATTTAGAAGATAAAACAATTGGCGAAGTGTCACATATTTTAGATTCGTTAAATGTTACAGATAAAAATCTGAAAGAAGAAGCACTTCTTTTAGAAAAACAGCATGCAATTTATCTTGATAAAGTATTTACCGAAAATGAGTTTGAATTTGTGCGTGATAGAGATTTCAAGACATTGACGGAAAAAATCCTAAATCCGGCGCAGACAGATTATATCCTGCCGGAGGGAATCTTAGCAGAACTTCGTCAATATCAGGTTACCGGTTATAAATGGTTAAAAACTTTAGCTGATAACGATCTTGGTGGAATTCTTGCAGATGACATGGGTCTTGGAAAAACGCTTCAGTCCATTGTATATATTGCTTCAGAGTTAAAAGCGGAAGAACGCGTGCATCATTTGATTGTATGTCCGACTTCACTGATTTTTAACTGGCTCGACGAAATTGAGAACTTTGCACCACAGATTAAAGCATTAGTTATTACAGGAAATCCTGTAGAGCGTCAGGAATCCATTGAAAGTTATGAAGATTTCGATGTATTAATTACCTCCTATCCACTAATCCGAAGAGATATTGGATTATACGAGAAGATCGACTTCCATACGGTATTCATTGATGAAGCACAATTCATTAAAAATGATTCTTCCCTAAATGCAAAATCAGTAAAGAGAATTCGGGCAAAACATCGTTTTGCGTTGACAGGTACTCCGATTGAAAATAGTCTGTCGGAACTTTGGTCCATATTTGATTTTATTATGCCTGATTATTTGAACAGCCATACGAAGTTCGTGGAACTCTATGAAAAACCGATCTTGAAAGAGGATGTCGAGGCTCTAAAGGATTTGCATCAGCATATAGCACCATTTATCCTACGACGTATGAAGAAGGATGTATTAACAGAATTACCGGATAAATATGAGACTAAGATGCTGACAGAATTATCAGAAGGACAGAAGCTGGTTTATTTGTCTTACTTAGAAAGTATACGCAAGGAGATTAATACGGATATTGAAGAAAATGGGGTAGAGAAGAGCAGAATGAAGATTCTTGCAGCCCTCACGAGACTCAGACAGATTTGCTGTCATCCATCGACATTTATTGAAAATTATCAAGGCGGCAGCGGTAAATTAGATCTATTAATGGAAATAATTCCGGATGCAATTGCCAATGAACATCGTATCCTGGTATTTTCACAGTTTACATCGATGCTACGAATTATTGAAAATGAATTAAAGGATTTAGATATTCCTTATTTCTATTTGGAAGGTTCCACTCCAACCCAGCTGCGTAATGATTATGTCAAACGCTTTAATGCCGGGGAAGGAAAGATTTTCCTGATTTCCCTAAAGGCCGGTGGTACTGGATTAAACCTTACCGGAGCTGATACCGTAATTCATTATGATCCATGGTGGAATCCAGCAGTAGAAGACCAGGCAACGGACCGTGCGTATCGTATCGGGCAGATGAATAAGGTACATGTTATGAAGCTGATTACAAAGGGGACCATTGAAGAGAAGATCTTTAAGCTGCAGAGGAAAAAGAAAGAATTATCGGATTCGATTATTAGTTCCAAGGAAGTATTTATCAATACGTTGTCGAAGCAGGAATTAGAAGAGCTGTTTACGCCGATGTGGTAAAGGGCAAGAGCAAAGGCAAAGCAAAAGCAAAGCAAAAGCAAAAGCAAAGGCAAGAGCAAAGGCAAAGCAAAAGCAAAGCAAAAGCAAAGCAAAAGCAAAAGCAAAGGCAAGAGCAAAAGCAAAGGCAAGAGCAAAAGCAAAGGCAAGGGCAAAAGCAAGGGCTTGAAGGGATTTGGGTGGCACAAGTACTTTGTGGGTAGTGGGACGAATATGGATGCGTGTGTATTCATTTGGCTGCCTTACCTTCCGGCGGCATATCCTTTATAGAGCCTCATATATGTGAAAAAGCAGCGCAGAGGCGCTGCTTTTTCACTGAGTCTCTAGTCGGATATAATCAGCCTTGTCAGCCGGTCTACGCCAAGCTGAATGCACATGCATTCATATTCTGTTTAAAGTAATGAGTGTACTTGTGCCACCCAAATCAAATGTAAATTTTAAAATGATAGCATAAGAGCAAAAAGCAAAAAGCAAAGAGCAAAAAGCAAAAAGCAAAAAGCAAAGAGCAAAAAGCAAAAAGCAAAAAGCAAAAAGCAAAAAGCAAAAAGCAAAAAGCAAAAAGCAAAAAGCAAAAAGCAAAAAGCAAAAAGCAAAAAGCATAAAAGCATAAAAGCATAAAAGCATAAAAGCATAAAAGCATAAGAGCATAAAAGCATAAAAGCATAAAAGCATAAAGGCATGAAAGTACAAAAGGATAAGAGTAAGAAAATAAAACAAATATAATAGTAATAAATAAAGTGATAAATATAAAAATGAAGGGATATAAAATACGACAAATAATAACGATTGGGTTATTGTTTGTCGTATTTTATTAGTTGAGGTATATTTGGATGAATTGTATTTTCAATTATCTCTTAAAATAAGGGATTTTATATTTTGAGCTTATTTTCTGGTAGTACTGTAGCTCGATTTAGAGATTGGATATTTTGTCTTGAATTTTTGAGTTCGGTACTCGGAATCACGGGTGTGACCGGTGAAGTCTTTTTCACTTTTCAAGAAGTAATCATAGGTTAAGGTTGATGTTCCGTCGGAGACGATGGGATCATCCCAGGTGAGATCGATGTTGTACCAGAGGTCATTTACTTTCACGATATTCCATGCATGAGGAGAACCATCTCCTTTACCGCTGATAATACGGCACTCAATTCCTGCTGCACTGAATAATCGGTAAGCGGCTAAGGCATAACCCTGACATACTGCGGATTTATCAATCAATAAATCATAAGCGGAGCTTTTACTTAAGGTTCTGTCGTAATTCGCACGTTTTATGATGTAGTTATGGATTGCTTTGACTTTCTTATAATCACTTGCATTTTCTAGATTTAAGTTTGTAATGACACTTTTGATTTTTGCATTTACAGCCTTTTCTTGAGCTGCAGTCGTACTGTAATTAATGGTAAAATCTAATACATTATTTACATTTTTACCATTTTCAGAATAGGAAGTTGAATTATAACCCCATTGGCTGATTGAAAACTTTAAATAATCTCCATCTTTAAATGATTTGGAACTATCATAAGCAATGACAAGGTTGAATAAATTAGTATTTTGACCAATTTCATTCATAGCTGCATTAGTTGCTTCGAGTGAAAAGTTGGAATCTCTTTGAATTAAATTAGTTCGAATTGCTTTGAGTACTTCAGTTTTGGTGGTACATGTCTGTGCAAGGGCAGTAGATGGACTTGTAAAACATAAAAAAACTAAAAGGAATGCTAAAATTTTTTTCTTCATTTGTGACTCTCTCTCATAAAGCTGATGCGATATAATATTTACAAAGTTATTATAACATACTATATGCCTTACATAAAGTATTTCCGCGTGATGAAGTTGTTTAGAGGTTATTATGATTGAATACTGTTTTCCGAATGATGATGCTGACAATAATGGCAAAGACTATTTTTGCAAGATCAAATAAGAGAAACGGGAAAACGCATAGGGTTAAAGCAGTATAAAAAGCAGTATCAGTAATAAATGTAAACCATATGGTTCCGAAGGTATAGCAGAAGATAAGAGCAACTAACATTCCAATGGTCAGTGAAAGTATCTTGTTGAATTTTTTTAAATATTTATAAAAGATAGAGATGAGGAAAGCCATTACTGGATATGCCACAAGATATCCACCAGTCATTCCGGCAAGAATTTGAATTCCACCTTTAAACCCTGCAAAGACAGGAAGTCCAAAGGCACCCAACAGCAGATAGGTCAAGGTTGCCAGAAAAGCACTGCGCGGCGGTAGAAGAGCACCGGTCAGGAAAATGGCAAAGAGCGATAAGGTAAATGGAATTGGCTGGATTTGTATGGATAATTGGGACATGACACAGATTACTGCAGTGAACATACTGGTTACTACTAGTTCTCTCACATTGTTATTACTTTTTTTTGTTTGGATATTCGTTTTTAAAGTCATTATTAAATCCCTTTCTTTTTGTTATTTATATTTATTAGCCTAATCTATCAATTTTGTGATTATTGGTTTTACAAATTAATTGAATATTTATTAGCCTAATCTATCAATTTTGTGATTATTGGTTTGACAAATTAATTGAATATTTATTAACTTAATCTATCAATTGCTATATATATTCGTACCTATTCAATTATCTAATACGAACAGATTCCATGTGCATATTTAGTTCTTTGCAAAGGCTCTCTATTTCTGTATACGAATGCTAACTTCACCCGAATTCAAGGTTTCTTGTGTATTATCTTCATATTCTACAATCAGTCTTGCTTTTTCATCGATTGCAATTGCTTTTGCAGGAGTTGTCTTGCTCCCTTTAATTACGTAAATGTCCTTGCCGATTAGGAAGGAGCGGCTGCGGTATTCTTCGATGTATTTCTTGTCAGTAAGTGAATTCATGCACTCTGCTATGTTGCTAAGAACTGCGGCGGTTAATATGGAGGATACAGGATTGTTCTTTGGTTTATCTGTAAAGATGGAGCCTGCTATATCCTTGATTTCTGAAGGAAAATCTTTTGTTTCAATATTTATTCCGATACCGACTACTGCATATTCTAAGCTGCCATTTTCAAAATTCATTGCGGCTTCTGTTAGTATTCCGCATACTTTTTTATCTGATACATAAATATCATTTACCCACTTGATATCAGCTTTTACCTGAGCAGTTGTTTCAATTGCTTTGGCAACAGCAACAGCAACAGCAGTAGTAATAAGAAGAGAATCTTCAAGATTAATGACAGGCCTCAGTATGATAGATAGATAGATTCCGGAGTCAGTCGGTGAATAGAAGGATCGTCCCATTCTTCCCCGCCCTGCAGTCTGTTCTCTTGCTATGATGACAGTTCCTGCCTTCGCGCCCTGTGTGGCCAATTCTTTTGCTATGATATTGGTTGAGGTCACGCTTTGTCTTACTTCTAAATTGAAATTAGAAGCTTCCCCGCGTAAATAAGGTGTGATACTTTCTGCTGATAGGATATTGTTGCCAGGTAGAAGACGATAGCCTTTGTTCGTTATGGCTTCTATCAGGTAACCTTCCTGCTGAAGAGATTTCATTGCCTTCCACACGGAATTTCTGCTTACTGATAAATCTTTTGCCAAGGTGGCTCCATTTACGGTAGTATCTCTATTTGCTTCGAGTATTTGCAATACTTTTTGTTTGATATCCATTTCATCCCACGTATAATCCTCTTCACAATATTTAAAATCGTTGGATTATTTTCCTTTCGCTTACTTTAATTACATAAGGTTGATTTAGTATATCATATAAAAAATAATTGTCAACCAAATATATAATATTGGTTGACAATGTATAATTATATAATATTGGTTGACAATGTGAAGAATCATTTGTTTCATGAGAAGAATACAATTTTTACATTATCATACTAACCAACATGAGGCCGCTTCATGGCATCTCAAATACCTGGAAGAACAAGGAACGAGCACCGCTGTGCGAGTTTCGCAGTTCTTCTGTGTGAAGAATTTCACGCTAAACTAGCATTAAGCTGCTTTTCAGCATCACAAACAATACCTGAAAAAAATCCAATATGAATTTGAAATGGAATTCATATTGGATTTAATGTGAAGATGCAATTTTTTCCTGATGATATCAGATGGGGCATCGAAATTATCTTTATTTATACAATAGTGAAAATATTAAAAAGATAGCCTGTATCTTGTTATTGTATCGTTTCTTATAAAAATGTAGCAATATCGGTGCTATTGATATAGAATAAGTCTAATAAATATCATATTACATAATGCAGTTTACATGATAGGAGATAGAATGAATAAAATTAAGAATCTGAATAAAGAACCAAGGAGAGAATTAAAAACAGTGGGGGTACCTATATTAGCACTCGAAGTTGTTTTGTTTTGGATTGTATGGTTTCTATATGGTAATGCATGGTTGAACGGTTCGGACATGTTTACTAATATCCTTAGAATTGTTTTAGTGGTAGGAATGTCAATTATTATGGTTTCTGCATTTCTGGCAGTGATCCGCTTAAAACGTAACTTTTCACCTGGCAGCTCTATGTCAATGTTGAAAAAGATAATTTCCGTGATTGCATTTATTATCATCATTGTAATCCATGCTTATACCTATTATTCTCTTTCTGATATGGGATATAGCACTTCAGGACTCTTTAATATTTTGAATAAGCAGGAGATCGGGGATTCTTATTATTTTGATATCAAGAGTTCTGATCAAAGTCATACAGTTACAATTGAATGTACGGAAGATGTTTATGAGGAACTCATCATTGATGAAGGCATAGCTTATTCCTTTACCTACAGGTGGCTGACCTATGATAATGATAAGGGTGTATTAGAAGGTAATATTGATACTACAGATATAACAGATAACAGATAACAGATAAAAGACAACAGATAGAAGACAACAGATAATAGACAACTGATAAGAGTAGTTAGCAGCTGAACTTTAATCAAAAAAAGATCTTGTCTCTGAATTTACGATGTAAATCAGAGGCAGGATCTTTTTGTAAATAACATAGTAATATGAATCAAAGGTTGAGATAAATCATAGATTAAGATAGATCAAAAGCAGCGATAAAATCATAACCAGTGATAAATTAAAGGTTGAGATAAATTATAAGCTGAAATATATCATATTCAGATACCTATAGCTGGTGACTACTCAGCTTTATCAAAAGTATTAGTATAATATTCTTCAATTAAGCGATCTAAGAAAGCAAGATTTTGTGGACCGAATTCCTTTAATATCATTTCTTTTATAATATCGACAGCCTTCAGGTAATTCATTTCACTTGAAAGCTTATCATTACTGATAGAAGATAAGAAATCCTCGGTTACATTTACAGTAAACCATTGGTTGATCTTTTCTGATAATTGAGTTTCTGCTTCAATTTCGGATTGAACTTTCTTAGCTTTTTGAGCGGTACTAGCAGCAATATAGAGAAAGAGTAAGAAAAGTACGCTCATTACGGTATTAGGAAGGATTCCTTGAAATAGATGAAGGATACCGACAATATTTAAAATAACAACGATTAATCCTATCAAACCGAATATTAAGAATACCCATACGGTTCCGGTTAAATCATTGTATTGATCAGCTTTCATCACATAGACATGAGAATCTTCCTCATCCGAATGATCCGACTCATTTGTGATCGGTTCAATATAATCTTCATCCGTGCTCTCATCGGAATCATCCATAAAATTATGAGAATCATCTTCATTGTCAGAATCATCAGATTCAGAGGTTGCATCGATATCGTCAAAATCGGAATCTTCCTCTATACTGCGATCTTCCATAGTATCAGAATCCTCCTCAGAATCAGAATCATCCGCAGAATCAGAATCCTCCTCAGAATCAAAATCTTCCTCAGTATCATTATCCTCCTCAGTATCACTATCTTCTTCTGTATCCATATCTTCCTCTAATTTAAGTGCCTGTGCACCATTTGCCTGCAGATCGCGTTCTACAAAATAGAAGGCTTGATACAATTTCTCCGCTTGCTTCACTTTTTTCGGTGGGACAGATATGATGTATAAGTTTTGTTCTTCATCATAGAAATTTGCAGCATTTAAATCAGAATATATGAAAAATCGAACTAACTTTTCTGCTGTTTTTTTATCTTCTGTTTGTAGGAAGGGGACAAGTTCTTCCTCTTTGCGTAAATCCTCAACAAGATCAACTTTACAATCAGGACAGTTGGTGATTCCTGACTGATACTCCATTTCACATTTCGGACACCAAGGCATAAGGTCAACTCCATTCATATTTTTTTAGGACCGATCAAGATATGATTTTCAATGAAAATATGTGAAAACTGCGAATGTCTACACAGCTATAAAACGGTGGTAAATTTTTTTACCTTTTCGGATAAGTAAAGCACCATCTGAGTCAAAATCATTGCTGGTGAATACTCGATCAAATTCCTCTATTTTTACATCATTCACTGTAACGCCGCCCTGTTGAATGTTACGTCTGGCATCAGAACGGGAGACTGCTAATTTAGCATCACACATTAGAGTGATTAAATCGATACCTTCCATAAATTTAACGGCAGGGTAGGTCGTAGTTGGAATATCTTCTGATTTTGCTCCGGCACCGAATAATGCTCTTGCGGCTTCTTGAGCTTTACCTGCTTCTTCTTCACCATGAACGATTTTTGTGAGCTCGAAAGCAAGGACTTCTTTAGCATGATTAATCTCGGCTCCTTCAAGAGCACCAAGTCTTCTG
>Ga0209125_1002297_pt1 | contig 15015 bp, 17 predicted proteins | sample BarGraIncub1131A_FD_184503 | JGI IMG/M metagenome (GOLD analysis project Ga0209125, IMG submission 184503) | Arctic peat soil microbial communities from Barrow, Alaska - Barrow Graham LP Incubations 11-31A (SPAdes) (version 2) | ecosystem: Environmental > Terrestrial > Soil > Wetlands > Peat... | reverse complement strand
GCAGAAAAGCCCTATTTGCATTTTGCCCGCATCGATAGTCTGGATACGCTCGATCATGCAGAAGGCATCCTCTTCTTTGCAACCCCGGATGTCCTGAGCGGATTGATTACATGGGCACTCTTTGACACCAACCAGCCCGATGCTATCACCACACCATTTGGTTCAGGATGCAGCACGACTGTCGCACAAGTTGTGGCAGAAAATCGAAAAGGTGGTAAACGTATCTTCCTGGGTCTATTCGATCCCTCCGTGCGTCCGTATGTAGAAGCCAATGTGCTCAGTCTGTCAATCCCGATGTCGCGGATGCAAGAAATGTTCCTCACATTTGAAGAATCCAGTCTGGTAGATACCCATGCATGGAACAAAGTACGGGCAAGAATCAATGAAGGGGTTTAGTTTATTCTTTGATTTCCTCAATATTTCCGGCTAATTCAAGACCAACTTGCTGTAGATTTAGCGTTGGAAGTAGTATAGGAGTGATACCAGATAAAGAACTCAACATAGAAACATATCCTCTAATATATGGGAAAATAATAGCAGGAGCATTTATAGTAAAGAACCTGCCAAGCTGATTGATATCAATACTCTCTCTGAACTTAAAATGACCATCAACTATGATATTTATGTTAACAGATCCCTCTACTTCATCATTTATCGTAATGCTTAAAGTAAGAATAAACTCTTCATTAGTTTTCTGACCTTTGGGCACAATATTAACTTTAAGACTTACATCATTGCTGATATCGCCAATAATATTTATCTCTGAATGCTTAATCTTATATCCGACAAAACAGAAATCAGACTCTTTAATATTATCCATTATTATGCAGCTAAAGCGTAATCATTAGTATTTCCCCCACACACTCCGGTATTTAATAATCCTAAATCAAAATGGAACATATTATGAATCCTTGGAATCTCCGCTAGTTCATTATAACCAACTGTAAGAATCGGATTTGTAACCTTGCATAATGAACCATCGGAAACAAATAAGACATCATAGTCTGCAAACCTTTCCTCAAATGAGTTGCAAAAATCATATTCCATTTTTGCATATAGTTCATTTTGTTCAAACTGCTCTAGAGGCTTTACTTCAATATAATATGTCTTACTTAGATCATTATATTGACATCTAAACTTGATGTCCTTGAAAGAACTTCTAACAGTATGAAGAAATGAGCTAATCATTTCTAATCTTTCGTCTATACTCATATCCGAATTGAGTTTATTTTTACTAATAATTCTTTGGCTAATTGGATTGCCTTTGTACTTTCATCATGAGTAATATTGACATCATGATAATCAGAGATTTCTCGATATTCTTTTAATTGCTTAATGGAATTTGAATAATTCTGCTCTTCTCTAAATTTATCAAATCTAATGAGTTTTTTTGTTTCCTCAATCAAATACTTATGAGAATGCCCTTTGTAATACTGGCTTATCTCTGTTGCTTGAAGTTTCAAACTTTTACCTTTTCTTATAAGTTTATACTCCATCATTTGTAAGCAAGCATAATAGGCCGGATGACAAACTGAACAGTATTTATTATTCTTATTCAATAACTCTGCAGCATCAATATTTATTTCTGATTTATCGCAAAGTGCAGACATTAGAGTGTAAGTATGATATATTATTCATAATTCGGTTTGCAAATATAGTCTTAATTATCTTCACCATAGCAATACCGTAACTATTTTTAAGAAAACACAAGAAAGAGAGTAATTAGATATTCCGGTGATAGCCACCCAGTGGTATGTTCCAAAATCTCTCCAATGCTTTTGCAACAGCCTTAGCCGCACCAAAAGATATATCATTACGACAAAATCGAATGTGGATTTTTTACTTTCTAATCGCTCAATCCGGAAGGGCTTTCAAGCCAATCCTCATTAATCATCCCATAGAAAAATCCCAATAACACCTTTTCTGACAGACTGACGTTTAACACACAAAAAAGCCCGTCAGAAAAGGTTCTTTGAAATAAATGGATATCTTTACGTTTTTAAATTTTAAATCAAATGCCAACCTACAAATATGATTCTACCCAACATGAATTACCCGGATATAGTCACACAAATCAACGAAGACTACTGTGAAGTACTTGATCGCATACGAAAAAGTGAGACGAAGATTAATAAAGAGATTTTAAGACGTACCGTTTTCCCTTTTTCTTTCAATACAATCCATTACACTACCCGTAACAACAACAAATGGGTCATCACCGTAAAAGTATACAGCCGCAGCAAATTGCACGATCGAAAGATTTACGCCTACTGCATCATGGAAAGCAGCTGGGGCCATTTTATTTTACGCCCCTCCTTCTCCTTTGATGGACAAAACAGCTACATCCACATGTACTCTCCCCATTTCTTCTCCAGATACCGTGAACGGCACAATGTCAACCTCAATGGGCTGGAACTAGTCGAATACTATTTCAGCGAAAACAAAGACTACAGGGTCGTTAGAAAGCCTTGTGAAACAGGTAGTATCTATAAAGAAGAGATTTGCGCCTCCACAACAGACGGAGTCAGCCTCGGACAAACTCCCGACGGTCTCAACTTTATCTTCCGCACCTTTATCACTTATGAGATGCTCAAAGGAGAACAGATTGAGACGTTCAATCTTAGCAATAAGATACGTAAAGAGATGCAGGAAGAGTATCAACCCACAAAGGCACAAATGCTATGTTCCAATTTTTACATATAGACTCACTCGCAGGCCTTCATCATTATAAATGTTAGAAATATAGCTCCTCCAGTGATAGCCATCCATTGCTTCCACTCTCATTTTTAATATTACTGAATTCAGTAACATTAAAAAGAGAGTTGTTCATTTTTTTCCCACAATCCCATGAATTCGATAGTATGTCGGGGACAAAGCCAATGAAAAATGACCAGAGATCTGTAAAACAGACTATTTCCCTGTTTCATTTATCCAGTTAATCCTTCAGGCGAGAGCAACTTAATTGTCTTCATCCTTTGCCCTATTCCTCTTATAGGCCCACCAGCGGTGGTATGTTCCAAAATGGAACTAGCCACTAGATACGCAAGATAAATAAAACCTTCCACCGTGTTTTAAACTTGAGGTTCCAAAATGGAACCTCAAGTTCTGGTCTGTTAGATATTCCGGTGATAACCACCCAGTGATTCCGGTGATAACCACCCACTCACTCTGCTTTCTTCTAATGACAAAATTACCGTTTTTTTCTTAAACTCTCTCCATTTAACTCAAATCTATGTGATGTATATTCGATTCTATCAATGAAAGAATCGGCCAATGTTTCATCGGTAAATATATCAAACCAAATATTAAGCAACAGAGTTTCTCTATTCGTATCGATAGGGAGGTGAGGTGCGAACATTTATGAATTAGATAGTGGTAAGTAGAAATAAAAAATTCAAAAATATTGTTATTCAAAACAAATAACTATATTTGTAGCACGGAAAGGGTATTTGTAAAATCAATATTCATGGGATATTTTTCTGTTAAAGTAATATATGACAATGGCAATCCGGCAAAAGACGTTGGAGTTATGATTGATTATGGTTGTTTTACTGGAACTGATGAAAAAAGAACCAATTCTGAGGGTTGGGTGGAATTTCATAACAGAGAGAATAAACCTGGCACCATTTGGGTACATGGTCATAACATGGGATGCCACAGCCTTTCTGATGGGAAAACGTATTCTTTCGCAATATAAAGACTATATCGATATCTTACACCTAGCTACTGATATGTGACTATCATCAATAAATAGGAAGCTGCCAAGAAAGCGAAGATGGAAGTGTTCGTGTAGGAAGTTCAAATTGACAATAATACCATACCATTCATTAATTTGAATACACAAAACTATGACCAATTTGGAGTATTTACAAGAATTTGTAAGCGAGACAAAAACCAATCTGAAAAATATTAGGAGATGTTTGATCAACTGCAACAATTTGATGGGCCGACCTTATATTGGTTCGAGATTGTTTCTGAACATTTTCCATGAAGAAGATAAGCCATTCCCGAAAGTTAACGTCACTGGTCTTGCAGCAGCCAAACATGGAGTACATGATGGCTGCATCTTCTGCCGACTGTACAGATATGAAAAATTCATCAAGCTTTTAATATAACATTTGATTATAAAAACCATGACAGATATACAAGAATACGATGAGAATTTTTCCCCTATGCCAATTGCTGATTTGCTTGACGGGAAGCATCATTTTATTATTCCCTCATTTCAGCGTGGTTATCGTTGGGAAGACAAACAAGTTTTAGACTTACTTAATGACATCAATCAGTTTGCGAATGACGATAATACCAAGAGCGATAGTTATTTTCTGCAACCTGTTGTTGTCAAGTCCACTACATTCAAAGGATCTGATGACAATATTATGGATGCATTCGAGGTTCTTGATGGTCAGCAAAGACTGACAACTATGCTTTTACTTCTCAAACGCCTAATGAAACGTTTGGGAGAAGATGAGCGTGAGATGTATGAAGGCAACCTATACGACATTGTATATACCAATAGACCTCAGTTGGATTTTGATAAGCCTAATGCAGCAGACAACATAGATAGTTATTATTTGTCGGAAGCAAAGGATGTTATTGATAATTGGTTTTTAGAACAAATAAAGAATAAGCAGAATCTTAATAATTTTACGAGCTCTCTTCTTTATAATCAGAAGAGACAGGTTAAGATTATCTGGTATGCTATAGATGAAGACAGTACGGATATCGTGAGTATCAATATCTTCAATCGCCTAAACAAGGGTAAGATCACACTGACTAGTTCTGAGCTCATCAAGGCTCTGTTTATCATGGATTATGATCTTAGGGCTAAAGGGAACAATCATCATGCCGATCAGCTTTCTATGGAGTGGAATGAAATGGAAAGAAAGTTTCAGGATGATAAATTCTGGTATTTTATCAGTGATGACAATCACGGAATTCAGACACGTATCGATGTCTTGTTCGACTTTGTGACATGCAAAAACGAAGAGTATGATATGGACTATTCATACCGAGAGTTTCAGAAACTTTATGATTTTTGCCGAGACCAGGAACGTAACAATAAAAATGAAGAGTATATCAGTCCATGGTCAGATCAAATACAAATACGGAATATGCAGGATGCGTGGAAGCATGTAAGAAGAACGTTTGACCGCTTGGTAGCATGGTATGAGGATAATCTATATTATCACTATGTCGGTTACTTGGTTGCTATTGGCTTCTCTCCACTTGAGATATTCAACCATCTTGAAGAGAAAAAACGTAATCGCAAGAGTGAAAGCCTAAGTTATGAGTGGACTATTGATGATAATACACTTGCACTTCGCCAAATGATGATGGAGAAATTCAAGCAAGACAACAAGTACATAAATAAAGATGTTATTGATGACTTTGAGTATAAGTCTGAATATGTACCTCGCGTACTCCTACTATTCAATGTTGAGTGCTGCCGAAAGGGACAAAACATCCGTTTCGCTTTCGACAAATATAAGAAAGAGAGCTGGGATGTAGAGCATGTTGTTTCTCAGAATGATGCCACTTTACAAGAGTATGTTGACCGTATGAGATGGCTCAGGAATGTTAAATTTATCTTGGAGAAGGAAGCTACTTCGCGCTCAAAGGAATTAGCATGTGAATGTCAGTTACTTATTGATGATTTCCAGACACGACAGAAAGTAGTTATTGAGAAGTATCGTGATTTCTACTTAACAATCAATAGGTATTATGCTAAGGAAGCATCTGAGAATGAAGAAGAGGTGAATTTGACAACAAAGAAAAAGGACTTTATCAGCAACTTGACTCTTCTGGATAGTTCCACCAACAGAGAGTACAAGGATGCGCCATTTGCGTACAAACGCTATTGTATTGTAAAATACGACAGACAAGGAGACCGCTTTATTCCGCTGTGCACCCGCAATCTGTTCCTGAAGTACTATACAAATAGTGATAAAGAGTCATCCTACCTGGATAGTATGCGATGGAATAGTGTTGATCGTGACTGCTATATGGCTGCTATGCATGAAGCAGTAGATCCTATATTTGAGTCTATAATTAAAGAGAATAAGGAGAATGAGGCATGAGTGACAATCTGAAAAAATATAGTTTCTGTGACCTGCTTAAGCAAGGTAATTTACGTATACCAAAGATCCAGCGTGATTACGCTCAAGGACGCAAAAGCCAAAAAGTAAACGAGATACGTAAGGTTTTCGTTCATACCTTGTTGCTTGTTGTAAAAGGGAAACGTCCTTCTACAGAGCTAGACTTTATATATGGTAGTAACAATGATAATGCCTTTGAACCACTTGATGGTCAACAAAGAATGACAACACTCTTTCTATTACACTGGATGATGGGAGTAGACTTGAGTGTGTCTGGTGATAAGAATCATTCAGTCTTCACTTATGAAACACGAAATACTTCAGGTGAATTATGTGATGAATTAGTACTGCATCCAGCTGATCAGTTTGTGAAAGAAGCTTCTGCTAATCATCTTCGGAATTTAGAGAATAAAGATAATGAAAAGAAGCCTGATACCCCATCTGCTATTATCAAAGGTAGGGATTGGTTTAAATGGGAATGGAAATATGATCCAACAATCCTTTCGATGCTTGTCATGATAGATGCTATCTATGAAGAGATGGGAATTGCCTGGGAAATGGATCTGTCTAAGTGCCGAGAAAATCTTGAACACATAACATTTAATCTGCTTAATCTTGGAAAGTTTGGCCTGTCAAATGAACTCTTCATCAAGATGAATGCGCGAGGTAAACAACTCTCTGACTTTGATAAATTGAAATCTACACTAGAAGAAGAATTGCAGTTGCAGCAAAAGGAAAAGGATGAAAAAGAGACCTTCTTGGCAACAGAAAAAGATGAAGAGATGTGGCGTACACTTATGGATGGCGCATGGATTGATCTTTTCTGGCATAAGTATGCCCGGATGACTATTGAAAATGAAAAAGCATTATCAGATGTAGATAGGAAGATAGAGCGTTTAAAGGCCGCTAAACTATCAGAATTACAGTTTAAAAAACTTCTTCTCCGCCTTATCGCAATACAACTCTTTGAGAGTAATAAAGCAAGTGAAAAAGTAAGTGAGTCAGTATATAATATAGACGAGGAAAATATTGATAATCTGCTCTTTGTCTATACTGATAGTCTTACAGAGCTACGAAGTGATGAGAAGCATGTTGTCGTCCCCGACTCACTACTTACAATTGACTTTAATCGTCTTATAGAAGATATGAATCTCCTTATTTATAAGGAGGAAAATAAAATCTTCTACGAGACATCATTCCTCTTGCCTAAAATTAGTCATATTGAAAATAATGATTGTTCATTATTCGATTCATTCTTAGCACCGAAGGTTCCAAACGATGTTGAATTGACTTTCTATGCGATGCTACTCTTCCTTCGCGCTTTTCCTATCGCTAAGATAAAGAAGAATGAAGAAGATACTTTGGCATGGTACTTCAACAAGGAGGAGCATAAGCCTTGGCTGACCAACTTTGAACATTGGGTTCGCTCAATGCGCAACATTCTGCTAAATGACAATAATAATCAGCGAATAGACAAGAGACAATTCTCGTTAGAAGCAACTCAGAGTTTGAAACAAGTTGCCAAAGACTTAGTCGAATATGTAAATTCTAATGGGCTTGACATTGATACGTGTGATTCTGCAGTAAAAGAGTTTTTAAAATCTATAGGTTCTAAGACGTATCAGCGCCTTGATAATCAGTCATTCCTTGAAGAGGTTCTTAAGGCTAAATTATACCTCGAAGACAGAAATTGGGAAAGGACAATAAATGATGCTGAATCTCACCCATATCTTTGGGGGCAGATTCGTTGCTTGTTAAACTGGTCAGGAAATGACATCTCACAGTTTAAAGCATACAGTAATCGTCTTATTCAACTTCTTGATTTTATTCCGAAAGATGACTTAAAGTATTATACAGCAATGCTAGCGTTTGCTCCAGGATGTTGGCATGATAGCAATCGTCTATTTCTATATAACCGCGATCGTGATAATAGTTTTAAGCGATATATGCGTGAACATACCAAAGAGGGTATGGCTTATGGAGCAAATCTTAAAGCACTCATTGACTTGTGGATTGGTTCGTATGAAAATCTATCTTTAGATGTGTTTTTGTCTGAATTGATTAAGTTAAAAATTAGTGAAGCAGAACCTTGGATTCAGTGTATTGATAAATACCCTTCTATTCTGAATGAAGCTTGGAATAAACGAGTTTATGAGGTAAACGGGCATGTAGTTTTGGCCCAGCGTAAAACTCAGGATAGTCATTGCTTTGATCCTATCCTCGTTTATCTACGGAATCTATGCCTACAACGCAGCTATCCAGAGAAAGATTACAAGCTTCATGATTCTAAGGGTGATTTTGTGCATGCTTTTGAGTTAAATGATGGCAACACGTCCTACCTCATTAAATGGGATGAAATAAATGGAATGTATTCCATCAAGATTGAAGACAATGAAGATATAAGCTCCTACACTGCCGCTGATTTGATCAGTTTTATGGAAAAAGTTATTACACCAATAGTTTCTACTGTTAATTAATATGGTTATGTAATATGTTACCACTACAACTGTAATCGGTAATTTTGTTTCGGCGGAAATAGGAAAAGTTAAATCGGCAGTCTAATAGACTATTATTGCTGAAAACGGAGCATATCCACCCACCCAAAACGGGGATATCCGTTCACTTTTCTGACTCTTTACCCTAATGGCGTTACAAACGTACTGAGGAAGAAGAGATGAGTGAGCGCATAGAATCAGTAAGTGACAACAAATATGTATAGAAAGCAAGAAAATAGAAAGAATATCAACTAGCTATTAATTATTACAAGATCACGACTGAATAAGGATCTAAATCGCTCATCCTAACGATTTCAGTTTTTACTTGGACAATTTTTGGACAATTTGATTTGATCTATATGGTTGTAATCCAGAGTTATAAATTTCTGTTTTGTTCGAAACTGAACAAAAGTACAACTATTTTTGGACAATTAGCCTTACACCTTTGAAATGGCAATATCGTACACAAAACACTTCAGGCGAGAGCAACTTAATTGTCTCTACACTGTGGAGACAATTTGAAAGTCATGAATTGTCTACGCACTGCGGAGACAATTCCCGAGTTGTTTTTCACTCCATCCTTTGCCCTATTCCTCATATAAGCCCACCAGCGGTGGTATGTTCCAAAATGGAACATACCACTAGATACGCAAGGTAAATAAAGCCTTCCACCATGTTTTAAACTTGAGGTTCCATAAATGAACCTCAAGTTCTGGTCTGTTAAATGTTATTGTGGTGTTTACTAATTGCTGAAACATCCACATTGCATATTCCGGTGATAGCCACCCAGTGGTATGTGCAAAATTTGCACATACCACTTCTTCAGCCAATTCTCCTGTTTCTGAATATATTACCCGATACCGATATCAGTCATCAGTAGGCGTCTTCCTCGGACCAATAAACCGATCACCATTATAGTGGATTATATGATCCGGAGTATCCGCTATCCAAACCTCTGTTTCCCATGCGATGTCAGCAACATACTTCTTAAACTCCGCCTTATCAGGGAAAGCAGACACATACACCTTCCCTACTCTACAATCCTTTAAGGACTCTTCCAGTTCCAACATGCGCTCAGGCGAAACAGGGCCATGTAATGTTATAACCTCAATAAGGAATAGCCATTGTCTGGCTTCATCATAGATAACAATGTCCGGAAACTTGCTATACTCTGAAATAGGGATGCCAATCTCTTTAAGTATTACATCGTTGCGATACAAATCCTTGTTGGCCATATCACCAAGATAAAGGACTTTTCCACCAGGCACATATCTAGGGGCAAAATAGTTAATGACCTTAACCTGCACTTCGAATCCCTGATCAGGTATTGAAAGAGAAGACACGTCACATAAATCTACCACCCTGTCAGTATTACTCATAGTCAGAATAGATTAATTGATACGATTATTTTTTAGCTATCTCTGTTAAAACATCTAAGAGTCTCCCTAAAAGACAAAATAAATGCACTCATCCTCGCGGATAAGTGCATTTCTCAGTATTGCGGGCATTCTACCCTATTCTATCAATCAGCCCATTAATTGGGGGGCCGCTTGCTTCATTTCTTTTTATTTCTTCTCCATTTATTCCTCATTTGCTTCAGCTTCTTTGCTGCTTTGACTGCCTTGGCTTCTTTAGCATCCTCGAGCATCTGCACAAGTGTGGAATATCTTATTACCAGATTAAATAGTTTTGTCCATTCCGGATGGCGTGAGGCTTCTTCCGACGTCCCTCTTACTATATACAGATTGTCTTCTATGCCTGATACTGTCGTCATTGAATCGATCAACCCGTTAATGTTGAATTGACGGCCGATAGACTCAAAAAGGCCAACATAAAACATCACGCTACTGGTGGTTAGTACGTTCTCTCCCAGGGCTATCCTGCCGGATGTGGATAGTGAAAGTGTTGAGTTTCGCACCACATCTGTTGCATTAATACCGAATTTTTCAAAATAAGCATCGATTATCTTTTTCTGCCATTTCTGTATCGACTCTTTCAATGCATCTAATACAAGCTCATCTGCACTTCTTTGGACTGTCTTTGCATCTGCTGGTTTATTAGCGGATGCACTACTTTCTCCTGACTCTGGACTTCCTTCTTCTGCTGTCATCTTTTTTTATTTATTTTTTATAGACTCCTGTGTTGTGCCTCATTTCTGCCTTCACGGTTGAATGTTTCGTTCGTCTGTTTTTAGTTATTTCGAGACGGTTTCTTCACGTCCAAAAATAATATAATATTTCTTTCCACTATTTCAGTACTGACTAGTAAAATGCGTTTATTATGACTTGATTTGCAGAGTAATTATAAAAGCTTATAAATGAATAACTATTTTTCAGAGAAAAGAGACAATCAGCCACTCGCACTGCGCGACATTCTGATCGGGATGTATGACAAAGAGGGTGGAAACGCAGGCATGCGTGAGTTGGTGCGTCTGTGTGCGTGCTCCGATTCACCTGCATTGAACGAGGGTTTGACGAAGGTCAATCGAAGGTTTGACGAAGGTCAGGCGCAACATTCATAAGGATGGGGGCACTGTATGACTTGTACAAGACGCCTACTCCTTATGGAGTGGTGGAGAAGAAGGGGCTGCTGCATGCGCGGATCGTCAACGGCACGAGGGTGGCTTGCGATGTGTTGCTCAAGGAGATCGCCGATGCGTCGACGTTTACCAGGGGTGATCTGATGGGGATGTTGTCTGCCGTGTCGGATGCGATGGCCCGGCATCTGACGCTGGGCGATGTGGTCGAACTGGAGGGACTGGGCTACTTCTCTGTCTCGCTTAAGAGTAATGCGACGGCGGAGCGCTGCGAGGTGAACTCGGCGACGGTGGAGTTTAATAGTGTGCATCTGAGGGTGTCCAAGGAGATGAAGAAGAAGCTGTCGTCCATGCGGCTGACACGCAGAGAGAAGCCGGACGACAAGCCCGAGTTGCTTCCTGTCGAACGACTGGCACTGGCGATGGAGTGTCTCCGCATTCATGTGTTTATGTCGCGCATGGATTATCAGCGGATCACGGGCTGCAATAAGTCGATGGCGCTGCGCGACCTAGATTTCTGGGTGGAGGCTTCGATACTGCGGCGCTATGGTTCGGGCAAGGTGATAGTCTATTATTCCAAGAATGTGGAGCTTTAAATTTATACCGTACCCATGAAAGCTACTCAATATTTTCCGCATGACGCGGAATATCTGGACGATCCAAGGATCATCAAGTTGATCGAAAGACACAAAATGGCAGGATATGGCATCTTGTTTACTTTGCATGAGATGCTGCGAAAACATGAAAATTATCGGTTCCATAAGTCGGAGATTAAGATGCATTGCCGGAGAATAAATGTAAAAACCGTGCTGGTTTTGTCGATTTTAAATGATTTTGATCTGTTTTATTTCGATGGAGACTACTATTATTCGGATGATTTATCGCAAAACATGAAGAGTTATGATGATAAAAAACGTAAAAACATACTTAAAAAAGAGGTTGAAGAGAGGGGTAATCTATTGAGGCTCAATCAACAAAAGAGTGAATATGACGCTCTATTAAATGATATTGAATCTAATAGAATTAAATCGAATAGAATAGAAGGAGATGAAGAGAAAGAAGTGCCTGCCGCCGTAACTTCTTTTTCTGATTCTAACTCTCACTTCCGTACGAAACCGAACGCTGACAGAAACGGGATCACCGACTCCGACTCCGACAACAATAAGAATCTTGTTCCTGATACTGAAAAACAGGCTCAAAAGAAAGAGCTGACCGAGATGGAGCTTGGCGTGGACAGGGCTTTCCGGGATCAGTCTTGGGTGGAGATAATCGCGATGAATCAGCACATGCCGGTGGAGTATATTCATCATATCCCTCTGATTTCGAGGGTGTTTAAGAATCATATCATTCAGCAGGGAAAGGTGCGTGTCATGAGTGATCCGGAGGAGGCGAAAAGGTATTTTGCCAATTTTGCCCGCAATGGCAACCCGACACGGACAACGCTGGATGAGAGGATGCGGCTGGAGCTTCGCAAGGAGGTGCCCTTCCCGTATGAGGATGTGGATCCCCACAGCGGGGTGCGGAGTGTATGCGGGGTGGTGATCCCTCGGGATGCGCCTCCCCGACCGGACAACAGGAAGTGCTGGACGCGACCGGGAAGAGATGGACGGATTGATTGTTTAAACGTAAAGAAATTTCAGATACATGGATTTTAATTTCGAGGGTTACAGTATTGTGACTGCCAAAAATGGCAATAAGGTGAAAACCCGCTGTCCGAAGTGTTCGGATGCCCGCTCAGACAAGAGGGACAAGTCGTTGTTTATCAATACGACTGATGGCGTATTTTGCTGTTTCTACTGCGGGTGGAAGGGCAAGGCGCATCGTCCGGGTGAGGAAAAGTGGAAGAAGGCGGATCATCCGGCTGTGCATCAGTTTGAGCGACCGGTGTTTGATGTCAACAAGACGATGCTGAGCGAGGAGTCGGTACGGTGGCTGGTGGAGCAGCGGGGCATCTCGCAGGAGGTGATCAAGCGGATGCAGATCTGCGAGGAGGTGCGTTATTTTCAGAAGTCGGGGAAGAAGGAGAAGTGTATCTGCTTCCCGTACTTTCTGGACGACGAACTGGTGAATATGAAGTATCGCGCTTTGAGCGTGAAGGATTTTATGTTGATGCCTAATGCGCGTCTGGTGCCCTGGAATATTGATGGGGTACTGGACACGGAGGATGTGCTGCTCACTGAGGGTGAACTGGACACGTTGTCGTGCATGATGGCGGGGTTCAGGAATGCGATCAGCGTGCCCAACGGGGCTAATGGTAATATGGACTGGCTGGATCCGTTTGTGGAGTCGCACTTCGAAAATAAGAAGATCATCTACATCGCGGTGGATATGGACAAGCAGGGATTGGTGCTGCGTAATGAACTGCTGCGGCGCTTTGGTCGTGAGCGGTGCCGCATCGTGACGTATGGCGAGGGGTGTAAGGATGCAAACGAACATCTGCTGAAATATGGCGCGGAGAGCTTGAAGATATACATCGACATGGCGCCGGAGCTGCCGCTGGACGGGGTGTTTACGGTGGAGGATGTGATCGACAATTTCAGATCAATCTTTGAGAAAGGGATTGGCGAAGGGTTGACCACCGGATTTCCGAATCTGGATCGTTGCATGCGGCTGGAGACGGGGATGCTTGCCATCCTGACGGGCATACCGGGTAGCGGAAAGTCGGAGTTTGTGGATATGCTTGTGGCAAAGATGTACATGGAGCACAACTGGAAAACGGCGTTCTTCAGTCCGGAAAATATGCCGTGCGAACTGCATTATGTCAAGCATGCGGAGAAGATGACCGGCAAGAAGTTTAAAGTGGGGGTCACCTCCGAAGAGGAGTATCAGGAGGTGCGGATGTATCTCAAGGAGAATATCCACTCGATCATTCCGAAGGAGGAGTTTACCATCCAGAGCATCCTTGCCAAGGCGCGCGAACTGATACGCAGGAAGGGGATCAAGGCGCTGGTGCTGGATCCGTTCAACTGCATCGATCATCAGTATGACAGGGGCATCACGGAGACGCAGTACATCAGTAAGTTTCTCGACAGACTGCGGATGTTTGCGGTCAAAAATGATATCCTGATCATCCTTGTGGCGCATCCGAAAAAGATGGAGCCTGATCCGAAGAGCGGCAAGATACAGGTGCCAAACATGTACAGCATCAACGGTTCGGCGCACTTCTACAACAAGTCGGACTATGGGCTGACGGTGGAGAGGGATGATAAGGACAACCTCTGCACCATCCACGTACAGAAAGTCAGGTTTCGTAATCTCGGCTCCTGCGGCGAGGCAAATTTCGTGTTCAACTACACCAACGGTCGTTTCACTCCCTGCGAAGTGACGAAGGAGAAGGGTGACGAACGGAAAGTGATGTTCACCGCCTTTGACAACTCCAACTGGCTGCAAAAAAAGTTGTATCTGAAAGATGCTACCGCCAAACAACAGGAGATGGATTTTGATCCGAGGGATCCGAAGGATCTATCTGATAATCCGGATCTTCCGTTTTGATTAACGCAACCAGGATGCCGGATTGATCATCCGGAAAGAAAAAAAAACAATTATCATTCGAAAAGTGCATTATCTCGAAAAAAAAGCAAACAATTAAATAAAAAATTTTATATTTGCTACTGTTATTGCAACAAAATGCATTTAACACAAGAAAAGGCAGACAAGCAAGATGAGTCATTCTGGTTATAAATACTATATATACCTGATAATTCAATTTATACAAACAGCATTAAAAAGGTGCTATAACATGAAAAATCAAGAAAAATCCAAAGAACAACTTCTAAAAGAATTGCAGGAATTGCAGCAAGCCTATGATTCCTTAAAAGTTTCTGTGGAAGCAGATATCCTTGAAAACAAACAGACAGAAGATGCTTTGCGTAAAAGCGAAGAAAAG
>Ga0209125_1002295_pt1 | contig 15018 bp, 10 predicted proteins | sample BarGraIncub1131A_FD_184503 | JGI IMG/M metagenome (GOLD analysis project Ga0209125, IMG submission 184503) | Arctic peat soil microbial communities from Barrow, Alaska - Barrow Graham LP Incubations 11-31A (SPAdes) (version 2) | ecosystem: Environmental > Terrestrial > Soil > Wetlands > Peat... | reverse complement strand
GTAAATGTTTAAATCTGAAAAATTAATTAGTATGAAACCACAAGGTGTAAAACAACAAACAACCAGGAATAAGTCTCTTATGTTAGTTCCTTCACCTTTAAAAACAAATTATTCTGATGAAAAAATATAAATTATTAACAGCCATAGTCGCCTCGTTGTTATTTTTCTCCTGCAATAAGCAGTTGGATTTGCAATCTGACGGTCGTATTTCTATGGACCAGGTCTTCAGTGATTACAACAGGACCCGGGGTTATCTGAACTCATGCTATGGATTTTGCCCAGGTCCTTACATGGATCGGGCTTCATTTACAGATGAAGCGCAGGATGCAGATGATGTAACACCTGGTTCCAGATATATCAATTGGTATGCCGGAAGTGTTACCTCGATAACTTATCCAGCTTATTCAGCTGATGGTGGTCCATGGGGAGGTCTTTATACCGGGATCCGTAAGTGTAATGTGTTTCTTCAAAGTATCCAGACTGCTACAGTTTATGTAACAGATGCTGAAAAAGCTACATGGATTGCACAGGCCCATGCATTACGTGCGCTTTACTATTTACAGTTGATTAAACGCTATGGCGGAGTTCCTATTTTTGATAAACCTCTGGAAATCAATCATGATTTTTCTACTGATAAGAAAGCTAAATTCTCTGAAGTTGCAGCATTTATTTTGGCAGACTGCGATGCAGCTTTATCAGTAGCGGGTGCTTTATCATGGGATGTTGCTGACAATCAATATCAGATTATGACCAAGGGTGCAGTATATGCGATTAAGTCTCAGACTGTTACATATGCAGCAAGCCCTTTGTGGACTGATGGTACGTATACCTGGGCTATGGCAACTGCTATCAATGCTGAGGCTTTGGCACAATGTATCAATAACGGTGGATATAAGCTCTTTAATGTGGCTCCTGCAGCAACTTTTGCTCAGAATTCATATGCACTCTATTGCTTAACCAACTCTAATGATCGACGTTCTGTTGACAAGGAAACTCTTTTAGCGATTGGCGGCCAGATGGCTGTTTGGATGTGGGCCGGACTACCTACCAATCCGGGTGTGAATAGAACAGGGCCATGTCCTTCACAGGAATTGGTTGATAGCTACGAAATGGCTAATGGTATGACTCCTATTACAGGATATTCTGATGCAAGCAGGTTAAATCCTATTGTTAACGCTGCCTCAGGTTATGATCCCGCACATCCTTATGATGGTCGTGATCCAAGGTTCAAGGCTTCTATCTTCTACAACGGTGCGCAAAGATTTCTTGCTCAGACCGGAAGTGTAGGGATGAAATTTACTGCTACTGCTCCTTTTACAGCTGTTACGGCCGTATGTCCAAGCTGGGGAAATGCAATCGGTAACCTGACTTTTAAATTGTATAAATGGAATAACAGTTATGATCAAAGTGTTATCGGAACTCCTATTGCTCAGAATACTTTTGTAAACTTTGCTGATGGTCAGGACCTTAAATTAGTATGTCCAACACAGAATGCAGGTGATTATGTTTGGCAACTGAGTGATGGAACAGAAACTGTAGGTGTTTGGAAATGGAGTACCACAACAAGCACAACTGCTATCAGCTTTGTAAACGGTGTACTGGTTTCCGGTAACTACAGAAGTAATATCGAATATGCACCAAATGTTTTAACCGAAATAGCTGCAGGAGGTTCACAAACCCCTGTAGGGATTGTAACTCCTACAAGAGTTCAGACATATGTTGGAGGTTTAGAGCAAATTTCAGCTATCGATCGTAAGTATACCAGAACAGGTTATTACATGCGTAAATTTAACAACTCTGCATCTACGAATAGTAATAACGCTGATGGTTGGATCAGATTGTTCCGCCTGGCTGAACTTTATCTGAACTTTGCTGAATCTGCATATCAATCAGCTGGTCCTGATGTAGCTGTTACTGCAACCGGTTTTTCTATGAGCGCCAGAGATGCTGTAGGTGCAGTTCGTGCAAGAGCTGGTATGCCCGGTTTCCCATTAGGTATGTCTAAAGCTGATTTTGAGAAAAAGTATCGTAACGAGCGTCGTGTTGAATTGGCCTATGAAGAACATCGTTTCTTTGATGTTAGACGTTGGAAAATTCTGGATCAGACCGATAAGTTTGTTACAGGTATGCAGATTACAAAGGATGCTTCAAACAACCTTACCTACACCCGTTTCAAATTCCCTGATAGAAACTGTTCATCAACCAAATGGCTGATGTATCCTATTGATCAGAGTGAAGTTGATAAGGTTATCGGTTTCACCGGTGTGAACTGGCAGAATCCGGAATGGTTGTAATCATTTCAATAATATGATAATAAACTGGTTGACAGTTTATTGAAACTGCAATAAAAGATTTTGAGCTTTCAGATACTTCTTTCTGAAAGCTCAATTTCTTACTTTTTGTTCATATATAAGTTTCTTACCTGATTTTTTTTGAGGTTTCTTACCACTAAGATCCTAACACATTTATTCGTTTATTCATATGAAAACAATTGTCAGAGTAGTTGTTATCCTTTTCGCCGTAAGTATATATTTTTCTGACTTATCATATGGTCAGGTTTTAGCGGGTACGGATGATTTAGGCCGTACTTTGGTTCAAAATAATGTGGTTGGAAACCCACAAGCGAATAAACAGGTAGCGATGTTCTTTTTTCTCTGGCATGATACTGCTCCAACAAAATACTGGGATCTCAGTGAGATTGTAGCCAACCATCCGGAGGTGCTTAACGATTTTAAGAATCCATTTTGGGGAGGTGGAGGAATGTATTACTGGGGTAAGCCGATATATGGATATTATAAGGCCGATGAATATTGGGTACAATTGAGGAGCATTCAACTGCTTACCGATGCAGGCGTAGATTTATTAGTAATTGATGCAACAAACAAGCAAACGTATCCAAAACAAGCGGATGTTTTAATGAAAGCCATGGATGCTGTCCGTGCACAAGGAAAAAATCCACCCAAAATAGTTTTTTATACCAATACTGCTTCCGGCGAGACCATGCAGCAAGCATATGACAACTTTTATAAACCGGATGCTCCCTATAGTCATCCTGATTGTTGGTTTTATCTGGATGGAAAACCGCTGATTATTGGTTTATCAGCAGAAGCTTCAGGGAAGAATTTTCAACAATTTTTTACCTACCGTGAATCACAATGGCCCAATGAAGCTCAGAAAACGAATAGCTGGCCATGGATTGAATTTGTAAGGCCACAAAAAGTATATTTGAATGCCAAAGGTGAAAAGGAAATCATGAGTGTTTCTGTAGCGCAACATCCTAATTGGATTGCTGGTATGGGTGGCTCGGCCTTTTATGGTAATAAAGATAATTGGGGTAGAAGTTATCACAATGGTTCGTCAGGAAATCCGGAAAAAGATATATTTTATGGCTATAATGTACAGGAACAATGGGATTTTGCCATAAAACAGAATACGCCTTTTATTTATGTCACTGGTTGGAATGAATGGATAGCCGGAAAATTTAAAAGTCAGGATAAAAATCCTGAACATTCCTGGTTTTGCGATGATGCCAGTCCGGAGTATAGCCGTGATATGGAACCTACATTAACAGCTAATTTAAAGGATAATTATTACATGCAGTTGGTAAACAATATCAGGAGATATAAAGGGATTGAAGCCAATCCTGCAGCCAGCGATAGTAAAACTATAAATAATTTCAGCGATTGGACGGATGTTTATCCGGCTTACAAAGATTATACCGGTGAAACACAACCACGCAATCATGCAGGAGCGCCTGCTGACCTTATTTACACCAATGTCACCGGAAGAAACGATTTCGATGTGTTAAAGGTCGCCAGAGATAAAAAAAATATTTATTTCTATGCTAAAACTGTGGCGAATATTACTTCCAATTCCGGTAGCAACTGGATGAGATTGTATTTAGATATAGATAGAAATGCAGCTACAGGTTGGAGTGGTTATGATTATAGAATTGATGGTGGGAACAAGTTACAACAATATAAAGATGGTGTTTGGAAAAATAAGCAAACACTGAAATACGTTGTCGATGGAAATCAGATGATGGTTACAGTTCCCATGAGCTATTTGAGCAATATACCTGAACCATTGAACTTTGAGTTTAAATGGTCAGACAATATGCAGAATGATAATGATCCTTTGGATTGGTATGTAAATGGCGACGTAGCTCCCGGTGGACGTTTTAATTACATCTATACCCTAAAAAGCAAATCTGACTTATAACTTCTGGTTAATACAAATAAATTATTTACCGATGAAATCAGTTAAATTATTATCCGGACTACTTGTTTTAATGATTATCCAGGTCTGCTGTTTAACGAAAGTTCAGGGTCAGGACAATAATAGCGTAAAGCATTCTGAATTTAAGTATAAGATTGCAATTATTGGGAATCCGATTAAACCGGATATCCGGTACGATGATGTGCAGCTGAAAGCCCTGAAAAGGTTGGGATTCAATACTATTCAGCTGAATATTGCCTGGGGGTCACGACCAGTAGATGAGCCGCTTAATTTGGAAGATATTCTTTATGTTCCGGGTATCGGAGATAAAGCAAGGATAGATAAAAGGTTATCTGATATTCAGTTACGTGCAAAAAAAGCCAAGGCATTTGGTTTCCGGACGTTGTTTCACTTTGGCGCTCCGCGTATTGATTCTCTTTACAAGTCTTTGCGTCCCGGTTTGATAGATCCGGCTACCGAAAAAAACAGTATCAGTAAAAAGGAGGTCGTTGACAAATATGTTGATTTGTTAAAACGACTGAAGAAAGCGATTCCCGAATTGGACGACATACAAGTTTATACTTTTGATCAGGATGCCTGGGTAGCCAATGAGTTTGGAGATGGGCCAACCGATCGTGGAATCCCTTTGTCGGAAAGGATTCCAGGTTTTTTGAGAACGCTGACCAGTACCTGGGCATCGGTTAGTCCGAAAGGAATGCTATGGTGGGAGCCATGGGAATTATCTGCCGGGCAGATATATGCCTGTATCCCGACATTACCAACAAACAATTTTGGAGTATTTATCCATTCTAACATCGCGGAAGTACAGCTAGCAAGACCTGTTGACGTTTGGTTTAAAAATATGGGGCGGCTGTTGCATGAAAGAAATATTCCTTTGGTAGGGGAGGTGTTTTTAGCGAGCGCCAATCAGGAACTGGAACCACTTCAACGGATTGCAACTCCCAGATTGATGGCAGAGGAACTGGATGAAATGGGGCAGATTGATTTTCTTAGTGGCGTAAAAGAATATTATGGTATCATTCCTGACAGATATGACCCTAATTTGGAGATGACCGCAATAAAATTAGCCAATCCATTGAAATCCAATCAAACAGCTTTGCAGGAAATGGCAAAGCCTTATGGTGAAAATATGAAAGGGATTTTGGCTGCATGGGAAGCAACAGCAATGGGATATTCACTTTTTCCGTGGGATGCAACCTGGCGCTTTACAAATCTTCCAAAAAACCAGGTTGATATTCAGGTTTTTCATAAGTGGGATATCGCACAAATTATGGGATCAGTAGCTCCTTCTCCGAGTTGGAAATCGACACGCAGGAGCCTATTTATGTTGACTGAAGATGAGGTACTAAATCCGTGGCTCTTTGAAGATATTGAGCTTCGCTGCAGCGCTTCCGCTAGAAAGCTAGAGGAAGCGATTGCACTATTTGGAAAAATTGATGCGAATATGGAAAGCGCTTCTCCGTATAAAAACTATATCTTTGAAACTATTCCCGATTTGAAAATATTGGAACAGACTGTAACTGCCATCAGATGTTATTGCCGGGAAGCAAATTTAGCATGGCTGATGCGCAAACATATTCAAGCAGGTCAACCTATACCTGCTAACCTTATCACCCGTTTTGAAGATATTATGCAAATAGATATTGCTAATCAGAAAAAGGGAAATGTCGTTAATGAAAATAATCGACCCACTGCTGAGGAAATGCTTGAACTTTTCAGGCAGGATCCGAAACTATGGGCTACAAAATATTTGATTTTCAGATGATGAATCTGACTTATTACTGTTGAATAATTTAAATAAATAATATACCTATGAAATCAGTTAAATTAATTTCTGTATTAATTGTTCTTTTCATCATCCTGGCTTTCAATTCGACAAAAGCGCAAAAACAAAAATATGATGTTGCTGCTTTTTATTGGCCTGCCTATCATTATGAACCCCGTTTAGAATTTATTTTTCCTGAGAAAAGGGGAGAATGGGAAATCATTTATCATTCAAAATCTAAGGCAGTAGGGCATCTACAACCCAAAGTTCCTACGTGGGGTTACATTAATGAAGCAGATCCTAAAGTGATGGATAAAAAAATTACAGCTGCTGTTACGCATGGTGTAAATGTGTTTATTTTTGATTGGTATTGGTATGAAAACAAGCCTTTGTTGGAAGATTGTATTGATAATGGCTTCCTGAAAGCAAATAAAGATCGCATGAAATTTTATATCATGTGGGCAAATCATAATGCAACAACATACTGGGATGCAAAGAATCCTAAAAAGGATTCGATTTACTTTAAAGGTGGCGTTAACAGGGCAACCTTCAATGTTATTGTCGATCGTGTCATCAAAAATTATTTTAAGCAGAAGTCTTATTATAAAATAAATGGTGAGCCTGTATTCTGTCTTTATGAATTGCAGACATTTATTGATGGTATAGGTGGTCCGGAAAAAGCAAAGGAAGCATTGGATTATTTTCGTAAAAAAACAATTGCAGCAGGATTCCCAGGTTTACATCTACAGGGAATATTGTGGTCAGCATTGCCTTCAAAGCTTAGTGGTGTTCCTGCCCAAAAGGTTAAAACGCAGGATAATGTCTTAAAATATTTCGGCTTTAACAGTTTGACAAATTATTGCTGGGCACATCTCCAAAATCCAGATGGTGATTATGAAAAGTGGGCTGATGCATCAACCAATATGTGGAAAAAGTTTTCCAGTGATTTCACTATTCCTTATTTTCCTAATATTACTGTTAGTTGGGATGCTAATCCCCGGTTTATATTCAAAACAGGATATATCACCAATTCAACGCCTGATAAATTTGCCAAATATTTGACTAAGGCTACAGTATATGCGGATCAACATCCCAAACAACCAAAATTGATTACTATCAATGCCTGGAATGAATGGTCAGAAGGGAGTTATCTGGAACCAGAAAAACTTTACGGAATGAAATATCTTGAAGCTGTTAAAAAAGTAATATTAAAATAATGCATTTGCAGATTGGAAGCATAGCGTATTAAGGAAATACGCTATGCTTTACAATAAGTAAATTATCTTTTGCATAAGAATACTTTCTGCCTGTTTTATTCATTAATTATGGTTCTGTTGTGAAAAATTGTAGCAATGTGGTTTTATAATTATTGTACCCTTACAGGGCTTGATTTTGAGGTGGTGTCTTCCATCGATGGGCTACACCCATCGCTAATATATTACGCCCTTTCAGGGCTACAAGAATAACCTGAAAGCCCATCGCTATTATATTACGCCTCTTCAGGGCTACAAGAATAACCTGAAAGCCCATCGCTAATATATTACGCTCCTTCAGGGCTACAAGAATAACCTGAAAGCCCTGAAAGGGCATAATATATTAGCACAGGGTGTAGCCCTGTGAACTATCGAAAACACCCTCCATTAAGCCCTGTAAGGGCGATATAGTTCCACATTGTCATACAACAGAACCTTAATTATTGATTACGGATTAAAAGAGAAATAAAATGCAACTGCAAACGATCAATAATTGTGATATGTTAAACACTTTAACAACCGTATTTTACAAATCATCCCATTCAAAACAAAATGTCATGAGAGGCTTTCAATGTTCTTCATCTATAGTATCTGTTAAGGTAATTGCAATGATGATTTGCCTTAATTTTTTAACCAATTTAACCTCTGCTCAGGTGAAGGATGTATTTACTCCTTTGCCGGAAAAAGTAATACATCTCAAAGGTTACCTGGAAAATGATATTCAAAATTCAATTGCTCATTGGAATATGGGCGTGGTTCCTTATGCAGGTTTTGTAAATACATTCCGGAATGGAAGAACTTATTTTGCCCAGGGTGAAATGTGGGGAAAGGCTGTAAGATCCGGCAGCATGTTGTATAGATATACGCAGGATCCTGAATTAAAAAAAATATTGAAGGCCACGGTAGCTGATCTATTGTCTACAAAACGGTCTAATGGAAGTATCAGTGCCTCAGAAGTAGCCAAGCAACCTGATGGTCCGGGCGGTGATCTGTGGGAAAGAAAATATGTTTTACTGGGATTGGATGGTTACTATATGCTGGTGAATAAAGATCCGGAAGTTCTTAAAGCAATGGTAGACGAGGCTGATGCACTTGTCGCTCAAATAGGGCCTTCACCAAAAGTAAGAATTGTTGATCAGGGATGGAGTCCAAACCATCTTGAGTCAAGCACGGTACTCGAACCTATCATGCGTCTTTACAAATTAACCGGTTATAAACGGTATCTTGATTTTGCTAAATACATCGTTGAAGATGAGGGTGGAGCCAAAGGTTTTAATGTAATATCAATGGCATATGATAATATAGATCCGGAAAAAATTGGAGGAGTCTATCCAAAAGCATATGAGATGATGTCGCTTTTTGAAGGTCTTGTTGAATATTACAGAGTTACGGGTAATGAACGATGGAAACAGGCTATCCTCAATCTGTATCAGAATATCAGAACAAAAGAGATTACCATAATTGGTAATGGTGGGGGAGACCAACCCTATCATCCTGCAGTTATGGGCGAAGCCTGGGATAATACTGCACTGGAACAGACCAATCCGGATATAAAAAGAATGATGGAAACCTGTGTTGGCGTTACCTGGTTGAAATTATGCAGCCAGATATTGAGGTTAACCGGAGATCCATCTGCAGTTGATGAAATTGAAAAATATGTCTATAACGGGTTAATTGGTGCGATGAAACCAAGTGGCGATGGTTTTAGTTATGTTAATCTGTTAAATGGTGTAAAAACTAATACTCATGGTTGGGGTGGAAAAGTTGATGGTGTAGATGTAACCTGTTGCAATTTGAACGGACCTATGGGATTGGCTTATATCCCTTATGTTGCAGTTATGAATTCTAATACAGGCCCTGTAATAAATCTATATAATGCAGGAACGGTATCTGACAAAACACCTGCCAATCGTAAACTCAGGTTAGATATAGTAACTGATTTTCCAAAAACAGGGGCTGTACTGATAAAAGTTGCACCAGAAAAAACTGAAAAATTTGCTGTTAAGTTACGTATTCCTTCATGGAGCAAAATAACCAGCTTAAAAGTAAATGGTAAAAATCAAAGCGTTACTCCAGGAACCTATAAAGTGCTTGATCGTTCATGGACTTCCGGAGACAAGATTGAATTGGTGTTGGATATGCGCTGTCGGATTATTGATGCACCACATGGAAGTAACAGAGCTGGTGATAATTTTCAGGCACTCGTAAAAGGGCCAGTTGTATTAGCCAGAGATGAAAACATTGATGCAAATTTTGATAAACCTGTTACCATTAAATCGAAAGATGGCTATGTAGAGGCTATTGCTGAAGCAGGCCAACAGCCTTACAGATTGATTTATCGGATCCCAACGGATAAGGGATTTATTCAAATGGTGGATTACTCTTCAGTGAATAGTTGGGAAGGTAAACGTGTATGTACATGGCTCCCTAAGGAAATGTAAACTGGTTTTCTTTTCAATATTAAAAGGTCTGAATGTAAAGTTACAATGCAACTTTACATTCAATTAATTAATAAATAGATGAAAATAATTAAATTAAGCACGCTTATATTACTCTTTAACTTTATATTACTGTTTGGAGCTTGTAAAAAAGCTTCCTCTTCTGTGGATGTTCCTGTTAAACCAGTATCCTCTACATATACCGATATTCCGGGTATTAAAACAGGTTGGGATATTTATACCGGAGGTGTTTATCGCTATGGTCCTTCCATTATTATAAATGCTGATGGTTCCATTGATGCCTGGTTTGCCGCACCTGGGGATATATTTGGTGATCGGATAAAAAACTTTAACGATCTCGATATCCAGTCCCCGGTGAGCCTGACAACAGGCGTAACCGCTGCTCAAAAATTCTCTGCTACCGATCCGTTTTATGCTATTCAGGTAAGCTGTCCTAATTGGGGTACAACGAATAGTAGCTTAACGTTAAGTTTATATCATTGGAATACAGATTATAATACCACCATTGCAGGAATAGCAATTGCAACTATACCCTATCCTAATTACAATGATAACCAGAGTTTGGAAATAATTAATGTAAATAAATTTCCTTCCGGTGACTATTTATGGATATTGAGTAATCCTTCGGGTTCAGCAGGGGTATGGAAAAAAAGTGGGGATAAAAGTGGGATCACCAATTACTTTAATGGAGAAATTGTAACCGGATGTTATAGCGCATGGATGTTATCGAGTAAATCTACTGGTTCATCATATTGGGATCAAATAGCATATCGGCATTCTACCGATGGTGGTATTACATGGACTGCTGATCAGATGGTGTTAAAACCTACCGAATATAGCAGAGATCAATTTTCGGTATGTGACCCTGGTGTTGCTAAATGGGGAGGCTATTATTACATTGGATACACTTCTACTGAAGACAGCCGGGGTACAAATAATCACGCATATGTTTGTCGTTCCCAGTCACCTACCGGACCCTGGGAAAAATGGAATGGAAGCGGTTGGGGTGGCTTACCACAACCTGTTATTACGTATACGGGGGATAAGGATTTCTTTGGAGCAGGGGAGCCATGTATGGTAGTTAAAAATGATACCCTTTACTTTTATTATACATGGAATGGCGGTGGTAATGAAGAATCAAACACTCGTTTGGCCACTGCTTCTGCAAAGGATGAAAACTGGCCGGCACATCTTACCTATCATGGAACGGTCATCAATAAATCTAATATTCCCGCAGCCGATCATTGTGATATAAAATACAGGGATGATATTAAAAAGTTTCAGGCTATTCATACTGCTTCAAGGATGACGGCCTCAAGCTACATCGTGTTATGGGAGTCGGGTGATGGTATTGTTTTCAGAAAAGTAACTGAACTAAGGGGTAACCTGAAACCTTATCTTCATAATTGTGGTTGGAGCGGGGATGAAACCGGTCATATTGATCCTGCAAAACAACAATACATTTCTTATGCTTATGGCTCCAATTGGGCAAATTGGAATACTTTCTGGCATCCGCTGACTTTCAAGCCATAAAACATATAAATTAAAATATTACAGTTAAAAAATAATTGAATTGATTAATCAAAATTATACTATCATGAAGAAAATATTTGTCTTGTTAACCGTGTTTCTTTCTTTAGAATCTATGGCTCAATCGCCTGGTAATAATGTTACAGCTACTGATGCATTAGGCCGAAAGTTGCCAACACACAAGGAAGTTGGCGATCTTAAAACAGATAAATTCGTAGGTCTGTTTTATTGGACATGGCATACACAACAAAGCAAAAATAGCGCTCCTTTTAATGTCACAGAATACCTGGCTCGCGACCCTAAAGCAAAAGAAGATTATAACAATCCCATCTGGCCGAAAAAGAATAGTCCCTGGTTTTGGGCTGAACCGTTGTTTGGCTATTATCAGGATACCGATGAATGGGTATTACGTAAACATGCGGAGATGTTGGCAGATGCCGGGGTTGATGTTATCGTTTTTGATTGTACAAACGGTAACATCACGTGGAAAGAATCTTATACAAAATTGTGTAAAGTATTTACAGAAGCACGGAAAGATGGTGTGAGAACACCACAGATTGCATTTATGCTTCCATTTTGGCTTTCACCGGGTGGCAAAGAGATTATCCGTGAATTATATACAGAGCTTTACAAACCAGGTTTATATAAAGACCTTTGGTTTTACTGGAAAGGCAAACCATTAATTATAGGGATGCCAGAATTAGTTGCTGACGAAAAGTGGAATACTGATAAAAATAAATTTAATCAGGAGATGCAAAGTTTTTTTACTTTCCGTCCCGGTCAGCCTGTATACAATAAAGGTCCTGAAAAACCCAATCATTGGGGATGGCTGGAGATTTATCCTCAACATGGTTTTGTGAAAAATGATAAAGGAGGTTTTGAACAAGTTACGGTAGGTGTAGCACAAAACTGGTCGAAAGAAAGAGGCTTAACAGCTATGAATGCTCCAGGTTCTTTCGGAAGGAGTTATACCGGAAAGAAAGGGCAAATAACAGAACCAGGCGCTGTAAATTATGGTTATAATTTTCAGGAACAGTGGGATAGGGCATTGGAAATAAATCCTGAATTTGTCTTTATTACCGGTTGGAATGAATGGATTGCCGGTAGGGCTGAGATGTGGCAACAGCAAACCAATGCATTTCCGGATGAGTTTAACGAAGAAGGCAGCCGGGATATAGAACCCATGAAAAATGGACATGGGGATAATTATTATTACCAGATGGTAAACAATATCCGTCGTTTTAAAGGTATGCCAGCTTCCGATGCTGTTTCAGCCCCAGTTACAATTTCAATGGATGGGAATTTTAAAGAATGGGAAAAAGTTATGCCGAACTTTAATTCCTATAAAGGGAATACGATACATCGCAACAATGATGGTTGGGGTAGTCTTCATTATACGAATACAACAGGCCGCAATGATATCGTATTAGCTAAAGTAGCTAGAGATGACCAATTTGTTTATTTCTATGTCGAAACAGCAAAAACCTTAACACCAAAAACAGATGCAGGCTGGATGCGGCTTTTTATTGACATTGACAGAAATAACAACACAGGTTGGGAGGGATATGATATTGTAATCAATCGAATTAATCCAAACCAAAAAGCAATAGTTGAAAAAAGTGCTTATGGATGGCAATGGCAAAAGGTTGGTGAAACAGATTATGAAGTTAAAGGTAATAAGATGGAGATCAAGCTTCCCCGATCTATATTTGGTGTAAATGCTGATCTCGATTTTGAATTTAAATGGTCGGATAATATGCAGAGAGAAAACGATGTAATGGATTTTTGGATAAATGGGGATGTTGCTCCGGGAGGCAGGTCCAATTTTCATTATACAACGATCAAATAACTTTATGTAAAGAATGTGGGGTAAACTAAATAAACACGAAAATATTCATGCGTAAATACCGTTATAAAATACTTTTATTGATTTTTTTACTGATGATGGGTTTCTCTTTTAATGGATGTGCTAAAGAACCAGCAAAGAAAAGTATAGATAATTCATCAACAGATTCCACCCAACTTAAATGGAAGGGTGATAATATGAGTGATTTTAAAGCTGAAGGTCTAACGGTGAATAGTACTGGTTCAGGTAGGTTACCACGTGTACCTTATGAAGAAAGAAAAGTTGGAATGGCTTACACTACCTGGTGTCGGAGTGGTTTTTGGAATCAAAGCGTTTGGACATCTCCGATGTTAGGTAAATATTTATCTGATGACCGTGCTATTATCAGAAAGCATGCCGAATGGCTTGCTGATGCTGGTGTTGACTTTATATGGATAGATTGGTCTAATGATGTGGATTATACTACTTCAATGGATCAAGTGCTTACAGATGCGGTACGTCCTGATTTTGCAATGATTGAACGGTCAACGCTTTTTATTTTTGAAGAGTATAGTAAAATGAGAGCCGAGGGGAAGAAGACGCCTAATATTTCAATTTTTATCGGGAATCCGGGTTCCGGACAGGCAACAGCTGTTTCTGACGGTCGTCTTACAAGAAAGGCTGACCAGGTAGATCAGTGGTTTATGAATAATCCGGCACATCCTGAATATAGAACAATGATGCAGGAATATGACGGAAAACCTTTACTGGTAAGTTATGCGGGAACACCTACACCATGGCAAAATGTATCGCCACCATGGAGCGACAATCGTTTTACTGTCAGGTTTATGACAGGATTCATAACCGAACAGCATAGTCTTTTTGACCCCTATACCTATGAAAGTAAATATAAGTATTGGAGTTGGGAGGAACGCGGTGCACAAACTTATACGGTTGATAAGGGCTATCCTGAAGAAATGACTGTGGTTTCAAGCTGGAGACCTCAAGGTAAATTAGGGGAAAGTGATTATATAACTGCAGGTCCCCGTAATGGTGGTAAAACGTTTAAGGAGCAATGGGCAAGAGCCAGGTTGCTTGGAGTCCGTTTTGCAATGGTTGGTACGTGGAATGAATGGGTAACAGGGGAACAGTATAGTGCTGAAGTCAGTAAAGATATTGAACCTAATCTAACATGGGGGGATAAATACCTTGTGTTGCTAAAAGAAGAGATTAAAAAGTTTAAAGGCGTTAAATAATCTTCAGTTAGGTTATATGAAAAAGTTGGTGATGTTGTAATGACAGGTATAAAAGCTTAACTGGTTATAATCAGCATCTTTTGTTAAAATTAAAACACGTTCTTTTTTTTTAAATTCAAACAAATACAATAACATTAAATAAAATAATACATGAATAAAGTAATATTATTGATTGTATACTTTTTTATTACATTTTGGGTAGGCGGTAATAGTGCCTATTGTCAGGATTATTTGCCAGTTGTTCCCATACCTGTCGAAGTAAAGAACCTGACCGGTAATTTTTATCTTTCATCAAAAAGTAAGATCGTTATTCCTTCCGGTAAAGAAGAAATCAAGAAAGTTGCAAAGTTATTCGTAGTTCAACTGGAATCGCAGACCGGTTTTCAAAATGCTATAAGTACTGATCTAAAAAAGGATGGCAACCAGGCTATAATCCTGAAGTTAAATAGAGAATCCGATACCCTGTTGGGTTCTGAAGGATACAAATTGAATGTTTCTTTGAAAAAAATCATTGTTTCAGCAAATAAACCAGCTGGATTATTTTATGGGGTGCAAACATTGATGCAGCTCATTCCGTTAGAAAAACAAAATTCAAAAAGGAAAATTCCTTGTGTAAATATTGTTGATTATCCCCGTTTCGGTTGGAGAGGACTGATGCTGGATGTCAGTCGCCATTTTTTCAGCAAAGACG
>Ga0209125_1002293_pt1 | contig 15035 bp, 11 predicted proteins | sample BarGraIncub1131A_FD_184503 | JGI IMG/M metagenome (GOLD analysis project Ga0209125, IMG submission 184503) | Arctic peat soil microbial communities from Barrow, Alaska - Barrow Graham LP Incubations 11-31A (SPAdes) (version 2) | ecosystem: Environmental > Terrestrial > Soil > Wetlands > Peat... | reverse complement strand
CATACTACCGCGCGTGGGATGGAACCGAACGCCGATATCACGAGCTGCCCGTATCTCAGCGTCGATGATCGCGTTGTTGCCATACGGATACAGATAGAGGTGGTCAGTAGTCGTCGTGACACCAGTCTTCAGCATCTCACAGATGCCGACCTGGGCGCTTGTGTAGACAGCTTCTTCGTCAATGTACTTCCAGTGTTCATAAAGGAACGCCAGCCAGTCGAACAGCTTGGCATGTTCGACCTGGGGCACATTCCGAAACAGCGTCTGGTAGAGGTGATGGTGGGTATTGACAAAACCCGGCATCATCAACATGCGCGTACCCGGGATGGTGCGGTCTGCAGGGGTATCGAGAACTGGCGCCCCTGTGCCAATGGCCGTGATGATGTTGTCGTCAACGACAACATACGCATCCTTAAGTTCCTGCCGAAGAGCATCGCCCGTCATAAGGAAGGCAATGTCAGTGATAAGCGTTCTCATGTGCAGCCTCCGCTGGTCCTTTCCTATTGTACCGCCATTGAGGCCGTAATCAACGCGCAGCTCGCTTGCTTTCATTGCTACAGCATCTTGCTATAATCGGGAGCGGATCGTATTGCCGTGACAAGGATAGGAGGTCGCATGAGGCATATCGTCGTAAGGCCCGAGAGTTGTACTGGATGCCGCTTGTGTCAGCTCACGTGCTCGGCTCAGAACTTCAGGCTCAACACGCACAAGGCTGCTCGCATAGGTATCGTGCCCCGTTTTCCAGAGGGCTATTTTGAGATTCATCTCTGCAATCAGTGTGGTGTCTGTCAGTCTGTATGTCCGGTTGAAGCGATTTCTGTCGATGCAAACGGAGCCTATGTGATCGATGAGTCCACGTGTATCGATTGTGGAGCATGCGTGGACGGCTGCCCGCAGCAAGCGATCTTCAGGTCACCCGCAAGTCCGCATCCCTACATGTGCAATCTTTGCGGAGCCTGTGTGGCAAACTGTGCAGCGCAAGCTCTGACTTGGGGGGAAGACCAATGATAGATGGCTATGGTGGCTCTATTCTGCGTGTCGACCTGACCACCGGGTCGGTCAAGCGAGAACCCGTGACGCCTGAATTGGCTCACGATTGGCTCGGCGGTCGTGCATGGATCGCCAAGTATATGTACGAAGAGCTTCCTGCGGGTGTGGATCCGCTCAGTGCCGCAAACAAAGTGTTTGTGGCGACGGGGCCTCTCTCGGGTACGTTGTGGCCTTCCAGTGCTAAGATTGTGTGGGGCACCAAGTCTCCGCTGACTGGAGGCTACATCGACAGCAACATGGGCGGCCTGATCATGGCGGAGCTCAAGTACGCTGGCTTGGACATGATCATCCTTGAGGGCGCTTCTGAGACCCCGGTGTACCTCTGTATCGAAGACGACAAGGTCGAGGTACGTGACGCTTCCGGCTATTGGGGCAAGGGCTCCGTCGACACTGAGTACGCCCTGAAGCGCGATCTCGGGGAGGACTTCCAGATTGCGACTATTGGCCCCGCCGGCGAGAATCTGGTGAAGTTCGCATGCATTACCCATGACGTAGGACGTCAGGCAGGCCGAGGGGGAATCGGGGCGGTTCTGGGCTCAAAGAAGCTCAAGGCAATCGCTGTGCGTGGAACGAAGCCAATCCCGGTCGCCGACATCGAGGGTCTCCAGAAGCACACGACCTCTATCATCGACTACATCAAGAATACGGCGTTCTTCCCGACCTTCTCCAAGTATGGCACGACGGACGTCACGGATTGGTGTGACAGCGTCGGAGTCATCCCTGTCAACAACTTCCAGCATGCGCAGTACCCTAAGAAAGACCGCATTAACGGCAAGTACATGCGAGAGCAGATGTATGTGCGCGACAAGGGCTGCTATGCATGTCCTCTGGGCTGTTCCACCTACACATATTCGAAGAAATACGATGTCCATGTCGAAGGCCCCGAGTACGAGACGATCGGTCTGATGGGCTCCAATCTCGGCATGGACAGTATCGAGGAAATTGCCGTGCTGAATGCCGACGTCGACAATCTTGGCATGGACTCCATTTCTTCTGGATCGGCGGTAGCTTTTGCGATGGAACTGTATCAACGGGGAATCCTGACAAAGGAAGATCTCGGTGGCTTGGAGATGACCTGGGGAAACGTGCATGCTGCACGCGCATTTCTGGGGCTCATCGCTGCTCGGCAGGGTATCGGAGCGACATTTGCAGAAGGAGCTCTTGCCGCTGCGCGCATCATCGGCAAGGATACTGAGAAATATGTCGTTCAGGTAAAAGGACTGGACTATTCCGCCTATGATACACATGCTGCCCCTGCCATGATGCTCGCATACATGACCTCAGACATCGGAGCCCAGCACACACGCGCCTGGGCGATCGTCCAAGATATCAACATGGGGCGCGGCTCCACTGAAGGGAAGGGACAGGTGGTCTATGATTTGCAGCACCTGCGTCCTCTCATGGAAGTGCTGGGCGTCTGTCGCTTCCCGTGGCTCGAGGTGAAGGTCCCCTGGGAGGACTACGTCACCGCGCTGAACCTGGTCACTGGACAGCACTACACGACGGAGGGGCTGTTCGCCTTCAGCGAGAAGGTGTGGAACCTGACGCGAGCGTTCTGGACCCGTGAGGTCGATGGGTTTGGACGTGCCTGGGACCAGCCGCCGGCCAAAATGTATGAGGAGATGCCCGATGGGCCCACGAAGGGCGCTCGCGTGACGCAAGAGATGGTGGACCAGCTCCTTGACGGTTACTACCAGGCGTACCGCTGGGATCAGAACGGCCTGCCGACAGCCCAGAGGCTACGTGAGGTTGGCTTGGGCTATGTCGCAGACGATTTGGTGAAGCGGGGACGGATCCGAGACTGAGACGTCACGGCGATGGTGCCGAAGGAGGGAATTGAACCCACACGGGTGTTACCCCGGCAGATTTTGAGTCTGCTGCGTCTGCCAGTTCCGCCACTTCGGCACGGGCCTATTATACGTGCAGGCTGAGAGCTGTCAAACTGGCGCTCACACCGCAGCAGGCTGGCATCGGCTCCTATGCAGAGTGACCCAGATTCGTATAATGGCTGCATGGATGACATGCCAAAGCTCGCACAGACTATCGATCAGGTCGTAGCGGGGCGAACCGAGCTGTACGAGGCCATCGTGCGCTACTACGAGGGGTTCGTCTTCTCGGTGGCTGTTCGTGTGACTTTCGATCGTGATCTGGCCTATGACGTGACACAGGATACGTTCCTGAAGCTGTACGGAAGTCTCTCCAAGTTCCGGGGACAGTCCCGGCTTTCGTCGTACCTTTATCGCATTGCCACCAATGCCGGCATCGACGCTGCCCGCAAACGGTCCCAGCACCCTGTGAGTTCTGGCGACGCTCAAGCTGACCTGCTGACGGTCGAGGCGCCCCAGACTGCCAGCGATGGTCCAGATGTTGAAGAGGTCAAGACCGCCCTTCACGCTGCTCTGCAAAAGGTCGATCCCTTGTATAGAGAGGCCTTTGCTCTCGTCGACCTGGATGGGCTGAGCTATGAAGATGCTGCGTTCAGGCTCGGAGTTCCCGTGGGAACCGTCAAGAGCAGAGTCTTCCGCGCCCGTGGCCAACTGCGTGAACTCCTTTCGGGAACCTTGGGACGTCGAGTGCGTCTTAGGGATGGTGACAAGTGATGACACATGACATGAGAACAGCCAACCAGACAATGAGTGACAACGAGCAGCCTCTCGAGCTGTCCCCAGAGCTGCGCAGAGAGGTAGTGGCGCTGTTTGCCCCGATGGATCGCTCACTGGCAAGTTCAGTCACGGCTGTCATTGGTGCGCGCCGCTCTCGTCGTCGCTTGCTTCAGGGCCTGTGGCTTGGACTCTCGCCAATCATGGCGATCGCCATCGTAGCCGTGCTGTATGTTGGTGGTGCCGTCCTGCAGCCTGCGTCGTTGCCTGCCACATCAAGCAGAGCACTCCTCGCCCCGAACCCACGGTTTGGCATTGCAGACGCTGCTCCAAAGGGACTTGCCGGCTCGGAAAACGTGCCAACTGTTGCGACTGCGTGCCAAGTGCTATCTTTTCGCGTCATGCTCAAGGGCGATATTGCGCGCAGACAGCTCCTGGCAACGTGGCTGAGGGCCAGGCACGCTGACGTTGCCCTCGAACTCGACACTGCTGCCCCAGGGCAGGATATCCCGCTGACGCTGGAACCTGATGAGGTCCGAGGATTCGAGGCTCTGATGGTGCTCCACGGTTTCACGGGACAGCAGTCCTCGGGTCTCAGTACAGTTGCAGGATGTTCGCCGGCATCCTGGGCGTCCAGTCTGGGCACTTCATCGTTATTCATCTGTCTCATTCCATGACCACTTGGCGCTTGAGCGCCCATTCCAGGGTAGGGAGGCACGTATGACTCAATCTCTGCGAGTACGTCGATTTCTTGCGCTGATTCTTGTCGTCGCTGTCGCGGTCATAGCCGTGACTGGGTGTGCGAAGCGTAGCGCTGTTTCGCCGGAGCCGGGCGTGCAGACATCCAATGGAGTCCTGAAGGGCTTGCCCGCAGGGACCTCTGATACGGAATCGTCGGCCCCGGTTCCAAAGACGGCGGCCGATCAGCAAGCGGCGACAGACCGCAAGATTATCTTCAACGCCAGCCTCAGCCTTGACGTCGTCGACGCAGAAAAGGCTTTCAGCGACTGTGAGATCCTTGTTGCCAAGTACGGCGGTTTCGTGGCACAGTCGTCGCTTCAGAAGTCGGACACTCAGGTGCTTGCGACTGCCGTGTTGCGTGTGCCTGCGGCCAAAGCTACTCAGCTCATGAACGATCTTGCAGGACTTGGTACCGTTACGAGCCGCAGCAGTGGTTCGGATGATGTTACCTCACAATACATAGATATCCAGGCGCGACTCAAGGTTCTTCGGGCAGAAGAAGCGCAGCTGGTAGAGTTCCTGAAGAAAGCCACGAACATCAAGGACATGCTGGCAGTTCAGGAACAGCTGGGTTCGGTTCGCACGCAGATCGAACAGTATGAGGGGCAACAGCGCTACATGGACAATGCCACGTCGCTCGCCACGGTTACCGCTCAGCTCGCCCAGACGACCGAGGTCTTTGTCGCACCTCGAGGTTTTGGATCGGCGTTTGTCCAGTCCCTTGCCCGGTTTGGGCACGGATTGGCTGCCTTCTGGACGTGGCTTGGCGGTTCTGCTGTCTTCATAGTTTTCTATGGGCTTCTCATCTGGGCGCTCGCATGGGTTGTCCTCAAGTTGAGGCAGCATCGTTCACACAGGAGCCCGCCACCGCAGAACTGACGGAAACGATAGATCGCCCTACCACTAGCCGAGGCTCCAGGGCCTCGGCTTTCTGCATGCCCCCTCCACCTTGAGCGAGAGAACGCCTCCAGGACAGCAGCTCCATATCGAACCAGGAGCATGCATCTTGCGTGCAGACTCAAGCGACCTATAGTTAAGATATGGCTAAGAGAAATCTATTCGGAACGGACGGTGTCCGGGGTGTCGTGAACACGCAAATCACGTCCAAGCTTGCCTTATCTCTGGGAGCGGCTGCATCGATTTACTTTGACGGACGTTTGTCGCGGCAGACAAATCGCACTATCGCAATTGCATGGGATCCACGTGTCTCGTCGGAGATGCTTGCCGCGGCACTTGGTGCCGGCTTCATGGAGACGGGCGTGTCCGTAGACTACCTGGGAGTACTGCCGACACCAGGACTCGCTCTTATTCTGGCTCGCGACACACGGTACATGGCGGGTGCCATGATCTCCGCGTCACACAATCCTCCAGAGTACAACGGGATCAAGTTCTTTGGCCCTGGTGGTCACAAGTTGGCAGACGCGGACGAGGAAGCGATCGAGGGGAACATTGGTCTCGTCGAACTCGGCAATCCTTCACGAGTGCGTGGCGACGAAGTCGGTGGTGCTCACAGAGTCGAGAATGCGCGTGAGGAGTACATGGACTTCGTGAGGCAGAACAACCCGGGGCTCTCACTCGCAGGCATGAGGATCGTAGTCGATGGCGCTCACGGGGCAACAAGCTATACGACACCGGCGTTGCTGCGACAGCTGGGTGCGCAGGTGCTCGAGATGAACACGGACCAGGATGGCAGGCTCATCAATAGGGACTGCGGATCCACGCATCCTGGCGCGGTAGGCGCACGGGTAGTGGCCGAGAAGGCGGATCTGGGCGTTGCCCACGACGGTGATGGTGACCGGGTCATTATGGTCGACCACACCGGGCGCCGCGTGTCCGGGGACGTCATGCTGTACGTTCTGGCTCTGGGATTGGCGGGAGAGGGTCGACTCACTGGAAACACGGTCGTCGGAACAGTCCTGACCAATCTTGGTCTGGAGAAAGCACTGGAACCTCATGGGATCAGGCTCGAACGCACAAACGTTGGAGACCGTTACATTCTGGACCGTCTGAACGAGGGCGGTTTTATGCTTGGCGGCGAGGAGTCGGGACATATTATCAACATGTATCAGAACGTGACGGGCGATGGTCTGGCGACCACCCTGGCAGTGCTGGGATACCTTGTCAGGACTGGGCGCGTCTTGTCAGAGATTGTCGACGAGGTCGAGCTCTATCCTCAGGTTGCCGAGAATGTCAGGGTGAAAGACAAGTCCATTGCTTCACATCCGGAGTTTGTGGCCGCGGTCGAAGCGGTGCGCATAGAGTTGGGCAACGCTGCCAGACTGGTCGTGCGACCTTCGGGGACAGAACCCCTGGTGCGTATTTTTCTTGAGGGCAAGGATACTGAGCGCTTGATGGCGCTGGCAGACCGACTGAAGTGCGTTCTGTTGTCAGCTGGTCAGCAAGGAGAGGCGTAAAATGTGTGGAATCATAGGGTACGTTGGACCTCGTAAGGCAGTCCCTGTCATCATTGAGGGTCTGCGCAAGCTCGAGTATCGAGGGTACGACTCCGCGGGCATGGCCATTCTCGAGAAGGGGGAGCTGGTCGTCGTCAAGAAACGGGGCAAGCTCAAGGCTCTCGAGGAGGCCATCAAGGGGAACGAGTATACGGCCACCACCGGAATAGGACACACGCGATGGGCCACCCACGGCAGGGTTGAGGACAGGAATGCTCATCCACACCTGGACTGCAAGGGCACGATTGCTGTTATCCACAACGGTATCATCGAGAACTACCAGGTACTCCGAGATGATCTGATCCGGAGAGGACACGTCTTCGTGTCCGAGACCGACACCGAGGTAATCTCTCATCTTATGGAGGAGCAGATCGACGCCGGCGCAGACCTGCTCGATGCAGCGCGGAAGACTGCTTTACAGCTTGACGGAGCATTTGCGTTCCTCGTTCTGGCTAAAGCGTTCCCTGGTCGCATCGTGGCAATCCGCAAATTATCTCCCCTGGTGCTCGGCGTTGGCGACGGGGAGATGATCCTTGGTTCGGATACCCCGGCACTTCTGGAGTACACGCACCGGATCATCCCGCTGCACGATGGGGACGTCGTCGAAATCAACGAACAGGGATATGCCTTCTACTCGCTTGAAGACGGACATGCTTTCGATCGGACACCCATGACCGTTCAGTGGAATGCTTCCGCTGCAGAGAAGCAGGGCTACAAGCATTTCATGTTGAAGGAAATCCATGAACAGCCAGTTGTTATCAGGGATACGCTGTACGGTCGCATTGATATGGACAGTGGACACGTCGAGCTTGAGGAATTCCAGGGCCAGCCGGTTCCAGACCGTATCTCGATTGTGGCGGCAGGGACGTCGTACCATGCATCGCGCGTAGGCAAGTACCTTCTGGAGGAAATGGCACGAATCCCGACCGAGGTGAGCTTCAGCAGTGAATATCGCTACCAGCGACCCATTGTTCGTCCAGGGACGATGGGGATTGCTGTCACACAGTCAGGAGAAACGATTGACACACTTGCTGCGCTTCGGCTTCAACGGAGTCTCGGTGCCAAGGTTGTCGCCATCACGAATCGACCGGAGAGTACCGTTTCACGCGAGTCAGATGTGACATTCGTTACTCAGGCGGGTCTCGAGATCGGCGTTGCAGCCACGAAGTCGTTCATGGCCCAACTCATCGCCTTTTATCTCATAGCTCTCAATTTTGGACAGCGCAATGGCACGCTCGATGCAGAGACATCAGCGCACTATGCGTCGCAGTTGTCCAGTCTCAGTCAGAAGTGTGAGCAGGTCCTCGAATACGCAGGCATTATGGAGACGATTGCGCGCAAGCTCTACAAAGTCCACGACATGATCTATGTTGGGCGCGGCGTCAACTACCCCATTGCATTGGAGGGCGCGCTCAAGATGAAGGAGATCAGCTACATCCACGCTGAGGGGTACGCTGCGGGAGAACTCAAGCATGGCCCCATCGCTTTGCTGGACCAGGATGTGCCAGTGGTGGGCATCCTTCCCCAGGGGGTGCTGTACGAGAAGATCTACTCGAATCTGCAGGAGTCCATCGCGCGCGATTCACCCCTCGTGGTACTGGCCGACAAGAAGGACAAGAGAGCACAGGACATCGCAACAGACTTCATCCCGATGCCGTCGGTCGAAGAGTTGTTTTCCCCGGTCGTCTATTCAGTGCCGCTTCAGTTGCTGGCGTACTACACGGCTGATGGCAAGGGTCTGGACGTGGACCAGCCACGGAATCTGGCCAAGAGCGTGACAGTGGAATAGCTGAGCTCTGAGACCTGTTTTGTGAGGCGCTGAGCCAAAGGCCGACCTTGTACAGGGCCGGCCTTTCTGCTATACTTGGCGACGTGCGCGCCCGTGGCCCAACTGGATAAGGCGATGGCCTCCGGAGCCGTAGATTACAGGTTCAAGTCCTGTCGGGCGCACCAGCCTTGATGTTTCTTCATCCCTTTGCGGCAGCTTCATGCCGTTCACCTGCTCTCATGAAGTTCTGTCGTTGACAGTGAGTCTCCTGCTTCTGGAATTGCTTATTCGGGATCATCGAAGGCGAGAGGAGGCCACGGGCAGGCAACATCAGTCCCAGGCAGCTGTCAACTCAACCTTGTGGACTGAGAAGCCTCAGGCACTTGCCCGAGGTCTTTTGTGTGTATAATGAGGGCCGTTACTGTCGAGGCATCCAAGGAGTAGCCGTGAAGAAGCTTGTCATAGCAGAGAAGCCGAGTGTGGCCGAGCAACTTGCTGCGGTCATTGATCACTGTAAGAAGACCCGTGACTATTACGAAGGCGAACACTACATAGTTTCGTGGGCGGTGGGCCACCTTGTTGGATTGGCAGAGCCCGAAGACTATGACAAGAAGTACAAGCAGTGGCTGCTTTCCTACCTGCCGATCATCCCTGAAGCGTTCAGGTTCTCCGTTCTCGAGGGCGTCGAGGAGCGCTTCAACGCACTCAAGAAGCTGATCGTCTCCAAGGAAGTGGACGAAGTCATCAACGCGTGCGATGCAGGTCGCGAGGGTGAGTTGATCTTCCGCAATATTTATGCGCAGGCCGGAGGGAAGAAACCTTCGTCACGCCTGTGGCTATCGTCCTACACGGATGAGAGCATTCGTGATGGATTCAAGCATATCCGTCCCGAATCTGGATATGATGACCTAGGCAGGGCGGCGCTGGCGCGTTCCGAGGCAGACTGGCTGGTTGGCATCAACGCTACCCGGGGACTGACGAGGCGCAATGGGTCGCTTGTTACGGTGGGGCGTGTGCAGACACCAGTTCTGGGACTCATCGCGAAGCGCGAGAAGGAAGTTCAGGCATTCATCCCCGTGCCTTATTTCGAGGTTGACGCCGAGTTCAAGGTCGTGCCGCATGGTGAACCGACTTATGCGGGGCTATGGCATCGGGGATCGGAGAGCAGACTCGCCGACCAGGCGGCTGCCGAAGCCATTGCTGCGAAGTGTTCAGGGCACAAAGGGGTGGTTGCGTCGGTTGCTCAGAAAGAGAACCGTATGCAGGTACCGTACCTGTATGATCTTGGACTGCTGCAGCGAGAAGCAAACGGCCTGAACGGTTTGAGTGCGAGCCGAACGCTCAGGGCAGCACAGTCTCTCTATGAAGAGAAACGCGCCATAACGTATCCGAGAACAGACAGCAAGTATCTGCCCAAGGCGCTTCGCAAGGAAGTCGTCACGGTGCTCGGAGACCTGGCGACTGGGGAATATGCCTCGTACGTGCAACACGTGCAACACGAGGGGTGGAAGATGCGACCCTTCGTCTTCAACGACGAGAAAGTCAGCGATCACTACGCCATCATTCCGACTGGCACGCGGCTGGACCGAAGCACGCTCTCTCATGACGAGAGTGTGGTCTATGACTTGGTTGTACGCCGGTTCCTCGAACAGTTCTACCCTGAAGCCGTTCTGATGCTTACCCGTGTCGAGACTGTTGTCGAAGGTGAGGCATTTGGCAGTGACGGCAGAGTCGTAAAGACTTCGGGATGGCTGGAGGTCGCTCCACGTGAGGCCGACAGCAAGGACTTGCCGGACCTCAAGGAGAAGTTGAGCGTCCAGGCGTTCAGGGTTGAGAGCGAACATAAGCTGACTAAGGCTCCGCCGCGGTTCACGGACGCGTCCATTATCGCTGCCATGGAGACGGCGGGGAAGCTGGTCGATGACGAGGAACTGGCTGAGGCAATGAAAGAACGCGGCCTGGGGACTCCCGCCACACGTGCAGAGATCATTGAGAAGCTTATCCGGACCGGCGTTGTCGAGCGGAAAGCTCGGAGCTTGGTCGCCACAAGGCGTGGTGTTGACCTGATTGATCTCCTTGAGGCGATCCAGTTGTCGGATCTTGTGGCTCCGGACCTTACCGGTGACTGGGAAATGAGTCTGCGCAAGATAGAGAAGGGGTCATTGGACAACGTGGAATTCCTGGACCGTATAGAGGTGTTCACGCGTCAGATGATCGAGAAGATCAAGGGGTACGAAGCTCCCACGCAGATCGGCATCGAGTCGGCGGAACCACTAGGTGTGTGTCCCATCTGCGGCGGCAACGTGCTTGAGCACCCTTCATCGTATGTCTGCGAACACCATGGCCGCAAGAAGACGGACTGCAAGTTCAGCATTCCGAAGATGATTCTCAGACGCCCCATCAGTCGTGAAGAGGCCTTGCAGCTTATGACCGAGAAGAGGACAGAGATGCTCGACGGATTCGTGAGCAGGCGCGGGTTCAAGTTCAGTGCGCGGCTTCTGCTCAAACCTGACAACAAGCTGGAATGGGAGTTTGCCGAGGGGTCGGGCGGCAGTTCTGCGGCTACCGAACCCGTCGTCAATGAGGAGCCATTGGGTCGTTGCCCGGTGTGCCAGGGTTCAGTGGTAGAAACTGCGGAGCACTACCGATGTGCTACAACTGACTGCCGTTTTCAGATGAAGAAAGTCTACGCCGGCAAGACTATTGACCGTGACATGGCCCGTAACCTGCTCGAGAAGGGCAAGACAGAGCTCATCGAGGACTTCGTCTCGAAATACAACAGGCCCTTCTCAGCCTATCTTAAACTTGGAGACAAGGGCAGAGTAGAGTTCGAGTTCCTGAACAAGGGACCACGGGCGAGGAGACAGTCAACCGGTCAAACAGCGAAGGCAGGAACCTCTACAACGAAGAAAGAGACCTCCACAAAGAAGACAACGAAGGCAGGAGCCTCCACAACGAAGGCAGTGGCTTCGACAATGAAGAAAGGGACCTCCACGAAGAAGGCAACCCCGAAGACATCCAAAGGCAAAGGTGGTGCATGATGATTCCATTCAGTGCGATTTTCAGTGTCGACTTCTTCTTCAATCTTGGGTACGTTGTCCTGTCGATAGCGGGGCTGGTGCTGGCAGTCTCCTACAGGCGCTCTCAGGAAGGGAAGGTAAGCCTGTTTCTCCTGCTTACGACCGCGCTGGTAGCCACATACTATACCATGCAATGGCTGTTGAGCAGTTTCATTTCCTTCTATGTCAGCAACTATGCGGCATCCCATCCCGATTTCCAGATGCCCACATGGGTGAACATGTCCCTCGTCATCCTGTTTACCGTTCTGAACTACGCGTTTATCGTGACATTGGGACTGACCGCCTGGTTTGCAGTCAGGAAGACTCGTACAGAGAGTATTGTCCTTACTCAGGACCCCGAGGAGATGTGTCTTGAAGAGCTGATCTCCGAATCTGCCGTGGATGTCGAGCAGTCTGGGACGACCGGCGACAATACGGCTCCAGCCGAACCGTCCGTCCCTGGGCCCGAAGCATAGTCCATGGACCGCGAGGAACTATATCAGGTCATCGTCGAGAGGACACCGTCGCGGAACCTGATCAACCACATGCTCGCTGTCGAGGTCATTATGCGTGGCCTTGCAGCGCACTTCCATGAGGACGTCGAGAAATGGGGCTTGGCTGGCCTCGTCCATGACATCGATTATACCGAGACTAAGGACAAGCCAAACCTGCACAGTATTGTCGGATCAGAGCAGCTGCATCTGATGGGAGTGTCTGAGGACATCTGCTATGCGGTGCGCGTCCATAACTCGCTGCATGGGCTGCCGCGCAAGAGCATGATGGACAAGGCATTGTACGCCGCGGACCCATTGTCTGGCCTGATTGTCGCGTGCGCTCTCATTCGACCGGAGAAGAAGCTTGCGCCCATTGATACTGACTTTGTCATGGTTCGCTTCAAGGAGAAGCGTTTTGCTGCTGGAGCAAACCGGGATCAGATGCTTGCCTGTCAGGAGATGGGACTCGATCTGTACAAGTTCGTTGCGATCGGCCTGAGTTCCATGAAGGAGATCGCCTCCGAAATCGGTCTCTAGACCAGTCTCACCAGTCTAATTGATGACCGACGCCCGCCTTTACGGCGGGCTTTTTGTTGTGCCTAATAGGGATATACTCCATCGGTAAGTAGTCTCGTATATTCTGTGCAACAGACACTTGCCAAAATCTCATGACAATGCGGAGGCATATCAATGTCGCTGAACGCAGAAGAGTTGTTCTCAGAACGGGCACTGGGTTTTAGACCATCCGAGATTCGGGAGCTCCTCAAACTCGTCGACAGTCCGGAAATCATCTCATTGGCCGGAGGCATGCCGGATGGTCGTTTCTTTCCCATCGACCGAGTTATCGAGGCAAGCACGTTTGCACTCAGAGAATATGGCAAGAAGGCTCTCCAGTATGGATCTACCGAGGGCATCAAGAAGTTGCGTGTTCTGCTCATGGACCGTATGGAGAAAGAGGGTGTCCAAGGCATTGATCTGGACAACGTCATCATCTCCACGGCCTCGCAGCAGGGTCTCAGCTTGGTGGCACAGGTTTTCGTAAATCCGGGTGACACCGTCATAGTGGAAGAGCCATCCTATCTCGGAGCAATCCAGGCCTTTACAAGCATGCAGGCCGTGTTCTGCACGGTTCCACTGGACAAGGACGGCATGCAGATGGGCGTTCTTGAGGACAGGCTCAAGGAGCTGCAGAAGGCGCATATCCGCCCGAAGTTCGTCTACACGGTGCCCAACTTTCACAATCCTGCCGGCGTCACCATGACGCTGGAGCGTCGCAAGAAACTGATTGAGCTGGCTCACACGTATGGTCTGCTCATTGTCGAAGATGATCCATATGGGGAAATTCGTTTTGAGGGTGAGCCAATCCCCTCGCTGTTGGCGTTAGGCGGCAAGGACCGTGTCATAGCACTGCGCACGTTCTCGAAGATCAGTTTCCCTGGACTTCGTCTGGGGTGGATCGTCGCCCGCGAAGACATCATGGACAAGATCGTCCTTGGAAAACAGGCGGCTGACCTTTGTTCTCCGGCCATGACTCAATACATAGCGTATGAATTTGTCAGCCGCGGATGGCTGGATGACTACGTTAACGTCGTTCGGCGCGAGTATCCCAAGAAGAAGAATGCAATGATCTCCGCTCTTGAACAGTATTTCCCGGCCGGCGCCAGTTGGACTGACCCTCAGGGCGGTCTGTTCGTATGGGTGAAGGCACCGGAGAGTATCGACACCGCGGCGATGTTCCGTGAGGCGATCAATGCCAAGGTCGCGTATGTTGTGGGCATTGCCTTTTATCCTCATCGGGACGACAACTGCCATATGCGGTTGAACTTCTCGGCCGTGGATCCCGAGCACATCACTGAAGGGGTCCATCGCCTGGGCGACTTGCTCAAGTCGAAGATCTAGCAGCTGCTCGAAACTGACGTTCGTGCAACAACCCCTGCCCGCCTTTACGGCGGGCTTTTCGTTGTGCCCAATAGTGGTATACTCCATCGGTAAGTAGTCTCATATGCGCTGTGCAACAGACACTTGCCAAAATCTCATGACAATGCGGAGGAAAATAGATGTCGTTGAACGCGGTAGAGTTGTTTTCAGAACGAGCGCTGGGTTTTAAACCATCCGAGATTCGGGAGCTCCTCAAACTTATCGACAATCCGGAAATCATCGCATTGAACGGGGGCACGCCAGACGATCGGTTCTGGCCCATCGACCGAGTTATCGAGGCAAGCACATTTGCGCTCAGGGAATACGGCAAGAAGGCTCTCCAGTATGGGTCCACCGAGGGGATCAAGAAGTTGCGTGTTCTGCTCATGGATCGTATGGAGAAAGAGGGCGTCAACAGCATTGATCTGGACAACATCATCATCTCCACCGCTTCTCAGCAGGGTCTCAGTCTGTTGGCACAGGTTTTCGTAAATCCGGGCGACACCGTCATAGTGGAAGAACCATCCTATCTCGGAGCACTCCAGGCCTTTACAAGCATGCAGGCCGTGTTCTGCACGGTTCCAGTGGACAAGGACGGCATGCAGATGGACGTCCTTGAGGACAGGCTCAAGGAGCTGCAGAAGGCGCACATCCGCCCGAAGTTCGTCTACACGGTGCCCAACTTCCAGAACCCTGTCGGCGTCACCATGACGCTGGAGCGCCGCAAGAAGCTGATTGAGCTGGCTCATGCGTATGATCTGCTCATTGTCGAAGATGATCCCTACGGGGAGGTTCGCTTTGAGGGTGAGTCAATTCCCTCGCTGCTGGCGTTGGGCGGCAAGGACCGTGTCGTAGCACTGCGCACGTTCTCGAAGATCAGTTTCCCTGGACTTCGTCTGGGGTGGATCGTCGCCCGCGAAGACATCATGGACAAGATCGTCCTTGGAAAACAG
>Ga0209125_1002291_pt1 | contig 15062 bp, 16 predicted proteins | sample BarGraIncub1131A_FD_184503 | JGI IMG/M metagenome (GOLD analysis project Ga0209125, IMG submission 184503) | Arctic peat soil microbial communities from Barrow, Alaska - Barrow Graham LP Incubations 11-31A (SPAdes) (version 2) | ecosystem: Environmental > Terrestrial > Soil > Wetlands > Peat... | reverse complement strand
CACATGTATGAAGGAAGAACAGATATGGAAAAAGGAAGAATATTTGGTCACGAAAATTTGGGTAAGGTAGTAGAGATAGGTAAATCTGTAACTAATATTAAAGTTGGTGATATGGTATGCCTGCCTTTTAATATTGGCTGTGGTCATTGCAAAAATTGTGAAAGTGGATATACAGGCTTTTGCCTCACGATGAATCCCGGCATGGCAGGCGCTGCTTACGGTTTTGCAGGAATGGGACCTTACAGTGGCGGTCAGGCTGAATACCTGAGGGTTCCTTTTGGCGATTTTAATTGCCTGAAATTACCTGAAGATGCAGTAGAAAAAGAAAATGATTATGTGATGTTATCTGATATTTTTCCTACCGGATATCACGCCACCGAACTCGCTAATGTGCAACCCGGAGATTCTGTGGTCATCTATGGCGCAGGCCCTGTTGGGCTTATGGCAGCGCACTCTGCAAGCATTAAAGGTGCCAGCCAGATCATGGTTGTTGATAATCATAAAGACAGGTTGAAACTTGCTGAAGAATTTGGTGCTATTGCTATTGATTTTTCAATGGGTTCTGCTGTTGAACAGGTTCTTGAACTTACCAAAGGTATAGGTGCAGATAAAGGTTGCGAATGCGTAGGCTACCAATGTTGCGATAAGCATGGTAATGAACATTCTAACATTACTATGAACGAACTGGTACAGGCAGTGAAAGCTACAGGATCTATTGGTGTTGTAGGTGTGTTTGTACCCAAAGATCCAAAATCAAAAGATCCACTTCAGAAAGAAGGACACATGGATTTTGACTTTGGTAACTTTTGGATGAAAGGGCAACGTATAGCAACAGGCCAGGCTAATGTAAAGTCTTACAATCGTCAGCTTTGCACACTTATCTCTGTAGGTAAAGCCAAACCGTCATTAATTATCTCACACGAGCTTCCACTTGACGAGGCGCCGGAAGCTTACAAACATTTCGACGCACGTGACAAAGGATGGACGAAAGTGATACTAAAACCTGAGTGGTAAAACACTCAAAATTTAATGAAGAACTGATCAAATTTGCACAAGAATAAGTTGAATAAGGATCTATCATTAACATAATATTAAATAAATAACATCATGGAAAAGCAATTAAATAAGAAAAGAGTAGCCGTTATGGCTACCGACGGTTTTGAACAATCGGAATTTAAGAAGCCAATAAAGGCTCTCAAAAAAGAAGGGATTTTAGTAGATGTAATATCATTAAAAAAAGGAAAAATAAAGGGCTGGAAAGAAACAAAGTGGGGTGATAAATTTAAAGTAGATAAAACTATTGATAACTCATTATCTACTAATTATGACATGTTGATATTGCCGGGTGGTGTGATGAATACCGATACATTGCGTACGAATGAATCGGCCGTAAAATTTGTATCTGATTTTTTTGAACAAGGGAAACCGATTGCTGCTATTTGCCATGCCGGTTCAATATTAATTGAAACCGGATTATTAAAAGGGAAACAGATGACATCATATAAATCTATTAAAACAGATTTAATCAATGCGGGAGTAAATTGGATAGATGAAGAAGTAGTAGTGGACGACAAACTCATCACGAGTAGAAGCCCGAAAGATCTTCCGGTTTTTTGCAAAAAGATGATTGAAGAAATCAGCCAAAGAATTTCTATTTCTTTAAATGAATAGAAATAATTCAGTCTAAGAACAAACAAATAGGTTACACTTACAATGCCTATCGTAAGAAGTGAGAAAATTCTTTGATGATTAATCATCTATATTGAGTTATGTATTACATATTACTTCTAAACCCAGACTTATGAATAAAAATGTATCGGATCAACTGGTGGAAATATTGGTTGAAGCAGGCATCCAACGAATTTATGCAGTAACCGGAGATAGCCTCAATCATGTAAATGCGGCAGTTCATCGTAATGGAAAAATCAAATGGATACATGTACGGCACGAAGAAACTGCTGCTTATGCAGCCGGAGCTGAGGCACAGCTGAACGGCCTTGCATGTTGTGCGGGCAGTAGCGGCCCCGGACATGTCCATCTGATAAACGGATTGTATGATGCACACCGTTCATCGGCTTCTGTATTGGCCATTGCTTCTACCATCCCAACCAAAGAGTTTGGAACAGATTTTTTTCAGGAAACAAACGCCATTAAACTTTTTGACGATTGCAGTTGCTATAACCAGATGGCCACAACGCCTGCACAATTGCCACGTATGTTACAGGCCGCACTTCAAAATGCCGTGCATAAAAGAGGCGTAGCAGTTATTGGATTGCCGGGTGATATTACCGACCTGCCCGCCGAAGCGGCTGAAACAACGACTGTTCTTTTCAGAAATCAGCCTGTTATCAGGCCATCGGAGGATGAACTTCTGCAATTGGCTGAACTGCTGAAGTCGCACAAAAAAGTCACTATTTACTGCGGACTGGGCGCTGCTAAAGCGCACAAAGAAGTTATTCAATTGGCTGAAAAGCTAAAAGCCCCGATAGCTTATTCCTATAAAGCCAAGATGGCGATCCAGTATGATAACCCTTATGAAGTTGGCCTCACCGGATTGCTGGGGATTCCATCGGCTTATAACGCTATGCATGAATGTGATTTGCTGGTATTGTTGGGCACAGATTTTCCATACACACCTTTCATGCCTATTGAAAATAAGATTGTTCAAATTGACATTAAATCCGAAAACCTCGGGCGAAGGGCTAAACTCGATCTGGGACTTTGCGGAGATGTGAAAGATACCTTGCAGGCGCTTTTGCCTCTGTTGGAAATAAAGGAAGATATCGCATTTCTTGATCAGCAATTGGAATTTTATCAGGAAGTTAAAAAGAATTTACAATCCTATGTAAAGGATACCGGGAAACTCAATGAAATTCATCCTGAATTTGTCGCTTCTGTGATTAATGAACTGGCTGACAAAGATGCTATTTTCACAGTTGATACCGGGATGTCTTGTGTATGGGCTGCACGCTATATTGATGGAACAGGCGGGCGAAAAATGCTGGGTTCGTTCAATCATGGTTCAATGGCAAATGCAATGCCACAGGCAATAGGTGCTGCGCTTGCCCGTCCTGACCAACAGGTTATTGCCTTCTGCGGCGACGGCGGTATTTCGATGATGTTGGGCGACCTCATGACCATTGTTCAATATCAGTTACCCGTGAAGATCATTGTTTTTAACAACCGGTCATTGGGAATGGTGAAGCTGGAAATGGAAGTAGCCGGGATTCCTGATCTGGAAACGGATATGTTAAACCCTGACTTCCTAAAAATAGCGGAAGCAATGGGAATGACAGGTGTTGGTATTGATGATCCGGATGATGTAAAATCAGGATTAGAAAAGGCCTTTATGCATGAAGGTCCTGTATTGGTTTCAATTCAGACTGATCCTAATGCCCTCGCCATGCCTCCCAAATTGGAATTTGACCAGATGAAAGGGGTCGCTTTATACATGGGGAAAATGATGTTAAGCGGGCGTATGGATGAAGTATTTAAAATTATCACCTCCAATTATAAGCATTTGGGTGAGGTAATCTGATTTGAAAATGTTCCCTGCCAAATAGATTGTGTTTCTCATGTTTGCAGTGATACTCTATAAGATGTGTGAATGATGTAAATCTTTTAAAAAATTCCGTAAAACTTCTCCTGTTATAGCTGTATAACTTCGTTCGCTCAATATTCATTAATAAAACTTACACAGATGAAAGGAAAAAAAGAATTATTTACAGTCTTGAATTCGCTATTGGCTGATGAACTCACTGTTATCAACCAATACATGGTGCAATCTGAAATGTGCGCAAACTGGGGTTATAGTAAACTTCGCAAGGCTATTCGGAAACAGGCAATGGATGAAATGCTCCATGCCGAATGGCTTATCGAACGAATCATTTTTTTCGAGGGCTCGCCAACGGTATCCAAACTTAATCCGATGAAAATTGGTAAAACTGTTTCAGAAATAATCAGTAATGACGACGAAACTGAACTCAAAGTTGTCAGTGAATACAACGATGCAATCAAACTTGCCCGCGAGGTTGATGATCAGGGAACTGTTGACCTGCTGACCAAAATATTAAAAATGGAAGAAGGTCACGTGGACTGGGCCGAAATACAAAACGCGCAGATTGAGCAAATGGGTCTGGAAAATTACCTGGCTACTCAAAACTAAATTCATTCGAGCCGATTGATCCTGATGTTGCTTTATTGGCATTTGCTTACTAAAGAAAAGCATTACTATTTATGAATAATACGATAAAAGAAATTTCGACTGACGAGCTAATTAGTCTTCTGGATAAGCCTGAAACTAAAATCATTGATATCCGGCCTATAGAAGCTTATAACGGCTGGTGTATGCAAAATGAATCCCGTTGCGGACATATCAAAGGCGCAAAAAGCCTACCGGCAAAATGGATAGAATATATCGACTGGATAGAAATTGTCCGGTCAAAAAAAATATTACCCCAACATAAAATAGTCATTTATGGATATTCTTCAGCAGAATCAGAGAAGGCGGCAAAAGCCTTTTTGCATGCAGGGTATAGCGATATAAGCATTTATAATCAATTTATTGCAGAGTGGTCTTCAACCATTGGAATGCCAATGCAACGACTGGAAAGATTTACACAATTGGTTTATCCGCAGTGGGTTCAAATTTTAGTTTCAGGAGGCATGCCACCCCATTATAACAATTCTAAGGTTGTGATATGCCATGCTCATTACCGAAACCGTGATGCCTACTTGGGCGGACATATTCCCGGAGCTATTGACATGGATACACTCGCACTCGAATCGCCTGATACATGGAACCGGCGTTCACCGGAAGAGTTGAAGGAAGCACTTGAAAAGCATGGCATCACTTCAGATACAACAGTTATTCTATACGGTAAATTCCTGTTCCCGAATAACGCAGATCCTTTTCCGGGCAGCGCTGCCGGGCATATTGGTGCAATACGTTGTGCTTTCATTATGATGTATGCAGGGGTTAAAGATGTTAGGGTACTAAATGGCGGTTTTCAGTCATGGCTGGATGCCGGATACGAAATAAGCACTGAAGATATGCCCAAAAATATAGCGTCTGATTTCGGAATTCAAATCCCTGCAAATCCTGGTCTTGCTGTTGACTTGTTGGAAGCCAGGGTATTGTTGAAGTCAGATGATGGAAACCTGGTATGTGTACGAAGCTGGAGGGAATACATAGGTGAAGTGAGCGGGTACAATTATATCGAAAGAAAGGGCAGAATTCCCGGTGCAATATTCAGTGACTGTGGCAGTGATGCCTACCACATGGAAAATTACTGCAACCTCGACCATACAACGCGTGAATATCATGAGATTGAAGAAAATCTGATATCATCAGGCCTTTCACGCGAAAAGCACAATGCATTTTATTGCGGAACAGGATGGCGTGGCAGCGAAGCATTCTACAATGCATGGTTAATGGGTTGGCCACGCGTTTCAGTATATGATGGTGGCTGGTTTGAATGGAGCAGCGACCCGAATAATCCTATAGAAACAGGAATTCCGGTAGGTTATCTCGTTTCATAGTAGTAGAAATAGTATTAACTTAAAAATGAATTAAAATGAATAATACTGAATCATCTGCCATTATCAGAAAGCAAATTGCTATCAGGAATTATTTATGTAGTACAGAGCAAGAAGAAGTAGTAGTATCCGAGATAATTGAAGGCCTTTCTGCTCAACAAAAGTACATACCAAGTAAATTTTTTTATGATGCAAATGGATCTAAACTCTTCGAAGATATAACCAATTTACCGGAATATTATCCTACACGCACCGAAAAAGCTCTGTTAAAGGAAATTGCACCACAAATCTCTAAAACTTTTAGAAACATTGATATCGTTGAACTGGGAAGTGGCGATTGTTCAAAAATATCAATACTTCTCGATGCTATACCTTTTGAAAATATGGCAACTGTGCGTTACATTCCGGTTGATGTTAGTCATGCTGCCATTTCGAAATCAGCAAGAATACTGGTCGAAAGATTCCCGGACATTACAGTGCATGGCCTGATTGCCGATTTCCTTAAACATCTCAATGTTATACCGAAGGAAACGAAACGATTATTTTGTTTTTTTGGTAGCACGTTGGGAAACCTAACCCGTAAGCAATCAGTTCAATTTTTATTGGATCTAAAAGCCGTCATGAAACCTGGAGACCAATTATTGATTGGGCTTGATATGGTAAAGGATATAAAAGTTTTAGAAAATGCGTATAACGACAATCAGGGAGTTACAGCAGCATTCAATAAAAACATTCTGAGTTCAGTAAACCAATACATTAAAACTGCATTTAGCCCCGACTGGTTTGAACATGTAGCCTTTTATAACCAAGCAAAAGACAGAATAGAAATGCACCTGAGAGCACTTAAGAATTTAGAAATCAGTTGCATGTATTTGCCGAATAATATCCTGATAAAAAAAGGAGAAACCATACACACTGAGAACTCACACAAATATACTCACTGGCATATTTTTGATTTTGCAAGCACTACAGGTTTGAAAATTAATACAGTTTATACCGACAATAATCAATGGTTTTCACTGGTACACTTTATTGCTTGATTGGCTAAGAAGACTTACAGTGATTCTGAAAAGATCGCTTAAGGTTTGCCAATAAAATTGTAACATATTGGCACTGAATAAACTGAAAAATATTTTTCTTAAAACAAGGAGGATTACTAAGTTCGTTATGAAAGAAACCATTTTAAAAATAAAGAAATTTTTTAAGGTTTTCGGGCCAGGGGTGGTTACCGGAGCGGCTGATGATGACCCGTCAGGAATCGCCACTTATACTCAAACCGGGGCCAAATTCGGCTATGGCCAACTATGGACAGTGATAGTTATGCTACCGCTCATGGTAGCTGTTCAAGAAGCCTGCGCACGGATTGGCGCCGTAAACGGTCACGGTTTAGCTGCCGTGATTAAAGCTAATTATAACAAGAAGGTGCTTTATGCTGCTGTCTTACTTGTGGTTGTCGCCAATACAATTAATATCGGTGCGGATATTGGCGCTCTCGCGGCTGCGGCTCAACTACTTGTTCCCGTCAATTTTACCATTTTAACTTTAGGTTTTACTGCTCTGATTTTAGTTTTAGAAATATTCACTTCCTACCGGGTTTATTCACGTATCTTAATTTGGTTGGCCTTAACGTTACTCGCCTATCCTCTCACGCTCTTTATTATTAGCAAGCCATGGCAGACGATTATTACCGCTACTTTTTTGCCACATGTGGAACTAAATTTTGAGTTTTTCTTCATCATTACTGGCGTCTTAGGTACAACAATTTCTCCTTACATGTTTTTCTGGCAGGCTGCGCAAGAAGTTGAGGAGGAAAAGGCTCAACATTTAATGAGTCGGTATGGAACACCTAAAATTGGAGAAAAATTTATCAAAAATATGCGTCTTGATAATTTGACTGGCATGATATTTTCGGAATTCGCTACCTGGTCAATAATTGTGGTGGCCGCCACTGTTTTAAATCAGAATGGCGTTACTGACGTCACATCTGCCGCTGATGCCGCCAAAGCTCTGGAACCACTCGTTGAGACTTTTCCTCATGCAGGCTTCTTAGCTAAATTAATCTTTGCTGTCGGCATCATTGGCCTGGGCTTATTGGGCATTCCCGTATTATCTGGTTCGGCAGCTTATGCCTTATCTGAAGCCTTTAACATGAAAGAAGGGCTTAACCTTAAATTAAAGAAAGCTCATGGTTTTTATGGAGTAATTTCTATTGCAACGCTTATTGGTTTGATGATTAATTTTATCGGCATTGATCCAATTAAAGCACTTGTTTTTACCGCCGTTTTTAATGGAGTGGCCGCTGTACCTTTAATCTTTTTGATTGCGAGAATCGCACGAAATAAAAAAATTATGGGTGAATACCGCAGTGGATGGTTGTCTAATACGGTAGTTTGGATTACATTCATAGTTATGCTAGCATCTGCGGTTGCAATGTTTTACACTTTAGCCCAGGGATAATTAGCACTTCATTTTGAAAGGTTAGGTTGTTTTGATATGGTAGTGTAATTAATTCTTGATATTTTCGAGGTATCTTTTTGAATGAATTAGCAACATTTGCAAACGATTGGCTCCGTGAAGCGCTCATTACTATTGACTCAGTAACCAAGTGAGATTTTAATTGACCATTAGAAAATATCAGAGATAGAAAAAACGGTGACGTCACTGGAAAATAAATGAAATATGTTTTCAAAATTGGTCTGAAATCAAGCTGTAATTTTAAAAGTGGAAATTATTGATAAGGTTTTAAAAATCACCAAATATTGTCGGCATTATGCTATGTGCAAAACTTGAAGAGTAATTCTAATAATCAAAAAATGGATACAATTATGAAAGTACTTATCGTCCTGACATCGCACAGCGATTTGGGCAACACCGGTGAAAAAACCGGTTTCTGGGTTGAGGAATTCGCTGCGCCTTATTATGTGCTGGCTGATGCAGGTGCCGAATTAGCCATAGCATCTCCCAAAGGAGGCCAACCACCTGTTGACCCCAAAAGTGAGGCACCTGATATGCAGACTGTCGCCACCAAAAGATTTTATCGTGATTATAACTTAATTGATAAAGTGGCTCATACATTAAAACTTAGTGAGGTCAACGAGGCAGATTATGATGCAGTTTTTTATCCGGGAGGCCATGGTCCATTATGGGATTTAGCCACCGATACACAATCCATTGCATTAATCGAAAACTTTTATAAACACAATAAACCGGTAGCTTTTGTTTGCCACGCACCGGCAGCGTTGATCAACGTGAAAGCACCAAATGGTGAGCCATTGGTTAAAGATAAAGAGGTAACCGGATTTTCAAATTCGGAAGAGGAAGCTGTTAAATTAACCAAAGTAGTGCCATTTCTATTGGAAGACGAAATCAAAAAGCTGGGAGGCCAATACAGCAGCGGGCCTGATTGGGGTGTTTATGTTAAAACAGATGGTTTGCTGATAACCGGTCAGAACCCTGCGTCGTCTGAAGCCGCGGCTAAAGTTTTGTTGGAAGAATTAAAAATAAATAGATGATTACAAACAAAATAAAGAAGAAATCATGGCTTTAAAAAATGTTGGGATAGAGGAAGGTTGCACCACATGTGGATTATACGAAGATACTTCCTTATTTCAGTATTTGCTTCCTTGAACTTTTGAATCCATTCTGGTAAATACATAGACAGCTTAATTAGGTAGATCAGAAATATAAAAAATAAATGAGCAACCAAACATTATCACTATGTTTGGTTAAATTAGATGGAGTAATTACTGCGGAGTTAGGATTTAACTGCATGTGCAATTTTAATAATTTGCACTGCAATATCTTCAGGAGAAAGTATATAATCGATACATCCGCTTGCTATTGCGCTTTCCGGCATATCTGGCTGGGATGCTGTTTCGGGCTTCTGCGCGATGGTAATACCCCCAACTTCTTTTATTCTACATAGTGCTTCTGCTCCGTCACCGTCATAGCCGGAGACAATCACTGCGATGATTTTGCCATCCCAGTTTTTTGTAAGCGAACGCAGGAAAACAGTAATCACATCTGGCCAACCTCTTGGCTTCGAAATAGGCTCAAGACGAAACTCATCATTTTTAACATGTAAGTCTCGCTGTTCCGGAATGATAAACACATGATTTGGCTTGATATCCAGTTTTTCTGTGATCAACTCTACCGGCATCTCTGTGTAACGAGGGAGAATTTCATGGAGCATAGTCGGTAATGTTCTCACATGATTTACGATAACGACAGCTACACCCATGTCCTTCGGCAGATTCTGAAGTAACCGGATATAGGCATCCAAACCACCAGCTGATCCTCCTACGCAAACAACGGGAAAATCTTTTGAGGTACTATTAGTTTTCATATCTTTCATTGACAATTTCTTCTATTAATGACAATTAAGTAATGAGAATCAACGTATGTCGTATTCTCTATTTAATATAATGGAAACACAACTCATCAGGATTCTCTCCCTACCAAGGTATATCATTTAGTTTTGCTACGGATATATTTCAGGATAACGAGAACAGACAATTTAATCGCTTTAGGGTGCTGAGCCACAAATGTTGTGACTCCTAACTGAATTGATGCGCCGAGAAACCTTTTCAATAAATTCCCCTTAGAGCCTACGGCTATTTTTTTTGGTAATATAACCAGTAATCAGACCAGTGGTAAGGCCTAATACATTTTCGAATAGCTTCGGTGAGGTAATAGCCTTATTAAATGCATTTTTGACGATAATGGCCGGCATCAAGTTTTCTGCCACAAAATCAAATTGTTTCTTCACTAATTCTCCTTTAAAGGCTTGATCATCTTCCAAGACTTTAATCGTATACTTTAGTCTGTCGTCTGCTGCAATTTTTGCCATATGATTTTATTTTAGAAAAATATCGTATTGTTTTCCTTTGAATAAATATTAATAGAATCATATTGCATTTCTGGATATTTTGCAAACTCCTATTATGAACTAATTTCCATATTACTTTGAAACATCATCAAATTCATCCTCAATTTTCGTTTCAACCTTTTGGGTTAACTCTGAAACTTCGTCCTTTGACCCTTCAAGCTTTTCAATGATGCCATCAAGTAATTCATTGAATTTTTCTTTAGCCAAATTTCCAAATTCTCCTCCCAGGGTAAGTATTTTTTTTCGGGTTTCAGAACCTTTTTTAGGGGCAAATAATATACCTAACAATGCACCTGCTGCAATACCCGCAACGACTCCGACTAATACTTTTTTTGAGTTCATACTTTCTTAGTTTAAATTGTTAATAATTTTATTCTATTTTAATGAAGTCGTTTAACTGAAATTTCAGCTAAACGGCTTCATTTACAACCATCACTAATCAGAGATCCTCAAAAAGCTTTTTGACTTCTTCTTTGGTTTTTCCCAGCCTCTGTTGAAGTCTGCCGTATAGTTCATCTTCACGACCTTCTTCATATAACAGGTCATTATCAGTTAATTCTGCATAGCTTTTTTTGAGCTTTCCTTTCATCTCATTCCAGTTTCCTTTCAATTCTGTTGTGTTCATGTTTTAAATTTTTAATTGTGATTGAATTTCCAATACTACTATTTTAGTCCCCGGGTTTCCAAAATTCATTATACAATCGCGAGAAAGCATAATTTTATTTCCACCATCAACAGATGAATTAAATAGACCTTCTTCCTTGTATAATATTAAACAGCACTGCTATGATAGCAATTACAAGTAAAATGTGAATGATACCTCCTGCGCCGTAACCTATAAATCCAACAAGCCATCCGATAATCAGTATGACTGCAATAAGGTAAAGTAAATTTCCCATAATCATAAATTTTTAAAAGTTGAAATAATTTAAAGTCCATATTCTATAAACAAATATCGTAATCATTAACTGGGTTCGTATTACAAAATTCCATGAAAAGTTTACATGATTCACACTTTTATAAAGATTAAAGTTGACTGCAAAAAGGCCGGAGGGAAAAGTGTCATAAAACAAATAGAAAGTTAAAATCCATTTCTAACTGAACAGATCATTTGTTTGGTATAAAGGTATAAACCAGCATTTTTGCGATTATTGTAACAGTTTCAATGCTTTATTTCTTTGCGAGAAACGGACCATAGTAATGATTTGATGAAAATAACAATTCGAACAGTGAATATTCATAATAACAAGATAAAATTTATACATTTGAACCGAATGAACAACTGGAATCTCAAATTCATGAGACATTGCTTTTGAAATCAAATTTTAATCTCAATATAGAAAATTATGGATGAAATTTTAAAAACTGCCAAAAACTGCCGCCATTATGCAATGTGTAAAATCGATTTTCTTGGTAGCGGGGTATGTTCTTCCGGCTTGAAAAAACATTTCGTAAGTTTCTATCCACAGGGAAGGATGATACTCTATGAAGCACTCGCAGAGAATAAAATATCCGTAACAGAAAAATGTGTTGAGATTGCTGACAGTTGTGATTTATGTGGCAAATGCGATTACCAGTGTTACTTTGTAAATGAGATGCGGCCTACAAAAGTTATGGAAGCATTAAAAAATCATGTAGAGACTTTTATTAATAACGGTGGAAAAATTAAACCTGCAAAAGAGGACAGTATCCTTACTGAAATAAGAAAAATTGTAGGAAACGATTGGGCAACCAACGATGAAGGAATTACAGTAACCTATTCTCACGATCTTAGTGCGATATCGGAACCCAAAATGCCTGATTATGTTGTAATGCCAAATACAAAAGAAGAAATCGCATCGCTGGTCAAACTATTTAAACATCATAATATTCCTTATACCATGCGGGGCAATGGTCAGAATCTTCTTGGCTTTGCTATAAATGAAGGAGCCATTATGGACCTTAACAGGATGAAAACAATTGAATTTGACGAAAAGAACTGGATGGTTAAAGTGGGACCCGGTGTTGCAGCGTTTGATCTTCAAAAGCAAGCTCAGAAAAGGGGTTACCGGATAAATGCAGCCGAACCAGCAGCGCTTGTTTGTGCCAATATTATGTGTTCTGGAATAATGTCAACGTTTTCGACAACTTATGGTATAAATGCCGACAATTTTGTTGATGCTGAATTTGTTAATCACGATGGTTTATTTTTTAATTTGAATGATATATCGTCTCCAAATCTTTATTCATACAAAAATTTAGAACATAAGAATTCTCCAGGTATTTGTGTTTCCGCTAATATACGACTTCACCCTGTAACTGAAGACGAAAGAGGAATTCTGGTTCCGTTTGAAACTCTTAATAATGCTCTTGATTTTATTAAAGACTGTTCAGTGAGGCGCATAGGACTAGCTTTAGGAATTGTCGGGGTCGAATATATTTCAACATTTCTTTCTCCTACAAAAAAAATGGCCTCCGATATTAAAAATATTTTCACTGAGAAATTAAATATACCCTGGCTGGTAGTTGTAATTGGAGATAAATTTGCAATTCGATCTATAGGTGAAATGGGATTTCCATACTTTGACGAGCGTCTTTTTAAAGCACTTTACCTTGGATTGCCATCACTCAAAAATGCTCAATGGCTTGAATTGGCTAAAGAATTTTCTGATGATGTACCTTATTCATATTTAAAAATTAAAAGTTTCGCAGAGATTTTTGAAACAGCCCTTGCACCATCAGCAAAGTTGTATTCTCAGGAAGTTGATAAGGAATTAAGTCCGTTTTTTGAAAAACTTTTCTCACGTCCTGAAATGACTGATATTCTATGGCTGAATACGTACAGGATAATGAGTACACGTCTGGGCCGTAAAAAGCCTTTTTTACCAGCACTCCTTTATTTGCCTATAGATAAGAAGTTAATTAATGAATTCTGTGACAAATTCAGGCTAATCGCTGAAAAATATCATATTGACAATGATTTTGGATTTATCACTCCAATCGATAACGGGAAAAGGTGCATTTTTGAATATGATTTCTTTTATGACTATAATGATCCTGAGGAGATCCAGAGAATAAGACAGGTAGGGATGGAAGCTAATATGTTAATTGATGAATATTCAGTTAAAACCGGGGTTGTAAAAGGGCATCCTTATGTTTTGTATCAGGGATTCTGCAGGAAAGAAAATTTACTTTATTCTTAAAATATAAAAGTCTCACCTTGACATTAAAAAATAAACCGGTTATAGCTCTGACAGGAGCAACTGGATTTCTCGGCAGCCATCTGATGGCAGGCATGATTACAAAAGGTTATAACATTATAATCTTCGGTCGTCCGGTAAATAACGAATCTCTTAAGGAGCGGATCTTCAGACTTTTAAAATGGTTAGGAGTTGATAGCATGTCTGATCAGGTTACATGTATTGATACTGATCTGTCGCAGGATAATCTGGGAATTCCTATCGGAGAATATTCCAGGCTCTGTTCAGTCGTCGATTCAGTAATTCATTGCGCATCGGATACCTGCTTTTCCGAAAGCAAACGTGAAAAGGTGATGGCTGCAAACATCAATAACCTCAAGGGAATCCTTGAATTCTCAAAGAATGCGCATGTTAATTTCTTCCATTATATTAGTACTGCATACGTTGCAGGTACCGGTGTAACATATTGCAAAGAAACTCTCTCATCGGTAAAAACATTTACCAATGTATATGAAGAGAGTAAAGCTGCAGCCGAAAACATCATTTCAAGGTTTTGCGATAAAAACGATATTCCTCTTTCAATTATAAGACCATCTATTGTTTATGGTGATTCACAGACGGGACGATCGCTTAAGTTCAATGCCTTGTATTTCCCTATTCGATCCGCTCAAACCATCAGGGATATTTACCTGAATGATCTTATGAATAATGGAGGTTTGAAAGCAGCTAAAAACGGTATTTTCATTGATAAGGAAGGTTATCTGTTTTTACCTCTCAAAATATACTTGCCGTACGAGGGAGATATTAATATTATCCCAGTGGATTATTTTGTAAATACTTCCATTAAAATAATAGAGAATTGTTCCATTAATGGTATTTACCACCTGACAAACCCTTATCGTACAACAATGAAAATCGTGGCGAAGTTTTACGAACAGCTAATGAAAGTAAGGGGAGTGGAAATTATTTACGGTCCGATGCCCAACGATTTATTAAGAAATCCGGCTGAAGAACTGTTCGATCGTTTTATTGAACCTTACCGGCCTTATTTGTCTGATAACAGGGTTTTCGAAAGGACGAATACTCCTCTGATAACAGATAATCTTTATCCTCCGGAGTTTACTTATGATATCTTTAAAACCTGCATGGAATATGGTATCAAAGTTAACTGGGGAGCAACAATATTCGAATAGTTAAATAATGAGCTATGGCTAAGGTTTTACTCATTAATTCTAACAGATTCAAACATCCCTGGCCTGTAATTCCTTTCGGGCTCTGTTACATAGCGACTATTCTGGAAACCAATGGAAGTCACAATGTCTGTTTTCTCGATTTGTGTTTTTCTTTAAATTGCGAAAAAGATATACAGAAGGCAGTTCAGAATTTTACACCTGATGTGATTGGTATTAGCATAAGAAACATTGATGATACAGGAGGTTATGACATCCATTTTTTGT
>Ga0209125_1002289_pt1 | contig 15087 bp, 11 predicted proteins | sample BarGraIncub1131A_FD_184503 | JGI IMG/M metagenome (GOLD analysis project Ga0209125, IMG submission 184503) | Arctic peat soil microbial communities from Barrow, Alaska - Barrow Graham LP Incubations 11-31A (SPAdes) (version 2) | ecosystem: Environmental > Terrestrial > Soil > Wetlands > Peat... | reverse complement strand
GCTGGCTCACCAGATAGTCCTTGTCTTCCGCGAGCTCAATACCACAGATGCGTCGTACATGCCGGCGCATATTGTCAAAGTCAAATTTTGTCATTTCCATAAAGACATTTTCCTAATCAATGTTTCGCTGCGGTGGCCACGGCGGCGGGAATTTCCAGTAAGGGACGAACTTCATCTACAAGACCCGTTTCAACAGCACTGCCGGGCATTCCCCACACCACTGATGTTTCCTCGTCTTGTACAATGATTCTTGCGCCAGCCCGTTTCAAAGGCCGTAAACTCGAGGTTCCATCGTTGCCCATGCCAGTGAGAATCACCGCAACAAGTTCGGAACCATAAATGGCGCTTGCGGAACGGAACAAAACATCGACAGAAGGGCGACACCCGTTTTCAGGGGGTTGATCGTTAATGGCAAGAATGGGTTCCCCCAGCGAATTCAGGGTGACAAGCATATGCTGCCCGCCAGGGGCTATGTACACAGTGCGAGGTGCGACAAGATCACCCGCAGCACCTTCTTTGATGCGGTGCGTGCAACGTCGCCCTAGGCTCTCGGCGAGGGATGCAGTGAAGGTGGGAGGCATATGCTGTACAATGAAAATGGGAAGCGAGGTTTTTTCGCAGAGCAGTGGCAACATGTCGGAGAGTGCGCGCGGACCACCAGTGGAAACACCGATCACAATGGCGCGGGCTTTTCCAGCGTAGATTCCCTTCACTTCAATGGAAGTGGCAACCGTTACCGCTTTGGCTGAGGCTACTCCTGCTCGGGCAAGTGTAGCCCTGTGCGCCCCGGTGGAACCAGATTTCATGTATTGTCGAATACGGGGTACTAGCTCGCGGGTGAGCAATGCAATGTTGTCAGCTTCGTTGCCATCGATGGGTTTGGCAATAAAATCAAAAGCTCCGCGTTCCAAGGCGTCGATGGTGGCGCGGGCACCTGCAACGGTTTTCGAGGAAAGCATGAGTACACCGATAGGACGCTTGTCCTTGCGTTCCTCATTAATGGCCTGCAGTCGATCCAGCGTTTCGCGCCCGTCCATATCGGGCATTTCCAGATCGAGAGAAATGACGTCGACTTCATTTTCAGCGATAAATTCCAATGCCTTGACACCATTGCGAACCGAGCCGACGACGGCAATATCGGGCTCATTTTTGAGAGCATCGGAAACTGCGTGACGAAAAATCAAAGAATCGTCGACAATCAGTACACGTATTTTATCCATAGAAGAGCCGACCTTTACAGAATTGACAACACAAAATTGCCCTCATTCAAAGCAAAAGCAGATGAAACTTTCCAGTAAGAAAGCATCACCTCCAGAGTTATCGTATCCAATTTTGTAAGGATTGACAATATTTTCATGCAGGTCAGCTAGCCAAATACCTGAAAATGGAACTAACGCACAAATTCACTATGAGGTGCACCTTGGGATATCAAAAACCGATCCAAGTATTCCAAGTACGGGGGCATGGTTTCTAATGCCTCTTGATATTTCTTTACGACCGACTGATCAACGTGCTTTGAAAAAACCGTAAATAACCCGACCTCATCTTCAGGTAATTGGAGTATTCTAACATCAGACATGAATCCATTTTGGCGGGCTATTGAAAATAATTGTGCTTCATCTGGGGAATACACAGCGTCAATTCTTCCTGCTTTCATTTTTGAATAATTGCGAAATACAACTTGGTTCCCGCTTAATGGTACCAATTGTATTTTAGCTGATTTTATCATAGCCGACAAATAGCCATCTTGCCAAATTCCAACTCTCATTCCGATTAGATCTGCTATTGATTTTATGTTCAATACTGGTGAGGACTTAAGAACCATTATGGAAGGCTTCATTATGTAGAACGGCTTTCTGGGAAATACCAACGCAGATTCCCTCTCAGGATTCCTTCCCAAAGCAAGTATCACGTCAATTTTACCTTCCTCCAAGGATGCAATAAGACGTGAAAGTGGGAGTTCATTTTTATCAATCGCAAGTCGTACATTCATTCTGTTTGCGATTTCAATAAAATACGACAACGCCGGGCCTGAGGCATCGTTTTCACCTCCCGAATATATATGCGGACTCAACTCAAAGAAACTCACTCGAAGCACCTGCGAGTAGCCCATTATAAAAATGCAAAGCACCAAAATAATGATCAAACAGAAGGAACGAATCATGAATATTTCCATCCTCAAATGCACTCTAACATCGTCGTTACTATGCGACATGATCTGCATAGGAGATTTCTGCTACATATTACAGAATTCATTCTCTGGATACAGGGAGCCACATTGCAGGTAACTTAGATTGAGCGATTCTCACTTCTTATATTTTGAACTGTTCGACCATGCCCTTCAAATTACCAGCCATTTTCGCCAGATCCTTTGATGCCGTGTCGACCTGTTTGGCTCCCCCATTGGCCTGTCTGGCGGCCTGGCTCACTCCCACGATATTGCGGGTAACATCCTTCGCACCCTTGGCGGCTTCCCCGGAATTGCGGGCCACATCGACGGCACCCTTGGCAACTTCGGAAATGGACTTGGATACGTTGCGTACACCGGAGCTTGCCTGACCCACATTGTTGGCAATGTCGTTGCTCGCCTTAGTCTGCTGTTCGACTGCGGCAGAAATTGTCTGCACGGATTCGCCGATGCGGTCAATAACCGCGGTCACCTCTGAAATGGCCTGCACAGCTTCGCTGGTGTTGCCTTGGACACCTTCAATTTTTTCGGCGATATCGCCTGCGGCTTGGGCACTCTGGCTTGCAAGTTCCTTAATTTCGTTCGCGACCACGGCGAAGCCTTTGCCAGCTTCACCTGCGCTGGCAGCTTCAATGGTAGCGTTCAAGGCCAGCAGGTTGGTCTGTTCTGCGATGCGCTTGATCACATCGGTGACCTTACCGATTTCCTTGGCGGCCTTGCCCAATTGACTCATGGTCCCCGTGGCGGCCTTGGCTTTTTCGGTAGCATCACGGGCGACACGTTGTGCCTGTGCGGAACTTTTGGAAATATCGCCAATGGAGATCGACATTTCTTCCACAGCACTCGAAACGGCATTCATATTGGTGGACATTTGCTCGGAAGCGGAAGCTACAGAATTAGCGTTCACACTCATCTCTTCAGCCGCTGAAGCCATGGTATTGATATTGGTCGCCATCTGCTCGGTGGTGGCTGAAACCGTATTAGATTGCACAGTCATTTCTTCCGAGGCTGAAACCAGTTGCGAGGAAACCGCAGATAGTTCTTCGGAGGAACTAGCCAATCCTTCTGAACTTCCTTTGATATTGCGCATGATTCCTTGTAGTTTAGATGCGAAGCCATCCATAGCATTAGTGAGTATGCCAATTTCATCGGTTCGCGCAAAATTCAGTTTGACTGTCAGGTTACCCTTTTCAAGCTCTTGCATCATGTTAACTCCCCGTGCAAGCGGGGTGGTGATGCCTCGGGAGAGCATTATTCCAAGGAGAATGGAAATCACGGAACCAATCATGATACTGATGATCATCATCATGGTAGCAGAATCACCTGTTTTGGTATTCGTTCCCGAAATATCTCTGGCACCATCGACATTGAGTTTGGTAATTGTTTCCAATAAGGCATTCAACGAATCGACCACAGCCACATATTCTTTGGAATTCATGTACTCTTCGGCGGCAACAGGGCCTTTGAGATCAATTAGACCATTGAAGGTTCCTACGTTCGTCATGTATTGCCCGTATAATCTCTGGGACTCGTTGTACATGGCTGAATCTTCTGCGGAAAGCAGTGTGACTCCGTAGTGAGTAAGCCCAGCTAGGATACCTTTGGACAGGTCATCAATGCGCCCACGTGCGGTGACGATCGCATCGGTTTCTCCCTTTTGGGCTGCTAACAGTTCCTTGTACACATTGCAACGAATTCGTTGGTAGTTTCCGTTGACGGCATTCAAATCACCCAAGGGAACGGTAGCCATCTCGAAAAGATACGTGTCAGCGGTATCGATTTTATTAATGTTCGTAATTCCAATGATACCAATGATCAGGCCGATCAAAGAAACAATGAGAAATCCTCCGATGAGCTTAGGGCCTACTTTGATATTGTCGAGCATGGTAATCTCCTGACGGTGTGAATAATGTCATTTTACGACATTTCATTTTTGTTTTCAGTACATATTTAACGCGCGTTGAACAAGAACACTGCGGATAACCTTCCCATTCTGCTGGCAGACGTTATTGGGAGGTGGGCAAACTCGCAATTCCTGGAAATAACGCGATTTTGAATTCATATCTTTACGGAGTCGCTGTCAAACTTTAAACTGTCCGACCAGTCCTCTAAGATTCTCGGCCATTTTTGCTAGATCTTTCGATGCGGTATCCACCTGTTTCGCTCCACCGTTGGCCTGTTTGGCGGCTTGGCTTACGCCGACGATATTGCGGGTAACATCCTTAGCTCCCTTGGCGGCTTCACCGGAGTTACGCGCCACGTCGACGGCACCCTTGGCGACTTCCGAAATGGACTTGGATACGTTGCGTACTCCAGAACTTGCTTGGCTTACGTTGCTTGCAATATCGTTGCTGGCTTTGGTTTGTTGGGCCACTGCGGCCGATATCGTTTGTACGGATTCCCCGATCCGGTCGATGACCGCCGCGACTTCGGAAATGACCTGCACCGCTTCGGCGGTACTGCCCTGGACCCCTTCAATTTTTTCAGCGATGTCGCCCGCAGCCTGGGCGCTCTGGCTTGCGAGCTCTTTGATTTCGTTGGCGACCACGGCAAAGCCTTTTCCTGCCTCACCTGCACTGGCGGCTTCAATGGTGGCGTTCAAGGCCAGCAGATTGGTCTGTTCGGCAATGCGCTTAATGACGTCGGTGACCTTGCCGATTTCTTTCGCGGACTTGCCCAATTGGCTCATGGTGCCTGTCGCTGTGATGGCTTTTTCCGTAGCTTCAAGAGCCACGCGTTGTGCCTGCGCAGAACTCTTGGAAATATCGCTAATGGATATCGACATTTCTTCCACCGCACTCGAAACGGCATTCATGTTGGTGGCCATCTGCCCAGATGCGGAGGCCACGGAATTGGCATTCACGCTCATTTCTTCCGCTGCCGAGGCCATGGTATTTATGTTGGTGGCCATCTGCTCGGTAGTGGCGGAAACCGTATTGGACTGTACGGTCATTTCTTCCGAAGATGATGCCAGTCCGGAGGATACTGCGGTGAGCACCTCAGTTGCCTTCGCGATGGTAGTCGCATTTCCTGCGATTTCCTTGACCAGGTAGTGGACTTTGGAAACAAAGGTATTGAAGCCCATTGCAAGAGCGCCCACTTCATCGGAGCTGTTCACAGGAATGCGTACCGTAAGGTCGCCACTGCCGCTTGCGAGTTCCTTCATGTGACTGGCTATTTTCTGGATGGGTCGTGACAAGGCTGTTCCAATCACAAATACGATGAATACCATCACGACAAGAATAAAAAGCGACACCAGGATTGCCGAGTTACGCAAGATGTCGAGAGGCGCGAGTATGCGTTTACTGGGCACAACGGCTTCCAAGGCCCAGGGATGGCCAGTCTCACCAATGGGGATTGGGGTAATATCATACTGGGATAGTTCACCCGTTGTTCTTGAGGTTTTACTGTAAACGTAGGGATTCCCGTTACGAACTTTTTCGAGGAGGTCGTTTTGTTTTTCTGGAATCATATCAATGCCCAGAATTGTTCCGCGCAGTTCTTTTTTAGGGTGCGCCGTAATCGTGCCATTGTTGGCAACTAGAATTGCATATCCTACGTCAAGAGGTTTTTCTTTGGATACAATGGAACTCCAAAGATCTTCCATGGAAAAATCAATCCCTGCAGCTCCTGCAAAAACACCCTTATTATAAATAGGAACGACAAGGGATGCAATTAACATGCTATCCTTCATTCCTGCGTATAAATACATGTATGGATCAGAAATAAATTCTTTTCCGGTTTTCTCGGGGATGCGATAATAGTCATCCTCTGCAGCCACAACGAAGTCATCAGGTTCACCGTCTTGAAGCATTTCGGTGGGGCCCCTATACCAACTGATGTTATGGAACTTTCCAGGCTTGGTGAGCTCAGGTGCAAAATAGGCCCCACGGTTAAAGATGAACCATGTGCAACGAACACCGCTATTTTGTTTTAAGAGTGTTAGGGTGATTTCATCAAGTTTCTTGGCCTTGAGTTCTGGAGGAATGCTCTGCAACACCTCTGCAGTCGACGCCATGGTGCGCACCATGCTAAGGTAGCTGTCCATGCGTGCCTGAACGCGCATTGCGCTATTTTGCGAAGCTTCACTGGTCCAATCCCGAATGAGCCCTTGCACAATACCCGAGGCCTGCAAAGTCAAAATCGTGGCAAGTATCGCAAGTCCAGCAATTGTTGCGCTCGGGATGAGAATGAATAGTTTCTTGCGCAGCGACGCATTGCGAAACGAAAACATGATGACTCCCGATAATAGTTTATATGTATCAATGCCTATCAAATTCCATTGTACCCTTCCACATCTGCAAATTGCAAGGATAACGTAAACCGAACGCCATCAATGCCGGTAGCCATAATGGGGCATGATCCGCTCGACCGCCCCATCCTTGACCATGCCATCGATTGCCTTCTCCAGTTCAGCCTTACGGGTGGCAATCTTGGGATTGGTTTTGCTGGTTGCCCCGACCATTTGTACTAGAAAGAATGGATTTGTGGACATCAGCGCGTATTTACTTCGTTCCGGCGTGGCGAGTTCAGTCATCAGATCGACTTCAATGCCAGTCATCCCTGAGTTGCCCTGGAACGAAAGAGGGGGAATAGAATTTGAATGATTCCTGTTTTTGTCACTGAAACCCCCACCTCATCGAATCGCAATGGTCATTATATCTTGAACTGTTCGACCATTCCCTTCAAGGCACCGGCCATTTTTGCAAGGTCCTTCGATGCTGTATCGACCTGTTTGGCTCCACCGTTGGCTTGCTTCGATGCTTGGCTTACACCCACTATGTTGCGAGTCACATCCTTGGCACCCTTGGCGGCTTCCCCGGAATTGCGGGCCACATCGACGGCGCCCTTGGCAACTTCGGAAATGGACTTTGATACGTTGCGCACCCCTGAACTGGCTTGGCCCACGTTATTGGCAATGTCGTTGCTGGCCTTGGTCTGCTGTTCGACTGCAGCAGAAATTGTCTGCACGGATTCGCCGATGCGGTCGATAACCGCAGTCACCTCAGAGATTGCCTGTACAGCTTCGCTGGTATTGCCCTGGACTCCCTCGATCTTTTCGGCAATGTCGCCTGCGGCCTGAGCGCTCTGGCTTGCCAGCTCCTTGATTTCGTTCGCAACCACGGCGAAGCCTTTGCCAGCCTCGCCTGCACTGGCGGCTTCAATGGTGGCATTTAGGGCCAGCAGATTGGTCTGTTCAGCAATACGCTTAATGACGTCAGTGACCTTGCCGATTTCCTTGGCGGCTTTGCCCAATTGACTCATTGTGCCAGTGGCGGCCTTGGCTTTTTCGGTAGCATCGCTGGCAACGCGCTGGGCTTGTGCGGAACTCTTGGAAATATCGCCAATGGAGATCGACATTTCTTCCACGGCACTTGATACCGCATTCATATTGACAGACATTTGCTCGGAAGCAGAGGCCACAGAATTGGCGTTAACGCTCATCTCTTCTGCAGCAGACGCCATGGTATTGATATTGGTCGCCATCTGCTCGGTGGTGGCAGAAACGGTATTGGACTGTACGGTCATTTCTTCGGAAGCCGAAACCAGCTGCGATGACACTGCGGAAAGCTCTTCGGAGGATCCGGCCAGGCTTTCGGAGCTTCCCTTGATATTACGCATGATGCTTTGCAGTTTAGATGCAAAACTATCAATAGATTTCGTGAGAATACCGATTTCATCAGTGCGCGCCAGGTTTAATTTAGCTGTAAGGTTGCCTTTTTCTAGTTCCTGCATGAGTCCGACACTTTGTGCGAGCGGCCTGGTAATCCCACGCGAAAGAAAGAAGCCAAGTAAAATAGAAATGAGTGTTCCCAAAACAATTGACAACACCATCAAGGTAATCGACTTATTGGTGGTAACAGTATTTGCTTCGGAAGTCAATTGAGCAGCATCTAAATTTGACTTGGTGAGTATATCCAGAAATATATTGAGGGAATCTACCACGTCCATATATTCTTTTGAACTAAGATACGCCTCGGCTGCGACGTCACCTTTGGCGCTGATCATGCTTTGATAGTTGTCTACGCTTTTTAGAAATAAATCGGCTAGCCTTTGATTTTCAACCCATGCCATTGAATCATGTACGTCGATTAGCGTGACTCCGTAGTGCTTTATCGCTGCAGCCATCTCTGTTTGTTGTTTTTCGATTTGTGCTGTAATGACAGGAATCCGTTCCACTTGTTTGTCTTTGCTTGCTGTCAAAATCAAGTAAGTATTCACACGGATATGTTGAAAATTCTCGACCTGTTTTGCGATATCTCCAATGGGTACAGTCGTTTTTTCGTACAGAAACGTATCGGCATCGTTAATCTTGTTGATATTGGAGATTCCGATCAACCCGATGATCAGCCCGATCAAGGCTACGATGAGAAACCCACCAATGAGCTTAGGGCCCACTTTAATATTGTCTAACATGTTGCTCTCCTGACTACCTTGGTTGTTCAATATTTTCAATTACGCTTTTGCGGATGTTTCCGCAGTTTGTGCGGCGCCTATGGCTTCGGCTATAATTCCCTTGGCATTGAGAATCACCATCAATTCCTTGTCGAGCTTGCAGACGCCTTGAGTGAGTTCCACCGGGGCGCGGCGACGTTCGCGGATTTCCTGACTCACTTCATCGCCTTTGCGCCTGCGTTCTTCGATGCGCTCACTGGTTACGGCGACCACATCGTCCATGCCGTCTACAATCACGCCAAAAGGTTCATCGACAGTCGATTTGAAAATAATGACACGACTGGAGGGCGCAAGAGGAACGGGCTCAAAATTGAAAACCCGGCGCAAATCAATCACCAAATGGATTTGCCCGCGAATGTTCATGTACCCCGAGATCGCAGGCGGAGCGTGGTGAATCGTGGAGATGCGGATTTCGCCGCCAATTTCCTTCACATCAAGAATGTTGACTCCAAAAAGTCGCCCCGCCAAGCGGAATGTGCAAAGGGTCACGATAGCTTCACTGGTTGACGGATCAGTAATATTTTGCGCTTCCATTATACGGCCTCCCTCTGCAGAATGGTTTCCAGGTCAAGGAATAAGGTCATACGCTCCTTAATGATCGCAGTACCCAATACCCCTTCGCCCTTAAAGCTATCCTCGTTGATCTTCACATTAAACTGCCCGATATCCAATAGTTTGGAGAGCAATACACCACAAGGCTTGGACGTATTTTTGGGCAATAGCAGGAACATTTCATTAGAACGGGTGCAGGCAGACACGGGTATTTGACTTTCAAGTGTCAACACCCGAGTTGAGACTCCGTCAATGGTGATAAATTCCTTGCCCCCTACATGCTCGATCTTCTCGGTCGCAATCTTTTCCACACGCTTGACATGGGACATCTCAATTGCAAATATCTCTTCGGCACCACTCTTGAATAATAGCAGTCCCCGCTTATCAATATTTTGCTCCAAGGTGAGCACGGAATCGGAAGCTGTCTCATGCTCATTGAACTCTACCCCGGCAAAGCGGGCAATTCCCAGAGCATCAAGAATCAGTGCTACGCAGCCATCACCAAGTACAGTAGCACCAGAATAGATGTCAAGATTTTTTACGGCACGGTGCATGGGCTTGACTACGATTTCTTCTGTGCCGATCACGCTATCGATGCAAAGTCCAAAGTGGGTCTGCCCAGCTTTGAGTATCGCAAAATTAAGTGAAAGGCCTGCTGATTCTCCGCGTTTTTTTGCTTCCACATATGCACTGTGCTGTTGCTCCCGCAGGGTTCTGGTACGTTCGGTAATCGCCGCACGGTCATCCAGGGAAATGCAATCCATATGAGAGAAAACCTCGGAAAGATGTACCATGGGCAAAAGCATATTGCGCAGTCGGTATACTTCATTACTACCGGCGCATTCAATACGCTCTTGAATGTCACTATCGTACAGGCACACCAATCCTTCCAGATTGATTTGGGGAATGGCATAGCGTGCCCCACCGCTCTTCACGATGAGCGAAGGAATAATAGCGAGAGTCAGGGGCAGCCTCAGCACCATTTTGGTTCCCCCGCCCTTTTCCGAGCTAAGGTCGATTACACCGCCCAGGCGTTCCACCGAAGTCTTGACCACATCCATGCCCACTCCGCGTCCAGACAGGTCACTGACGGCATCCATGGTAGAAAAAGCAGGTAAAAAGATGAGGGACTGTAGTTCCTTCTGCGACATGCGTCCCAGTTCTTCAACAGTTTTCAAGCCCTTCTCCAAAGCTTTGGCGCGAACCTTATCTGCATCGATTCCTTTACCATCGTCGGAAACCTCGACGACGATTTGCCCACCTTCATGGTATGCTTTGAGAACCACACGCCCTGTTTCGGCTTTGCCTGCTGCTTTGCGGACTTCAGGAAGTTCAATACCGTGGTCACAGGAATTACGTACAATATGCACAAGAGGATCTACCAGAGCTTCCAGAATGGTCTTGTCCACCTCGACTTCATTGCCTGACATTTCCAATTCAATTTTTTTATTGAGTTTGAGACCCAGATCGCGAACGATGCGTGTAAAGCGGCTGAACGCGGTGCCAATGGGCTGCATGCGGGTCCGCATTATGGTTTCCTGCAAATCGGTAGTAACAATATCTAGGCGCTGGGCTATGGTGCGCGAAACCGCGTTGCTGCGGTCTACGTTCATGAGTTCCTGGTTGCGGACTAGCACAAGTTCACCTGCAAGCATCATCAGACGGTCGAGAATATCGAGCCGAATGCGGATGGTGTCGTTTGCCTGCGTGGATGATTCTTCACGCACCTCGCCTTTAGGGAGAGCTGCAAGTTCGGGGGGGGCACTCGCACTGGAAACGGGCTGCACAAAATTTTCTGCTACCGTTTGAGTTACTGCCGGTATTTGCGTCAAAAAGGAATGGGGATCAATTCGGCAGATATGCTCGTCGTCCAAGTCTACTGCAGTAGATATGATATCATCAAAGACCAGCGTGGCATATAGTACTTTATACGCAAGATCAGCAGAGGGAAGACCTTGACGGAGATCCCCAGAGTCACTGGTCAAAAAGCCATCGACAATGGTTCCCAGCTTCAAAAGATCACGAATCAGAGCGACTGGTGAGAGGCCTTTTTGCTTTTCAAATCGGGTAAGATTATATGATAAAACGTAAAAGTTACAATGTTCTGTGGGCACCAGTTTAAGATCCTGTGCAGTTACATGGAAAGTCACATCGCTGGACGGGGTTGAAATTTCTACAGGTACTTGAAGGGCTTTAAGCACCGAATCCGGAATTCCTCCATTTAATTCCGAACCGAGCCTTGCAATTAGGGCAGAAACATCGACATCATTGCTTCCATCGATATTATCAAAGAGCGAATTGAGCATATCAATGCCGCTGATCAGCGCATCGAGAATGGATGGTTTCAAAACTAAGGTACCTTCCCGCGCAAGGGAAAGTACGGTTTCCATGGCATGGGAAAGTTTTCCAATCACAGTGCAGCCTAGAAAACCGGCGCCACCTTTGATGGTATGCACCGCACGGAAAATGCGGTTGATGACCTCGAGATCCTGGCCACCATTCTTTTTTTCGATGGCTAGAAAATCGGCTTCTACCGAGGACAAATGCTCGCGCGCTTCGCAGATATATTCATCAATCAAGGAACGATCGTAGCTCATTTGGAACTCCCTTGGCTGGTAATTTCAATCAGCCGGGTCAGACGGGTCAATGTCATCAGGTTGACCAGGTCCACCGATGCATTGGTAAGTCGGATGTGCCGGTTCCCCTGTGCCACTCCTGGCATATTACATAAGCTGACGAGCACGCTGAGGCAGACGGAATCCATATCCCTTGTTTCGCTCATCTCCAGAATAAGCTCAGGGTTGTCACTATCGTACCAAGCAAGCAGCACAGTTCGAAAGCTGTCAGCAACAGTGGCAGTAATATCGCCTTGCGGAGCAATCGTCATAACGCCATTTTGGGCGGTACTGGAAAAATGCGAGTTGCGCGTCAAGGTGACAAAGGCGGTAACGGTTTTCTTCGTGGGATCGGAAATAATTTCGTCGGCGTGCACATTGGCGAGAGCAAGGCCTCGACTGCGAAGGGTCGTACTTTCCAGAGGAAGAGGTTCACTTAGGCGCTCTGGAGCAAGGCCTTCCCCTTGGTCTGTGATCGCCAAACGGTAACGGCCGATGCCAATCCGTTCTAGCACCGCACCTATTTCGAGCTGTTTGTCGCCTTTGTTGCCATGTTCGACCGCATTGACGAGAAGCTCGCGCGCCACTATGGTTAGTCCGTTCATTCCATAGCCCTGATCAAAGTTCTCCACATATCCGGTCATGGATCCGATTACCCGATCCACCAGATCCATGGTGGAAGATATTCGGAAACTGAGCATGGTATCACTTTCGTTAATGCTGAACATGGGGTTCTCCGGAAAGTTCAAGACCAATAATCATCAAGTCATCGGCAAGGCGGTGGCGTGCAAAGGATAAAGCCTTGACACTCGTCATCTCCATCATCTCAGTGAGAGGCAAGTGACGTTCGGCTTCGATCAAGGCCCTCAATCCATCAGAACCAAGAATCGTACGTTGTCCAGACATGCCATCGACACGGGTGAGCGTAGACACACCATCGGTGTATAGCACCAAGCGATCACCAGGGGAAAAAGAGAGTTTACTGGTGTCGAAGCTTAGCGGAGCATCGAAGCCCAGCGGAGTTCCAGTCGTCTCCACCATGGTTGCAGGGATAGTGAAATCTTTTGCAACAAAAATTGGTGCTGGGTGTGATGCACACGTGACTTCAAACGACTGTTGCTCGTTGTCCACGCGGAGGAATACCGCGCAGCACATCCGACCAGATCCGTTGCTCGCGAGCGCACTATTGAGTGCAAGGAAAAAGTCCTCACCGTTCTTGCCAATTTTTCGGTTTTCCTCAAAGAACGCTTTAATGAGCACGGCAATGTAGGATGCACCCATGTCATGTCCGGCAACATCGACCAGAAGAAAATCAAAACCATGGGGCATGGGATTCACCGCGCAGAAATCCCCACCTAAATCCCGGTAGGGAAGCGATTGGATCGCACATTGTAAACCAGGAATGCCATCGCGAATTTCGGTTAAGCTACGGTATGTGGAAATAGCAAAATCCACCTGGGAACGAATTTCTGAAAAATGCTGTTCGTATTGTTCCAGTTCGTGCTTCATAGATACGACGCGCCAATGCTGGTCTTCGGCTAGCTGTTTTTGCTCATGTGCCGCTTGTACTTTTTCGAGGATCGTGCTGACGCGTTCGCGTAAATCCTGAACAGAAAAGGGTTTATCCAGATATTCGGTTACACCGCTGCGCATCAGTCGTACCAGGAGCTGCTTGTCGCCAGTGCCTGTGATGGCGAGAATGGGAATTGGAATCGAGCGTTCCCGTAATGTCGCCACGAGTTCATCACCACGCATTACTGGCATATCGATATCGGTGATCAGAAGATCATAAGGGGATTCTGTTTCAGAAGCGCGAGTCAGTAGTTCAAGGGCTTCACGACCATTGGAGGCCGTTGTGATCTCGGCCTTGAAAGGGGTAAGCATCGCGCCCGTCAGGGTAGCGGCCCCCGATTCATCATCAGCAATTAGAATGCGCAGCCGAATTTTATCCATGGATGATTGCTCCAAAAAGTTTTCACTTAATGATGCTTATCATACCAAAACCCGAAATCTAGTCAAGGAATATGTACAATGGGATTTCTGCAACAGTAACAATTGTGGTTTTTTATGTTGCTTTGTACGTCATGTTTTCTCCAAGGTGTGCCGTAGAATGACATACAAGATTCGGAGAATCGAATCACTGCTTTGGTGATGGCATGGACAGGAGCAATCCGAACCCACACCATGGCCTCGCTCGCCTATTTCTTTTGGCGGGCAACCAGAAGCATTTCTTGCAAGGACGAAAGAACAATCCGTTGCTGGATTAATGACTTTTCATGCATTTCGACCAGGAGCTTCTGCGCCTCGCACATTTTCTCGATGGAGGTGACCAGACTGTCTTTGGAGACGCGGCTGAAAGGCTCGCGCTTGCGATAGACTCGTTCGATGGATTCAAGGACGTCTTTTTCGGTAGCCATGAAAGCGGTGATGTCGCAACCAGTCTTAAACTGCACAATGTCGACGGCCTTGAGATCTGAGGGATCAATCATGGCAATATTCAGCTTGTTCCCTATTTTTTCCATGGGAATCAAACGCAACTGCTGGCAAACTTCTTCGGGCAGAATCTTCAGTATTTCGGGGGAGAAATCAAAGTCAGCAAGCTTGGCGGAAGGAATTTCCATGCGCGCGGCGAGGATCTCCATCAAAGCATCTTCGTTCAGAAACCCCTTGCGCACAAGGACCATTCCCAGCTTCTGACCAGTGGTTTTACTCATGTCCAGCGCTTGAGCCAGCTGCTCCTTAGTGATGTAGCCATCTTCGACCACGACTTCGCCCAGGCGGCGCGAATCACGGGATTTCAGTTGCTTGTTGATGGTTGCGACCAGGAGTTCTTCACTAACCATGCCGAGCTTGACGAGCACCTTCCCCATCAAGAGGCCGGAACGCTTATGCTCGAGTAGTGCCTCATCCAACTGCTTGGGATCGATGATTCCCTCGCGCAGCAATAGTTCCCCAATTTTCACTTTCGCAGACAGCACAACAACCTCTCTAGTATTTTGAGCTCAAAAGATACAAAGAGAGGCGATAAATCCCGTATTCGCAAAGGCCTGTGTGATGCGGATCACATACCAAGATGATCGTACACAATTTTTGCGCCGATTCCGAGTAGGACAAGGCCACCCAGGACTTCGGCCAACTTACCCAATCGTGCGCCAAGGAACTTGCCAAAACGCCCACCAAGCCAGGACAACGCAAACGTGGTGAGTCCAATGACAACACTAGGATAAATGATCGGCGCACGAATCAATGACAAGGAAATCCCCACGGCAGCAGCAT
>Ga0209125_1002288_pt1 | contig 15098 bp, 14 predicted proteins | sample BarGraIncub1131A_FD_184503 | JGI IMG/M metagenome (GOLD analysis project Ga0209125, IMG submission 184503) | Arctic peat soil microbial communities from Barrow, Alaska - Barrow Graham LP Incubations 11-31A (SPAdes) (version 2) | ecosystem: Environmental > Terrestrial > Soil > Wetlands > Peat... | reverse complement strand
AACCTGCGAGCAATACTCCCTACTGATACACTGCAAAAGGGAAGGCTTTCGGGTCTTCCTTTTTTTCGCCTTTGCAGGCATCATCGATGGCTTAAAAAACCCAACGTTTGGTGTTCGGGTTCCTAGCCAAAGCCAATAAAATCCTATAAAAACAACCTTCTACCAGTAGACAAATAAAAGCTACATTTCCCTTTTCAGTTTTTATAAGTGAAGTGCCGCATTCTAAATAAAGCAGATTAAAACTGCAAGAAGCTGTTAGCGGTCACTTTGATATAACGATTGTTTTTATGGATTCATTTGACAACACAGGGTACATATTCCCTTTTATTTTTAAGCACATAATACATCCTGTTCAATACTTTCCGGGCAATCCTGATGATAGCCTTATTGGACTCCATTCGCTTAATATAATTTTGAAAGCTCATATTTAAAGCGGGATCTAATCTTGCAGCAAACCAAGAACTTTCAATTAATGCACTCCTGAGGGCTTCTTGACCCCGAAAAGTCATCTCTCCATTATTTTCTTTATCTCCGGAAGAATGCTTGTTTGGAATGAGCCCTATGAACCCGGCAAAATGATCTGTATTTTCAAACCGTTCTATCTTTTCCATTTCTGTAAGAAAAGTGATAGAAGTTACAAATCCAATTCCGGGTATGGTTCGCAACAGTTCAATATTGCTTGCATATTTTTCATCGCGGGTCAATAACCGGATCCTGCGTGTAACCTCCAGTAACAGTTTTCTTTGTTGTTCGGCTTCCTGCACCAGTATCTTTAATGCCTGTTTACCGGAATCATGTTGGAGTGAGATTCCTTCATTGAGCCATTTCATAAAACGTTTGGACCAATGGGTCCCTGCCTTTTGAAATTCTTGCGGATACGATATTCCATAGAAATAAAGAAACGATTTTATTCTTGATTTATATCTTGTCATATCTTTTACCAGTGTTGATCTCAAACGAACCAGGGACCGGTCTTCAAGGGTCGAAGAATCGGGAATGTAAATGGCTTCCAAATCACCCGAACGCAATGACCGGGCCAGTTTCCTGCTGTCTGTCGGATCGTCTTTCTGTAAATGTTCCTTCTGTGTGGTCGGAACATCAGCCGGGTTAATAACCATGTTATTTATTCCCATTTCTTTTAATTTGTAATGAGTCCAGAAACCACTGAAGCCGGCTTCATATACAGAATGATAAATCCCACCTGGAAAATTACGCACCAGATAGTTGTGCAATGCTTCAATACTTGGGGGTTGCGTAAATGTCTTGCGGAACAGCGTTTCCGTTACAATAGTTACTGTCCAACTTTTCAAATGAACATCTATTCCAACAAATAGATTTTGTCCTTTAAAATTTAATTCTGTTCTTTGCTTTTGCATAAGTCTTTGAGTTTTATTGTTAATATCAAAATCAAAAATAATACTCTTAGGCTTATGCTACTTTTGTTAGCCGTTTTTCACATTACAAACATAGGGACTAAATGTATTTATAAAAACAATTAAATGAAAAAGTAGTTATTCTGGCAATAGATGGTTTTGAACAAGAGAAAAACAATAGCTGCTATTTGCCATGCTTCCTGGATATTAACTGAAACAGGAAAATTAAAAGGGAAACGGCTAACTTTTTATAAATCTCTCAAAACAGATCTGATAAATGCGGGAGCAAATTGGAAAGATGAGGAAGTGGTAGTGGATAATAGGCTCGTAACTAATAGAAGTTCGAAAGATCTACCTGTTTTATGTAAAAAAATGATTGAAGAAATAAAATCCTGAAATCAAATAATAATCTTATTTTTACTCAAATTATCAAAATATGCAAAATAATATCGCCGAAACCGGCAATCTGGAAACTCCATATAAAACAGCTAAAAACTGCCGTCACTATGCTATGTGCAAAATTGATTTTCTTGATAGTGGCGTATGTGCGTCAGGCTTGGAAAAACATTTCGTAAGTTTCTACCCCCAAGGCAGGATGATACTTTATGAAGCACTAGTCGAAAATAAAATTTCGGTGACAGAAAAATGTGTTGAGATTGCGGACAGTTGTAACTTATGTGGCAAATGCGATTACCAATGTTATTTTGTCAACGAGATGCGCCCTACAAAAGTTATGGAGGCATTAAAACATCATGTGGAGACTTTTATTAAAAACGGTGGTAAAATTAAACTTACAAAAGATGACCGTATTCTTAGTGAAATAAAAAAAATTGTAGGAGACAATTGGGCAACTAACGATGAAGCTATTACAGTAACATATTCTCACGACCTTAGTCCGATTTCTGAACCTAAAATTCCTGATTATATAGTAATGCCAAATACAAAAGAAGAAATTGCATCTCTTGTGAAACTATGTAAGAAAAATAATATTCCTTATACTATGCGTGGCAATGGTCAAAATCTTTTAGGATTTGCTATTCATGAAGGAGTCATAATCGATCTTAACAGGATGAAAACAATCGAATTTGACGAGAAAAACTGGCTTGTAACAGTGGGTCCCGGTGTGGCAGCATTTGATCTTCAAAAACAAGCCCAGAAAAGAGGCTACAGAATTAATGCATCTGAACCCGCGGCTCTTGTTTGTGCCAACATTATGTGTTCAGGTATAATGTCCACTTTTTCTACCACCTATGGGATAAATGCCGACAATTTTATTGATGCTGAATTTGTTGATAACGACGGTTCTTTTTTTAGTTTAAACGATGTTTCTTCACCAAATCTTTATTCTTACAAAAACTTACAACATAAAAGTTCTCCGGGTATTTGCGTATCAGCTAGCATCAAACTTCATCCTGTTACAGATGACGAAAGCGGTATTCTCGTGCCCTTTCAAACACTTGACAAAGCGCTAGATTTTATTAAGGACTGTGCTGTAAGACATATTGGACTGGCTTTAGGAGTCGTTGGAACTGAATATATTTCCACATTTCTCGCTTCTACAAAAAAACTTGCTTCTGAAATAAAAAATATTTTTATTAATAAATTAGATATACCTTATCTTGTTGTTGTAATCGGAGATAAATTTGCAATTCACACAATCAGTGAAATGGGATTTCCTTTCTTTGACCAGCGTCATTTTAGAGCACTTTACCTTGGATTACCATCTCTGAAATCAGCTCAATGGTTGAACCTGATAAAAGAACTATCTGATGATGAACCCTATTCCTATTTACGCATTAAAAGCTTTGCAGAACTTTTAGAAACGGCACTTTTTCCTTCCCCTGCTATATATTCACAGGACATTGATCCCGAATTAAGACCTTTTTTTGAAAAACTATTCGCCAGGCAGGAAATAACCGATCTTGTATGGCTGAATATGTATAGGATAATGAGCACTCGTATTGGTCGAAAAAAGCCTTTTTTACCTGTTCTTATTTATTTACCAATAGATAATGTTTTAATTAATGAGCTTAAAGATAAGTTCAGTCTTATTGCAGAAAAGTATCAGATTGACAATGATTTTGGGTTTATCACTCCTATAGATAATGGGAAAAGATGCATTTTTGAATATGATTACTTTTTTGATCATAATGACCCGGATGAGATCAGAAGAATACGACTGGCAGCAACAGACGCAAATATATTAGTTGATGAATATTCAGTTAAAACCGGTACAGTAAAAGGACATCCTTATGTATTGTACCAGGGATTTTGTAGAAAAGAGAACTTATTATATTCATAAATAAAAACCTGTAGTTTTGTCAGTTAAAAATAAACCAACAATAGCCTTGACCGGGGTAACCGGTTTTTTGGGTAGTCACCTTATGACTTCTATGCTTTCTAGAGGATATAAGATCATAGTACTTGGCCGTCCAACTAAAGAAGAAACTTTACAGGAAAGAATCTCCAAACTTTTACGATGGTTCGGTATTGAAGAATTATCCGGTCAATTAGAGTTAGTGAATATCGATTTTTTAAAGCCCATGCTGGGCCTACAGGAAGCAAATTACAAAAAACTCTCTGCAATCACTGATCAGATTATACATTGCGCTTCAGATACCAGTTTTGCTGAACGAAAGCGAGACACTGTTTTTAAATCCAATGTTAACAGTTTAGAAAGTATTCTTGAATTTGCTGCAAATGCTAATGTAAAATTCTTCCATTATATAAGTACCGCGTATGTTGCAGGAGCTAATGTTACAATATGCAAAGAATGCATCACATCATCAACTGATTTTTTAAATGTATATGAAGAAAGCAAAGCCCAGGCTGAAAATATTATTATTACATTTTGTGAAAAGAATTCAATACCATTTACAATAATTCGACCATCTATAGTATACGGCGATTCCCATACCGGACGTTCTCTCAGATTTAATGCTTTATATTTCCCTATACAGTCTTTAAAATATATCAAAGAAATTTATATGAATGATATAAAAAATCATGACGGGAAGAAATCTAATCAGAATGGAATATTCATTGATAAGGAAGGTTATCTTTGTTTACCACTGAGAATATATTTGCCTAAAGAGGGTGCACTTAACCTTATTCCTGTGGATTATTTTGTTAATGCCACTATGAAGATAATTACCAAAGCATCTTCTGGCGGAATTTATAATTTAACAAATAACGCTCATACAAAACTGGAAATAATTTCCAAATACAATGAAAAACACATGAAGATCAGAGGTGTGGAGATTATTTATGGTAAATCATTTGACAATGTTCTACGCAATCCTGCTGAAGAACTATTCGATCGTTTTATAGAACCTTATCGTCTTTATTTATCCGACAACAGGATTTTCGACAGAGTAAATACTGACCTGATAACAGATAATTTGTACCCACCGGAATTTACTTATGAAATATTCAAAAACTGCATGGAATATGCCAATAGTGTTAACTGGGGGGAATCGATTTTTGCAGAAGAAAATAAGAAAAACCAGCAATGTTGAAATGCATTTTTAATTTAATCTTTCTTTATGGCTAAGGTATTACTTATTAACTCCAATAGATTCAAGCACCCTTGGCCGGTCATACCTTTTGGGCTCATTTGTATAGCGACTGTTCTGGAAACTAATGGAAGTCATAATATCTATTTTCTCGATTTATGTTTTTCTTTAAATTGTGAAGAAGATATACAGAAGGCAGTGCGGAATTTTGTCCCCGATGTGATTGGCGTTTCTATAAGAAACATAGATGATACAGGAGGATATAATATCCATTTTTTATTAGAAGATGTCAAAAATGATGTCATTGATTATTGCAAAAAAGAATTTTCAGGTCCTATAATTATTGGTGGTCCTTCAGTAGGGATCAGCGGTAGAGAGATGCTTGATTATTTTGACCTTGAATATGCAGTACGTGGCGACGGTGAAGCTGTGATGCTTGAATTTGTAAAACGTATTGAAAACCGGCAACCTTTGGAAGGATTAAAAGGTTTGATAATTCGCAGAGAAAAGGCAATTATTCAGGACAATGAGCCTTTCCGTGTTCAGGATTTAGACTCACTCCCTTATCCCAAACCACTTCGTTATTTGGATCTTGACCAGTATCGCCGTTTCGGGTCTCCTATCCAGATACAGACAAAGCGTGGATGTGCTCTAAGGTGCTCTTATTGCACTTATAATAAAATTGAAGGAAAGCAATATCGCTTAAGGAATCCCAAACTTGTAGCCGATGAACTAGCAATTCTTGTTAAAGAAACGGGTATCAATCATGTCGAATTTGCAGACAGCATTTTTAATGTGCCTCTCTCACACGCAAAAGATGTGTTGAGGGAAGTCATCAGGAAGAATCTAGACCTCAAGCTGCATACTATGGGGCTTTCTCCAGCAGCTATAGACGAAGAACTTTTGGACCTCATGAAAGGTGCAGGTTTTAATGAAGTGGACATAGGTGCTGAGTCTGCATGTGATGAAGTACTTAAAAGTCTTGCCAAAAATTTTAAACGTTCGGATGTTATAAACACTGCAAATCTTCTAAAGAAGAAAAAGATACCTGTAACCTGGTTCATTATGCTTGGCGCTCCTGCAGAAACCAAGGAATCAGTGCTTGAAACCTTGAATACAATAAGAAGAGTTGCATCAAAATGGGATTTAGTTTTTGTGTCTACAGGTGTTCGCGTATATAATGGGTCTCACATTGCAGAAGAGATAATCAAACAAGACCTCCATTGTACGGATGATAATTTTTTGCATCCGGTAAAAATTGAACCAGCGAAAATATGTTTGGAGGATATTTATGCAATCGCAAAACGCTTTTCATTTGGATTCCCCAACTTTTATTTTTACGAAAAAGAACATATAACTCCTGGTTGGATTCTCATAATTGGCAATCTTTTATTAAAGGTGTTTCATTCCCGTCAACCCGTTTGGCGTTTACTCATACTATTAAAAAGGATTGAGTGGGTATTGGGAATTGGTTTGGTAAAAAGAAGTGTGTTTGAGTTAAAAATGAGTTTATTTGATAAGAAAGATCGAAAAACAAATGGGTTTTCATTAATCCTGCAAAATAAATTACATTCGAAAAAATAGCGAAATGCAGAAAGTACCTGAAGAAATATACAATCGAATAGATAACGACATTTATAATATGGAAGGAGAGAGATGGTGGCAACCTGACTTCTCACTTAATCTGATAAGAACATTATATAATCCCTTCCGTGTAGATTATGCAAACAAAATATGTGAACACCTTAAAATAAATCCAGAAGAAAAATCTGCATTGGAAGTTGGCTGTGGAGGAGGAATATTAAGTGAAGAGATAGCAAAATTGGGCTTTATGTTTACCGGAATTGATCCTTCAGAACAATCGTTGAATATTGCTATAAAACACGCAAAAGATAACAATCTGAATATAAAATATGAAAAGGGAACCGGAGAGAATCTGCGATTTCAGAATAATTCTTTCGATGTGGTCTTTTGTTGCGATGTTTTGGAGCATGTTCGGGATTTACCAAAAGTGATTTCTGAGATTTCGCGTGTTTTGAAAAACGGAGGGATATTTATATATGACACTTTTAACCGCACATTTATGAGCAAAATAAGTGCTATCAAAATATTACAGGAGTGGAAACGATGGGCTATTATGCCTCCTAAACTTCATGTTTGGGAAATGTTTATCAAACCTGATGAGATAAGATTTTTATTACAAGAAAACCAATTGGATTGGAAAGAACACCGGGGATTACAACCAAATATCTCATACTTGAAAATGCTTCATTATCTCCATAAAAGAGCTAAAGGAGAATTGACTTATGAAGAATTTGGCAATAAATTTCTTATGGTTGAGAGTAGCAGTACTCAAATTATGTATATGGGATATGCTGTAAAAAATACTAGCACTAAAGAAATCCAGGACTAAGAACAACAGGATTCAGTTCTATGTGAAAATCATTCCAGTTTAACCCAATATTTACTATTGGAGGATTATGCCACACCTTATTCTTTAGACCATTAACAAGAGAAAATGGCAATTAAACAATATAACATTTTCATCTTTAATGTTCATTTATCTCCAAATCTTAAATTTCAATTGAAATTTTTTCTTTTGGATTAGCGTGCGCCAGTCAATAAATAAAAGAGCAAAGAGGAGGTATGAACCCACGGCAAAACTTATAATAGATTTCCAGGATAATGCATCTTGCATCAAGTTATGGGTATGTTCTATAGCGTATTTGCCTAAATGTACAATAATGGCATCACTAGTGAATTTACCTATGAAAACGCCGGAATAATATATAAAGGTTTGATTTTGCCATCCCCCCGGCAAGGAATAGTGGTGTCGTGTGAAGGGGCAATAAGGAATATGCGATTATTACCATCTGACTTCTCCAAATATTTTTAACGTTTTATGATAAGGAAAAGACAACGAAAAAATATTTCCACTTATTTGCTAAAGTCTTAAATTTTCTTTGATGAACTCATCTAACAATAAGATGAGTATTACAAAGAATTGCACTTTTTTCTCTTCAAACGAAGTGTAAGTTGTTTCAAATTAGTAATAAATGCTTTAACAAAATTGAACCTATTTGAGAAAAATACTGTTACACAATTCCAGAAAGAATTACAACATTCACACACTTTACGTTGATAATTGAATTATTATACTTAATATTTCTCAATCCTGCCAACCAGTACTTAAGCAGAAACACTGCAGCAGATAGCATTTATTCGAACATTTGAAATGAGCTATTGGGTTATCTCATACCTTGTTCAATCATCTGAAGTCTAAAAAGTGTAAACCACAAGGAAATGTAGGAATTATATAATTTTTTTCAATAATTATATAACACCTGGCCGATTAAAGGTGCTTAACTTAGTTCACTCAAAATATTATTGTATATAAATAAAAAAAGAACAAACATGAAAGGGAATAAAGAATTACTTACAGTCTTGAATTCGCTTCTGACAGATGAGCTTACTGTCACAAACCAGTATATGGTACATTCTGAAATGTGTGCAAACTGGGGTTATAGTAAACTTCATATGGATATCAGGAAACAGGCAATGGATGAAATGAAACATGCTCAGTGGCTTATAGCGCGAATCATTTTTTTTGAAAGTTCACCAATAGTGTCCAGACTTAATTCGATAAAGATTGGTAAAACTGTTTCAGAAATGATCAGTAACGATTATAACAATGAACTTGAAGTTGTACGTGCTTATAATGACGCTATCAAACTCGCGCGTGAGGTTGATGATCAAGGCACTGTTGACTTGCTGACCATAATACTTAAAATGGAAGAAGTTCATGTTGATTGGGCAGAAATACAACGTGCACAAATTGAGCAAATGGGTATTGAGAATTATCTGATTACCCAAACTGAAAGTCTGGTAAGCTGATTCAAAATCATTTGATAAAAATCCTGAATTAGTGTAATGATCAGGATATCACCTTTAGAAGATAAGTTTAACCGTATATATATGATTAAAAAAATGAAAAACAATGGAAAAAACACATAAAAAAACTAAGCCTGAAATGGCAAGGGCAGAATATATTCAGGTAGAACCCAATGTTCATCTTCATATCACAGATGCGGGAGAAGGCAGACCAATCGTGCTTATACCTGGCTGGCCTTTAAGTGATGAAATGTTTGAATATCAATATAACGATCTGATAAATAAAAACTTTCGGGTTATTGGCATTACTTTAAGAGGTTTTGGTAAATCGGATAAACCTTTTGGGTCGTATGATTATGATGTACATGCATTGGATATAAAAATGGTTTTAGAAAAACTTGATATAAAAGATGCTGTTTTAGTTGGTTTCTCAATGGGTGGAGCAATAGCAATCCGTTATTTGTCATCATATGATTGCGCTCATGTTGCTAAGCTGGTTTTGTGTGGAGCAGCAGCACCAATTTGGACACAACGCCACGACTTTCCTTATAATCTTCCGTTAAGTGCAGTTGATGACTTAATTAAATTGAACTATAAGGATCGGCCAAAGCTCTTGTCTGATTTTGCAAAGATCTTCTCTGCTACCGAAACCTCATTAAACGAAGGGATTAGCAAATGGTTGAATGGGATTGGATTAAGTGCTTCTTCTCATGCAACGGCTGAATGCTTGATCGCTTTACGTGATACTGACCTGAGAGGTGATCTGTCGAATATCACAATTCCGACACTTATTATGCATGGACAAAAAGATAAAATATGTTCTTTCGATTTGGCTGAACAAATGAGAGCCGGAATCTCAAATTCACATCTCGTGGTTTTTGAGAAAAGTGGTCATAGTTTGTTTCTGGAAGAAACACATAAGTTTAATACAGAACTAATCAAATTTGCAGGAAAATAAACTAAATAAATAATAAAAAGAACGAACATGAAAGGCTATAAAAGTAATATAGAAAAAGAAACGCTGAATAACGAGAATTTCAGAAAAGTATTGTACACAGCCAAACATCTCCAGCTTGTGCTCATGAGTTTAAAACCAGGTGAAGAAATTGGCGAAGAAATTCATACTACCAGTGATCAGTTTTTTAGGTTTGAAAGCGGGAAGGGCAAATGCATTATTGATGGGAATGAATATCATGTTAAAAATGATGATGTGATTGTTGTACCTGCAGGCGCAAAGCATAATGTAATAAATACTGATGCAAAAGAAGCATTAAAGATGTACACAATCTATGCTGAACCTCAACACATCGACGGCCTTATCAACGCTACTAAAGACGACGCTGATAAAAACGATGTAAAATTTGATGGGAAAACAACGGAATGAATCTCTTCTGAAACTCAAAGCAAGGATTTACGTTAACCATCAATAATTATTTTGGATAAATTCATAAATTGAAATCATTTAACCTACAATAAGATGCCACTAAAAAACGGAAAATCGAAGAAGGTGATCAGCTCAAACGTGGAAGAATTACTCCATGAATACAAGCAGACAGGAACGATTGGAACCAGCCATCCAAAGACGATGGAAAAGGCTCAAAAACAGGCGGTAGCAATAGCTTACTCCAAGGCAAAGAAGAAATAGAAAAAATAAACGCTAACTATTTAATAAGTTTCATGTTTGGATCACTTTCAATGCCGGTTCTGGTGCTCATATTTGGCGTGAGTGCGGTGGCAATATGGTTTGCAGGAATTAAATTATCCATTACGTCCGACATTCTTGCCACTCACTTTGGTTTGGGTGAAGCATTAGGTGGTTTGATTTTGCTCGCAATAGTTACTAATCTTCCGGAAATTGCTATTACTGTGAGCGCGGCTATACAACACAACATGGAACTAGCCATCGGAAATATCCTCGGTGGCATTGCAATACAAACTGTTGTACTTGTTGTATTGGATGTGTTTGGGTTGGGCAAACAAGATCCGCTTACTTATCGTGCAGCTTCGCTTGTATTAGTGTTAGAAGGATTAATGGTTATTGTTGTTTTAACATTAGTGGTTGTTGGCAACCAACTGAGTCCCTCTGTTATTTATCTGGGCGTATCACCGATTGATTTGATAATTGTACTGGTGTGGTTTGTAAGTATCTATATGATAGGGAAAGCAAGAACAGATTTACCCTGGCATAAATTAGGTGAACTTCCGGATAGTCAAAAAGAAAAGCGAGGCCACAGCAAGCAAAAGAATTATGACCTGGCAATAAAGAAAGGGACGAGCATTCAAAAGGTTATCCTGATTTTCGCTTTTTGCTCCTTGATTACGTTAGTTGCAGGTGTTGGGTTAGAAGTGAGTGGTGATGCCATTGCCAAACAAATTGGAATGACGGGCGTATTATTCGGTGCTACTTTTTTAGCTGCAGCTACAGCCCTCCCTGAAATATCAACAGGTTTAGCTGCCATGAAATTGAAGGATTATCAAATGGCTGTGAGTGATATTTTTGGAGGCAATACGTTTTTACCGGTATTGTTTATGGTGGCAACTGTTATATCCGGCAAGTCTGTTCTTCCGCTAGCTCACAAAACAGATATTTATCTTACAGGCTTAGGCATACTTCTTACTATCATTTATATTATTGGATTGATATTTCGTCCGCGAAAGCAATTGTTTTGGATGGGTGTTGATTCATTCTTAGTATTGATTGTTTATATGATTGGATTGTTGGGTTTATTCGTTATTTCTTAGAAATAGATTCTATCCTGGCAGCATCTTCCTTCTCGGGGACACTGAAGCATCAATTAAAGAAAAAAGGCTTTTCTTCCCGAAGGGCCTATATTGGTAATGATTCAGACTGATCCGAATGCCCTCGCCATGCCTCCCAAAAAGGAATTTGACCAAATGAAAGGATTATCCTTATATATGGGGAAAATGATGTCAAGCGGAAGTATGGATGAAGTATTTAAAATTATTTCATCTAATTATAAGCACCTGGGTGAGGTAATATGATTTGAAAATGTTTCTCTTCCTCATGAGACTGCGTAATTCATGCTGGGTTATTACACCATAAAAATGTGTGAATTATGTAACTTTTCTCAAAAATTATGTAACCCATTTAGTATTATATATTCTTAATTTTGTTTAACTAGAAATTGAATACAGTTAACTGAAAAAGATTTCTATGAAAGGAAATAAAGAATTAATTACAGTTTTAAATTCGCTCCTGGCGGACGAATTATCTTCCATAAACCAGTACATGGTACATTCTGAAATGTTCGAGAACTGGGGTTATGGGAAGCTTCATATGGCTATTCGTAGTCAGACAATGGACGAAATGCACCTTGCAGAGTGGCTTATCGAGCGAATCATCATTTTTGATGGTGCACCAACGGTTTCCAAACTTAATCCAATAAAGATTGTTATAACTGTTTAAGAAATGATCGGTAACGACAACATCACTGAACTTGAAGTTGTCCATTCTTATAATGATGCGATCAAACACTTTCTTGAGGTTGACGATCAAGGTACTGTTGACCTGTTGACCACGATACTTAAAAATGGAAGAAGGCCATGTCGATTGGGCAGAAATTTAACGTGCACGAATTGAGCAAATGGGTCTGGAAAATTATCTGATTGATCAAGCTTAAAGTCTGGTAAGCTGATTCAAAGTCTTTTAATTGAAATAATTTCCAAATGCTCTGACGCTGAGCAAACATTAAGGGGACATAGAATGCAAAGACAAAAATTAGATGTAACATTAATAATCTAAGGGTTTCATATTTTATGACCTAAGAATTTATTCATTATTCATAGTAATAACAAAAAAAATGGTGTTATGGAAACAAAAAGAAAGTGCTTCGTTATCTCCGGAATCTTATTTCTTGGAGTTATTATTTCATCCTGTACTAAGGAGAAAGACCTGAAGTTTTCTGACAGCTTGGGCCAAACCAATAATATGTTGAAATGTGTAATATTAAAGGATGGCTCTCTCGCTCTCAAGCAGCAGTTAGGTAAGAAATTATTTTTTGATAAAATTTCTGATCCTGCCAATAAAATAGCATGCGCCGATTGTCATGGGGCATCAGTTGGTTTTACAGGGCCAGATGAAAAGATAAATAAGCTTGGTTCGGTTTATCCTGGTGCAACTGGGAGTTATGGTAACCGTAAACCGCCAAGCGCTGCTTATGCAACTTTTAGCCCAGTTCTTAGTCAGGTTGGAGGTGTATTTATTGGAGGTAATTTTTGGGACGGAAGGGCAACTGGTCAACAACTGTGGAGCAATGGAAGTCCTTCAGCAGAACAGGCTTTAGGACCATTCCTTAATCCTAGAGAACATAATGTATTTGATGCAAAAGCTGTTCTGAAGATAATTGCAAAATCAGAATATATTTCAATGTGGAAAATGGTATGGGGAGAACCGTTACGTTATTCCACATCAGATGAAATTATTTTAAATTTCAATCGTGTCGGATTATCCATTGCAGCTTATGAAGGCTCATCTGAAGTCAACCAGTTTAGTTCAAAATTTGATCATTATCTGAAGGGCGTTAGTAAACTTACCTCTGAGGAAAAATTGGGGCTTAACTTATTTAATGGAAAAGGTAATTGCGCTAAATGCCATATCAGTACAGGTACAAAGCCTCTATTTACTGACTTTACATATGATAATCTTGGCGTTCCGAAAAATCCTGAAAACCCGGTATATAAATATAATCCTGGTTTTATTGATTATGGTTTGGGTGGATTCCTGCTGACAAGAGAAGATTACAAAACTATGGCAGATGGAAACATGGGAAAACAGAAAGTACCTACTCTTCGGAATGTGGACAAAAGACCAGATAACTGGTTCACCAAAGCTTATATGCATAACGGCGTGTTTAAATCACTGAAAGAAGTTGTTCATTTTTACAACACCCGCGATGTTAAAAAGTGGCCGGCACCTGAAGTTACTGAAAACGTTAACAAAGTTGATGTTGGTAATCTTAGACTGAGTAATGTAGAAGAAGATGCAATAGTTACTTTTCTTAAAACCTTATCTGACGGTTATGTGAAATAATCTATTAAAAAGCCAAAATACTTAGAAACTGTTTAAAAATTGTGATTAATGGTTCTTATTGCCCGTAGGGCGTTAATATCAATAGAAAAAAATCCATACCCCAGCTCTTCTGCTGGCTGGGTATGAACGCAAACGATTAATCCCCTACGGGGAAAAAAGAGGTGCGAAATGTATTTCTATTGATATTAATGCCCTACGGGCAAAAAAAAAAGAAATTTAAACAGTTTCTTAAAATGGGAGAAGACCATCTCGATTGGGCCGAAATACAAAGTGCACTGATCGACCAAATGGGACTTGAGAATTACCTGACAAGCCAAACCTGAAGTCCGGCGAACTAATTTATTACGATTGATGTATGAGAACATTCGAGTCCATCCGACCTTTAAAAAACAAATTATATAAAGATGAACTTAAAACTTATTGTCGGAAAACACAAGGGATTAACCGCTAACCAGGGAAAGGAAAAGTTACATACAGAAGGGTATAATAGTCTCCCGTCTTCAAAACCTAAAAATTTTTTATCTATTGCAGTGGGAGTTGTCAAAGAACCCATGTTTATACTTTTAGTTGCATGTGGTTCTTTGTATCTGGTTTTGGGTGAATTACAGGAAGGTTTGATGTTGTTGGGCTTTGTTTTTGTTATCATGGGTATCGAATTCTTTCAGCAAAAGAAGACTGAAAAAGCTCTCGATGCATTAAAAGACATGGCAAGTCCCAGGGCTTTTGTCATCCGTGATGGGGTGGAAACACGCATTGCAGGAATTGAAGTTGTTACCGATGATTTGATTGTGTTGCAGGAAGGCGACAGGATTCCAGCAGATGCAACTGTTTTACAATCAGTAAATTTGCTGGCAGATGAATCTTTGCTTACAGGTGAACCGGTGTCCGTCAGAAAAAGTGACTGGGATGAAGTTCAGGAAATTACACAACCTGGTGGAGATGATTTACCTTTCATTTTTTCCGGTTCCATGATTGTCCAGGGAAATGGAATCGCCAGAGTAACAAGCATTGGTGTGAATACCGAAATTGGGAAAATTGGCACAGCATTAGAAGGTGTAAAAGAAGAACCTACCCGTCTCAAAAAAGAAATGGGTTCGTTGGTGAAAAAGTTGACCATTATTGCTGTCTGTCTTTGTGTTTTGGTAATCATTGGTTACACATTAACCCGCGGAAATCTGATAAATGGATTTTTAGCCGGAATAACACTGGCAATGGCAATGTTGCCCGAAGAATTTCCGGTAATTCTCACCATTTTTATGGCAATGGGAG
>Ga0209125_1002287_pt1 | contig 15099 bp, 13 predicted proteins | sample BarGraIncub1131A_FD_184503 | JGI IMG/M metagenome (GOLD analysis project Ga0209125, IMG submission 184503) | Arctic peat soil microbial communities from Barrow, Alaska - Barrow Graham LP Incubations 11-31A (SPAdes) (version 2) | ecosystem: Environmental > Terrestrial > Soil > Wetlands > Peat... | reverse complement strand
GAGCGCCACCAGTGTCTTGCCACTGCCAACGTCACCCTGGAGCAAGCGGTTCATCTGTCGAGGCTTGCCCAGGTCGGCCCGGATTTCCTTCAACACCCGTTTCTGGGCATTGGTGAGATCGAACGGCAGATAGTGATGAAAAAAGCTATTGAAAAGCTCGCCGATGCTTTCGAAGGGATAACCGCGGTATTTTTTATCGCGATCTTTGGTATACCTTAATATATGTAGTTGCAAATAAAACAGCTCCTCAAACGTGAGGCGGTAACGGGCCATCTTCAGGGTCTGCGCATCCGTTGGCTTGTGTACCTGCACCAACGCATCGTGCAAAGGCATGAGCTTGTTTTTTTTGGTGAAGCCATCGGGCATGGTTTCCGGAATGCGTTCCTGAATGGTTCGGATCAGACTGGCCTCGATGTTTTGCACTGCTCTGGAATTCAGGTAATGCGTCTTCATCTTCTCCGTCGTGTTGTAGAAAGGCTGAAGTCCCGGCATGGGGGCTGAAGTGGCCGTCGGTGCCGGGTCTACGTCCGGATGGGCTATCGAAAGCTGATGACCATACACGGAAGGTTTGCCAAACACCAGGTAATCGACACCCACCTTGTATTTGTCCACAATAAATTTAACACCTTTGAACCAAACGAGTTCCAGCACACCGGTTCCGTCCGAGAAGGTGGCCGAAAGCCGTTTGAACCTACCCTCGCCCACCATCTTGAATTGCTGAAACCGCCCGATTACCTGAATATAAGGGATGTTCGACGTCAGCTCACCAATGGTGTAAATTTTGGTACGGTCGATGTATTTGTACGGGAAATAATACAGCAAGTCTTCCTGACTGGAGATGTTTAGCTCTTTCTTCAGGATCTCCGCCCGGGCTGGTCCTACTCCGGGAATATACGTCAGGTCTTTGCTTGCCAGGTCGAGCACTATTTCTGTATAAGTTGTTCCGCCAGAAGCAGGTCCTGGGGGTTGGTTATTTTGATGTTTTCGCGGGCACCGTCCACCAGCGTTATCTCATATCCGGCGGCTTCAACTACGGAAGCGTCGTCGGTGAAGGCTTCCCGAAAGGGTTGTTCATAGGCTTTCTGAAGGATGTCTGAACGGAAGGTTTGAGGTGTTTGCACAGCGCGGTAGAGGCTGCGGTCTTCGGCAAAACTGTGGGAGCCCTCCATGCGGCGAATGCTTTCAGTAAGTTCAAAAACGGGGATGACGGATCCTTTTTCCAAAGCGGCTTCGAAACATTTTGAAATAAGCGCTGGACTTACCAACGGACGAACACCGTCGTGAACGGCAATCAGGCCTTCCTCCTTAATTAGCTTAAGACCATTGCGGACGGAATCGAAACGCACCGCACCGCCGGTTGCAATCTGATGCTTCACCGTGAAAGCGTATTTCGTACAAAGTTCTGCCCAAAAAGTCTGATGCTCCAAAGGTAAAACCAGGATGATTTCCGTTTTCGGATCGGCCTTATGGAAGGCCTCCAGTGTATGCATCAGCACCGGTTTGCCGGCAAGCAACAGGAATTGCTTGGGCAGGTCGGCACCCATGCGCAGGCCTTTCCCTCCAGCCAATATCAGGGCGAACGTCTTCATTCTTTTTCGAATACCGCCTGAATTTCCACATCGGTTTCGTAAAGCTTCTGCTTGCAAGCTTGCAGCAGTTCGGTAGCACGCTTCACCTGACGAGTCAGTTCGTCCACGTCCGGATCGTTCTTGCTCAGGGCATCCAGGATTTGCTCCACTTCGGCCATGGCGGCATTGTAGGAAAACTTTTTTTCAGTCATGGTTCGTATCTGTTTGTTGTATAATGCTATAAATGACACCGTCCTTGAGGCGGGTCTGGATTTCGGCACCTGGTTGGAGGTCTTTGACGGATTTCAGGATCCGACCTTGATGCAAGGTCAGCGAGAAACCTTTCTTGATCATGATTTCAGGAGAATACGTCTCGAGGCGGCTTTCGAGCATGCCAAGCCTGTGCTTCTGCTGATCGAGCAGGGTTTGAACGCGGTGGTTCAGACTTGCGGACTTCAAATCGACCGACTGCCTGCGAACCAGCACAAATTGATTGGCACGGCGGTAGAGTTCAGCCTGATTTCGTTCCACCTGCAAACCGGCTCTGTGCAGTCCGTCCGAAGTGGTGCGACGAAGACGTTCGGTATGGGCCTGCAGTTTCCGTTTGTAAGCCTCCAGCAATTGAGTAACACGTTGCTGAAGTTTATCTATGTTTGCATCTAACCGGTAAGCTTCGCTGCTCAGGCAATCAATGAGGTGTTCGGCAGCGGCAGTAGGCGTCTTCACAGAAGTGTGTGCTACGAGATCCAGCACCGATGAATCGCGGTCGTGGCCAATGCCCGTGAGCAAAGGCAGCGGATATTGGGCGCAATAATAGCAAAGTTCATATTCGTCGAAGCAGCGCAGGTCGGTGGTGGCACCGCCTCCACGGATGATGGCGACCACATCGAATTCCAGTTCCGAAGCCTGCACCTTGTTCAACGCATCGATAATGCTCGCGGCTGCCGAATTCCCTTGCATGGTGGCTGGAAAAAAAGAGGTTTGAAAGCTGAAACCGAAATCGTTGTGGTGCAGTTGGTCCATGAAGTCTTCGTACCCTGCGGCGCTGGGCGAAGAAACCACTGCAATGCGTTTGGGCAGCGTTGGCCATTCCAACTCTTTGTTCAGTTCGAACACCCCATCCTCGGTGAGTTGGCGAATCACTTGCTGCCGGCGCAAGCTGAGGTCGCCGATGGTGTAGGTCGGATCGATATTCCTTATAACCAGGCTGAATCCGTACAGTTCGTGGAAATCGACCGAAACTTCTGCCAAAATTTTCTGCCCTGCCTGCAAGCGGGTTCCGGTTTGTTGTTCAAATGCAGGTTTGAGGGTGGCCCAAGTGGTGGCCCAGATGGTGGCACGCGCCTTGGCGCAAAGCGCTTCGGAATGCTCCCGTTTTTGCACCAGTTCCAGGTAACAGTGCCCGGAAAAGTGCTCCTTGCATTCGCTGATTTCAGCCGAAATCCAATACGTATCGGGGAATTCACGACGCAGGCGATTCCGGACCAACTGTTGGAGATCCAAGAGGGTCAAAGCTTCCATCATCGTTGTACCAGGATTTTTTGAGTGGTCTGACGAACCCCGGAAACAATGAATTCAACCAAGTAGATGGAATTGGGCAGACTGCTCACATCCACACTTAAAGCGCTGCCTGACAGGGTCTTTTCGAGCACTTTCCGGCCGAAGGAATTATAAATGATCACCTTGACCGCTTCCTGGGTTTGCAGGAAACTGGCCAGATACAGTTTATCTGAAGCCGGTGACGGATAGCAGTAGAAACGGTCCAGTTTGTTCTGATCGAGCGAATTCTTGATGGTTAGCCACAGTTTTTGGGCGTTGGGAATACCGTTGCCGTACAAGGTATCGGGTGTCTGAAAACGGTCGCCGCTTTCGATAATTTTAGTGCGCAGTTCAGAGGCTTTGAGCATGGGCAGTGCATTCCAGATGCAGGCTGCCATGCCGGCGATGAGGGGTGCCGAATACGACGTTCCGCTACCAAACGTCACGGCTCCGACGCCATTGATGATGGTATTGTTGACGCCCATGGCCATGATGTCGGGTTTGATCCTTCCGTCGGCCGTCGGGCCGATGGAGCTGAAATAACCGCGGGTGAGGTCGGCCTGAACAGCGCCGACCGTCAACACTTCAGAGGCATCGGAAGGGAAACTGATTTTTCGCCAGGCGTTGGCCCCATCGTTTCCGGCGCTGATCACGACTAACATGCCTTTGGAAGCCGCCAAAGATGCCGCTTTGGTCACAAACGCCGTTTTTCCGTCCAGCTGGCTTTTGGTGTACGAAAGTGAGGACATGTCGAACTCGTTGTAACCCAGCGAGCTGTTGATGATGTCAGCCCCGATGCTGTCGGCAAATTCTGCCGCTGCGGCCCAATAATCTTCTTCGATGGGGAATTCCGATCGGTCATCTTCGGACCGAAGCAGACAATAACTGGCCTCAGGAGCCGTACCGACGATCAGATAAGGTTTCTGCGAAGCCATCAGGGACAAGACCGCCGTACCGTGGTAATGGATGGTATAGATGGAAGTCGGCGGATAAATAAAATCCCGGGTCGCTTTCAGCTTCAGGTCTTTGAAAAACGAAATGGTATCTGCCCCGATAAAACCGGCATCGATGATGGCTATGGTCATGCTGCCACCTTTGAATCCGGCAGTATGCAGAGCATCCAGTCCCAGCATTTCAACCTGACTTTCGGCCTTACCGTAATAACTGACCGAGTCGGTGATGTATTTGTTTTTAGTGACCGCGCGCTTTTTGGCAGTGGCTTTCTTGAGGGCGGGATTCATCCAGACCAACTTGGCTTCGCGTACGAACGATAAGGTTTTAAGCAGATCCAAACCGGAAGAATCGGCCATGGACACCACGACTGTATTCATCCAGCGGGACTGAGAAACGATTTGCAGACCTTTGTCCTGTATCGCCGAAATATAGCCGGGAAAGATGGGCAAATCGGTGGAATCGAGGGTTATCCCTTGTCTGTTGCGGCGTTCCAATGCAGCAGGAGAAAGTCTGTACGGCATCGGAGACATCGTCAGGTCGGGCTTGTCGGCCAGGTAGAGCCGAAAGCGCATTACATCGTCGGCTGCACCTGCCAGCAGGGGCAACAGAAACAAGGCCATTAAAAGTCCGAAGCGTTTCTTCATGACCTCAAATGTACACGATAAAATTGATTTTTCCCAAAGGAAATAGCAGAAAGAAATGGGATCAGGAGCGGGTAATCAACACGACGGCAGAAGCGGACATGCCTTCTTCTCTGCCGGTGTATCCGAGCTTTTCGGTGGTGGTAGCCTTGATGGATACCGCATCGGGTTCCACATCCATGAGTGGTGCCAGGCAGGCCTGCATGGCGGGAATATGGGAATTCAGTTTGGGATGTTCGGCACAGACGGTGGCATCCACATTGCTGACTTTCCAACCATTGCCTGCCAACAGGTCGGTGGTGCGGCGCAACAGGATTTTGCTATCAATACCTTTGAATTCGCCGGCCGTATCAGGGAAATTGGAACCGATGTCCCGCATGTTGGCGGCACCCAGCAGGGCATCACAAATCGCATGGATCAACACATCGGCATCGGAATGACCGAGCAAGCCTTTTTCGAACGGTATCGCTACCCCGCCAAGCCACAAAGGCCGGTCAACGACCAGCCTGTGTACATCAAATCCATATCCGACGCGAATATCCACGATCACTTACCCAGCAACATCTGGATACCCTTCATGTCGAAGGCCAAGGAAAATCGAAGCGTTCCGTCCAGTGGGCTGCTCTGTGCCTGGGAAACCAGGTAGGAGGCATCCAAGCGAAACATGCTCATTCGGAAACCGGCACCAAAAGTAAAATATTTGCGGTTGCCTTTGTATTGGTTTTCATAGAAATAACCGGTACGTACAAAGAACTGATTGTTGTAGGCGTATTCAACCCCGACGGAACCGTAGAGCTCCTGCATTTCTTCCTTAAAACCACCTGGAGCATCTCCGAAAGACTGGAAAATACCGGCAATGGAGGAAACGTTGGTGGTAATTTCTGCGGTGTCTTTCGGAGTGGGAACCAGCAACTTATTGATATCCATTGAGATGTTCAGTGCATTGAAATCGTCGATGGGATAATGCACGGAACCCCCGACACGCAGGTTGGTCGGAATAAAATAGCTGTTGTTGCCACCGTCGTATGAAATTTTGGTACCGATGTTGGAAATGTTGGCCCCAAAAGCGACAGAACCTTTTTCACGGCCAAAATAGACGGGTTTTCTCCAGTACGAAGAAATATCGGCGGCGAAAGCGGACCCGGGGGGATCATCGCTGCTCATCAAATCCGACTTGATGTAACGCATGGTCACGCCCATAGAGAGGTATTCGGTCAGCATTCTGGAATAGCCCAAATCAACGGTCATTTCGTATGGCTGAATGGAATAACCGGGATCATTCCAAGCCGTACGGAGGGTCACTTCACCCAGTGAAAAATAACGTAGGGATCCACTGATGGCCTGACGGTCATCCAGTTTGTAATACCCTGCTAAGTACGAAAGGTTGATGTCGGAAACCAACTGAGACAACCACGGGGTAAACGACAGGGAAAGACCGGCAGTGCTTTCTATCTGCGCATATTTGGAAGGATTCCAGTATTGTGAATTGACATCCGGTTCCGTAGCGGCACCTAAATCGCCCAAACCACTGGCTGCAGCATCCGGAGAGATGCTCAGCGAGGGAACGGAATTAACGATGGGGTTGTATGGATTTTGAGAACGCGCTGAGACTGCGATTATTAAAAACAAACAAACAGCGATGATTATACTATTTTTCTTCATACGAATATCGAACTAGTCTTGAATATCAATAACTCTGAAAAAGGTCGTTTATTGTCCAGTCACCAGAATTTTTTGCGAACCGAAATTTTGCGAACCGTTGGTGTCTGTGACAACAATTCGACAAATATAGATACCATTTGCGATACGTCGATCATTTGTATCGGTTAAATCCCATTCCAGCTGGTCACTGGTGTTGTTTTCTGCCTGCATGTTCCAGTCGGATTGCCACATCATGCGCCCCAAAAGGTCGAAAATGGAAAGTTTAACAGTGACATCCGCCTGTGGCCGGTTGTGCGTAAAGAGAAACTGCCCTGCATTTCCCTGCTGTACAAACTTCACGTCGCTGACTTCGGGTGCCAGACCAGGTTTCACGACAAAAAACAAGGTATCGGTCGTGGAATTGTTCTGCACGTCCCAGGCTCTGAAAGTGAGGTGATGCTTTCCGGCATTTAGCTCCGGAATCTGATAGCGGACTACACCCGATTTGTAACTTCCTACATCGGTCGAGAAAAAATTGTTCAGGTTGTAAATTTTTGAAGGCATGTCATCCACCACCAGCATCAGGTCATGCCCGATTCCGTTTCCTGACGTACTCAGTCCGTTTTCGTCTGAAATCCGGGCAATGAGCGTGGGGCTTTCCTGAACGGTTCCGTCCTTTACAAAAGCCTCATCGTTCAGATACAACGCTACTTGTGGGCCTTCGTCATTAATTAAGGCAGAAGGATTCGTACCACCAATTACGAAATTCGAATAATAGCCCTGAGCTTCGTTGGCACCGGTTCCATCACAGGCGTAGAGATTGATGCGACCCTCGTTAAACGAATAGCTGTTGTCTTTTGGAACAACGAATGTAAAGTTGAAAAGGCCGTTTACGACACTGTCTTTCCCTGAGAAAAGCACCTTACTGCGGTCGTAGATCGTGAGGGTATCTCCTTCTGACCGTCCGAGTTTGGCAATGATTTCGGTGGCATCCAGGATGCTTGGTGTAACCAGACCGTTGAAGTCAGTGGCAAGCGTTCCATCTTCGCGAAAAACTTTACCCGAAACGGTGACCGTGCTCAGCGCCTGCAAGGTATCCTTGGTGAGTGAAACGTTTTTACCATTCACTTGCGTCACCTGAGCGGAATACGCTGGATAGCCCAGTTTTAGTGCAGGGTCACCCAATAGCAAGAAACTCAGCTTGTTGGAATCACCGTTCAGCAAATCGCTCCGCTTGGCTTGATTCATGATTTCACCCAGTGTGTAGCGAACACCATTATTTTTGGCAAAGATATTATCGAGGAAACACTTGTTGATGGTATAGTTGTTGGCAGAATACACAATTCGGGTTGTGGAGAACAGGGCAATTCCTCCACCGTTTTCCTTAAGGAATACCAATTCGCCACCGGACGTTTCTGCCGCATCGAAGCGAGAGAAGTCGCAGGTCGCCGTCACCCAGAGCGGCAGGTATTTGTTGTTCATATTGGCGATATCCGAGTTCAGCAGCAATTTTTCATCGGCCCATTGGTTGGTTGAACCGTGCCCGGTATAATTCAGCATCAGCAAACCTGAATTCATCAATTCGGCAAATTTCGTATTGGCATCTGGTACTGTAATGCCGGAAGCGCCAATTACTTTGGTGTAGGTATCAATATAAATTTTGTTGATCATAAATTCCGGATGGGCCCCAACCATATTTGCCAGGGCATCTGCCTGACCGACATGCAGATAACTGTCACCGTTGTCTGCCAGGAAAAGCAGGCGGTTTTTCCAGGGTCCCTTCTTGCTGTTGTACATATAGGTAATTGCCTTATCCACAGAAACTTCTGCTTCTTTGACGCTCGAAACCGGGAAACGACCGATGCCGATGTCCAGTTTGGCAACGCTCAACGAAGCCCCTTCGGAATCATCCAGGAAACCGAAATAGTCGTCTGTCACATAGGAATAATGACCATCGGAACTTTCCACAGACTGGTAGGTCAGAATCTTGTTGGGCTTCGAAGTCTTGGTAGAAAACAAGGTGGATACCAAACGGTTGTCATAGACGCCATCCCCGAATAGCAAAAGATAATCGGGCAGATCTTTTTCGGTCACTCCTCGATCGTAATACAGTTTCATCATACGTCGGATGGCGGTGGCATCGGGTGTGCCGGAGGAAAATTCGTTGTAGACCTGTTCGGGCGTCACCACCAAAACGTTCATGCCGTCGTGTGCCGTGTGGGCATCGGCTAACCTTTGGGCATTGGGCAGGAATTCTGTCGGAGCAACAATGACCATGTCCACACCAGTCTGACCATGTAGGTTCTGATTGGCAACAGTGCCTTCAATGGTCGGTTTAGCAATGGCGCTGCCCGTTTCGACTGCGACATATTCGCGAAGAGTGGCTGCTGAATGGATGAATTCATACGTGCCTGCATTCAGACTTCCATTCATAAGAACCATGTTCTTCTGGTCGGTCACATCAAAAACCAGGAGTTTGGAGGTCGCATTTTGAAGTTTGAAACGGCCAATGCTTCCAATGCCCACGCTGAGTGGATCCCGGAAAGGCATGGCGGAACCGTACATCTTCATTAAACGCCTGTTGTTCATGGTTATAGTGTTCAAATAGGCTCTGGACTCACTCGAAGTGAGGGTCTTGTAGTAATCCAACCGCACGGAAAGCAATGGCGTTTTCTGTTTGAAGTTTCCCAGGGCATTTGCCTCGTTGGCATAGCGGTAACCATCTGTCGCATCAATCATTGGAAAATTCATCGAACTTAGGAAGGCATTGTTCACGAACACATTACAATAGGTCGAAAATAGGTTCTTGGCTGCGAACTCTGTTAAGACTTTCGAATTAGATGTTGAATCCGGATTGGGCACGTCAAAGGTGAATACTTGTGAAGTGGTAGAAACGAAATCTTCTCCGTACATCTGTCGGCCGGTACCTTTGCCGGCAACCGATTCACCCAAATTCACTTTTTCTTCTTCGTGCAACAGGAAATCCGTGAAGGAAGTGATATCCTTGTTGGCGGTTCCTGTGAAAGTGGAAACCGATGCCGTCAGGGTTCCACCTGCCCGCTCGCCCACGAAATAATAGGCTTTGTCCGAGTAATGGTTCCGCGTACGCACATACATGCTGTAGCTGCTGTTGTAGCTCCACGAAATAGGGCCTTGTGCATAAAACAAGATGAAATCGCCTGCATTGAATACGCTGTCTGCACCGAGATCCTTGTAAACGGCCACCGGCGGTAAATCGTCCAAATAGCCAGCCATTGCGAAGTTTTCATTCAACAGCTTGCCACCGTAACCATAGATCTGAACCTTGGCTGGGTCGATACCCATATTCTTAATGTCTGAATACGTGAGCTTATAGATGCCCGATTCGGTGACACTGATTTTTTTCCATTTGCCGGAAGCCAACACGGAGTTGGAGGAATAGGTCATTGCCTGGGCACTTCTCAGGGAGACTCCTGTCGGCGTGATATCCCAATCGAAGGAAACCAGCTTGTAATAGGTCCCGTTTTTACGGATGAAAGGCATAAAGGACAAATCCAGTACCGGCTTCTTGCGGATCATTCCGACATTCACGGAAACGGTGATGCTGTCGGGTATCGTATTCAGCAGGGATTTTAATGCTTTCAGCTCAGAGGTTGCCAGTTTTTTGTAAACGGGATAAACCAACCGCACCTGGTAATTGGAAGCTTTGATTGTAGGTTCGTGGGATTCGAAGAAGACAGGAAGGGTCTGGCCTTCCAAATGGAACGAACCTTCGAAATCGGGCACCCCCTCCGATGGTTGATACCAATCCAAACTTCGGCTGCTCCCAGCCTGCAAACCAGTTACAACAAAAAGGGTGAGAAAAAATAGGATCAAATGCTTCATGAATCGTACCTAACAGCTACTAGAACGGAAAGTTTGCCTGAATCGTATTCATTTGATCCGCAAATCCAGCAATTTATTTCCGGCGAGCGATGCTTCCAAGTGGTCTTCTTTAAAGAGCGGGCCAACACCAGAAGGGGTTCCAGTGAAAATGAGGTCGCCGGTCTTGAGGGTGAAAAATCTGGAAGCATATTCAATAACGGTATCCACCGCAAAAATCATGTCGGCCGTGCAGCCATCCTGAACGGTTTTCCCGTTGATATCGAGCTTAATATCCAAATTTTGAATGTCACCAATATCCTTGAGCTTCACAAAATCCCCCAAAACAGCCGATCCGTCGAAACCTTTGCTTATTTCCCAGGGCAACCCTGCCTTGCGCAATTTTTGTTGCAGGTCACGGGCCGTCAGATCCAACCCGACGGTCACTTCCTCGTAATACCGATGGGCAAAACGGGCGGCAATATTCTTGCCCAGTTTGCAGATTCTTACAACCAGTTCCGTTTCATAATGGATTTCGTTGGAAAAGTCAGGCAGAAAAAAGGGTTTATTGGCCGAACCTTTAGAGGCAGGCGCTAAGGCCAGCGATGAATCGGGCTTGATAAATAAAACCGGTTCTACGGGAACAGCATTGTTCAGTTCAGCAACATGTTTGCGGTAATTCATACCGACAGCCAGTATTTTCATACGATCCTGATTTTTATTCTAAGGGGTATGGAACTCGCATGCCAACTGTTCATAATCTTGGATGTTAGTGCTACATGCTCGTTTCATAGGTACCTCATTTTATCGGGCAAATTGATACTCCAGTCGGTTGAACATCACCGCCAGGTGGGCATAGATCGATGTATTCTGCACCACGATGTGTTGCGGCATTCGAATCCGAAACGGCGTAAAATTCCAGACCGCCTTGATGCCGCCTTCCACCATCAGCTCCGCAACGTGTTGTGCCTTATCGACAGGAACCGTGAGAATACCGATGGAAACGTTCATTCCCTTCTGTATCCTTGAGAATTCATTGATGTGATACACCTTCGGCCCATCGACCTCCGTGCCGACGATGGCTGGATTCACATCGAAACCGGCTACGATTTCCACACCGAATTGCGAAAGTCCGCGGTCGTGCAACAAGGCTGCTCCCAGACTTCCGACACCGAAGATAAATGCTCGGTGCACACTCTTGAAACCCAGGAAGCTTTCCAACACATCCACCAGTTGCTTGATATCATATCCCACCCTAGTCTTGCCGGCCACATTGACCAGCGACAAATCTTTGGCAATTTGCGAGGCGCTCACATTGATAGCTTTGGCTATCTGAGTGGAAGAAATGAATTCAGCACCCTGATCGGCCTCTAATTTAAGATAGGCCAAATACCACGGCAATCGACGCAACGTCGGTTCCGGGATCGATCGAAAATCAGTAGGCCTTGTGAAATCCATTAGGTTTTACAACATCAGTTTGTACAAAAATAATAAAAAAAAGCAATTGTATCCGTTAATTATTGCCGGAGTGCAAATTCCTCTCTACTTTTGAACACACCATTATATATATGCACATGAGCAAGCCCGACTGGAAAGATCTTCTAAATGCGAAACTGGAGCATCTCCCTTCAACTGTGGGCGAAAGCGCTGGTGTGGCACCAGCAGCCCTTACTCCTTCCAAACGCCAGGACTTCATCCTCCGTTTCGAAAAACGCAACGGCAAACCTGCCACTATTGTCAGCAACTTTAAGGGCTCCGAATCGGCTCTCAAAGACCTTGCCGCCACCCTCAAAAAACACTGCGGCACCGGCGGCTCCGCCAAAGACGACGAAATCTTGATCCAGGGCGATGTCCGGCTAAAAATCGCCGACTACCTGACAAAGCAAGGACATAAAGTACGGGGGGATTTCAAGAAGTAATTGAAAAATCTCGCTGCAAGTTTCTTGGAATGCCATCACCGATTTCCAACAATTCAATAAAAAAGCCGAAACCCTAGAGTTTCAGCTTTTCTTTTTTTTCAGAGGCAAAAACCCCACTTTAAAATTGAATTATGGAGCGAAGAACAAGGCGGAAAGCGTGCAGACGTACCGGAGCGTACTTTTGTACGTGAGGATCGTCAATCGCTTTTCAACGCAGTTATTCGCTTCAGAATTCGATTTTACTCCATGTTCAGCGTAACGCGTTTGAACGCCGTAGCCTTCAGCTCCTTGTCAACGCTGGTCAAGTACTGTGCGATGCTTACTTTGGAGTCTTTGATGAAAGCTTGTTCCAGCAGGCAAGATTCCTGGTAGAACTTGTTGAGACGACCTTGAGCGATCTTTTCCAACATGTTTTCGGGTTTGCCTTCTTCACGAGCCTTCTCACGACCTACTTCCAGTTCGGTTTCGATCATTTTGGCGGGAACAGAGCTGCGATCCAAAGAAACAGGGTTCATGGCTGCAGTCTGCATAGCGATATCGCGAGCTACCTGATATTCGGTTTCCTTGTTGAAAGAAACCAAGGTGGCCAGCTTGTTACCCGGGTGAATGTAAGAAATGGCGAACGCATCGTTGACGAATTCATAGAAGTCGAGTTCCATTTTTTCACCGATTATACCGATACGGTCGGTGATGAGGGTTTCGATGGAACGACCGTCGATGGTCAATGCTTTCAAAGCGGCAAGATCAGCGGGTTTTTCAGCCAAAGCCTTATCCAGAAAGGACTGAGTCAATGCGATGAACTGTTCGTTCTTGGCTACGAAGTCGGTTTCACATTTGAGGGCGAGCACAGCAGCAAAGCCACCGTTTACACCAGCCAATACACAACCTTCGGAAGCTTCGCGGTCGCTACGCTTGGCGGCGACAGCCTGCCCTTTTTTACGAATAAATTCGATGGCTTTTTCGAAGTCGTTTTCAGCTTCGATCAAAGCGTTTTTACAATCCATCATCCCGGCTCCGGTCATCGTGCGAAGCTTTGAGATTTCTGCCATAGTTACTGCCATAATACTATTTATTTGTTTGTTATTGATTTCAATGGTAAAAAACACATGCCGATATGCCTAACTGTAGGAGCACATCGGCACGTGATTGAATTTATTGAGCGCGAGGGGAATAATTTCAGAAAGTTTCAAGTTCAAGGCGTTCGGCCGAACTAAAACCAGAGTTTACTTTTGTAAATGAGTATTTTAGTGAGGTTGAACAACACAGAAATTGGAAGTTTCCGGAGTTATTACTCGTCTTCTTTGATGAATTTGGCTGCAACATTGGCTTTCAAAGCTTCCACATCATCTTTCTGGATGAGTTCTTTCTTTGCTTTGCCGCCGCGACGTTCGCGTTTTATTGGAGCTTCGGCTTCATCACCTTCGGCTGCAACAAGGTCCACTTTTTCTGCCTTGCGTTCTTCCAGACCTTCGCTGATTGCAGCGACCATGATACCAAGGATCACTTCAATGGATTTCGTTGCATCGTCGTTGGACGGGATCACGAAGTCGATGTTGTCGGGGTTGGAGTTGGTATCTACCATACCGAATATGGGGATACCGAGACGGAGGGCTTCTTGAACGGCAATCTGTTCTTTCATGACGTCAATGACGAAAAGAGCAGAAGGCAAACGATTCAGATCTGCGATGGAGCCTAGGTTCTTCTCCAGTTTGGCACGTTGACGAGCAACCTGCAAGCGCTCTCTCTTGGAAAGGTTTTCGATCGTACCGTCGGTAAGCATTTTATCGATGGTGGTCATTTTCTTCACAGCCTTGCGGATGGTCGGAAAGTTGGTGAGCATACCACCCGGCCAGCGTTCCGTAACGTACGGCATGCTGATGGAAGTGGCCATGTCAGCCAAGGTTTGTTTAGCCTGTTTTTTGGTGGCTACGAAAAGGATTTTTTTGCCGGCCTTAGCAATGCTTTTCAAAGCATCAGCTGCTTCGTCTACTTTTGCTACGGTTTTGTGTAAGTCTATGATGTGGATGCCGTTGCGTTCCATGAAAATGTACGGTGCCATGGCAGGGTTCCATTTTCTCTTGAGATGTCCGAAATGTACACCGGCTTCCAACAGTTGATCAAAATTAGTTCTTGACATTCGTTTGTGTTTTTTAAATTCGTTTACTTTCTTTTGGATTCACTCAATCGCCGGGTAGCTCATGGGAGGCTTACGCTGCCTGAAGTCCCGACCATTTAGATACTAAACGCGTCTTATTTGTAAGAGCAGTGGTATCAAAACGATTAACGTTTACTGAACTGAAATCTTTTTCTTGCTTTGGGACGACCTGGTTTCTTACGTTCCACCACGCGGGAGTCACGAGTCATGAAACCTTCGGAACGCAAGGCAGACTTGTCTTCCGGGTTGATTTTAACCAGCGCACGGGCAATGGCCAAACGCAAGGCTTCAGCCTGACCTTTGAAACCACCTCCGTCGAGGTTTACACGGATGTCGTACTTTTCAACTACGCCCAATTTGTTCAGGGGTTGTTTAACGACATACTGCAGAATGCTGGAAGGGAAATAGTTGTCCAATTCACGCTTGTTGATGGTGATGGTACCGTTTCCTTCTTTGACAAAAACACGAGCAACCGCTGCTTTTCTTCTACCAATGGCATTTATTACTTCCATAATTCTTAAGTAAGGGCATTAATATCAATAACTTTCGGAGTCTGCGCCTGGTGGTTATGTTCGGTACCTGATGCGTACACATACATGTTTCCGATGATCGCTTCTCCCAGTCTGCTTTTGGGGAGCATGCCCTTGATTACCTTGCGGTAAAGTTTGGTCACGTCCTTGGCCATCAATTTGGCCGGGGTAATTGCGCGCTGGCCGCCGGGGTAACCGGTGTGGCTCAGGTAAATACGGTCATTCCATTTGTTGCCCGTCAATTTACATTTGTCTGCATTGATGATGATCACATTGTCACCACAGTCAACATGCGGGGTAAAGCTGGGTTTG